>ERZ795050.5235-NODE-5235-length-11207-cov-3.590567_pt1 | contig 11207 bp, 11 predicted proteins | sample MGYA00375134_ERZ795050 | MGnify/ENA primary metagenome ERZ795050 (study PRJEB30179, sample SAMN05720221) | activated sludge metagenome | isolation source: Anaerobic digester | place: Japan | collected 2015-05-26 ... | reverse complement strand
TTGAAGCATATGAACGCCTGACAGGCAAGAAACTGGATTAAACAACAGCACTCCCCGTATACCTATTCGGTAAAGGGGAGTTTTAGTTGTTTGCATGATTAAATTTAATTGTGGAGTGGAACAAGTTTGATTGCAATAATAGATTATGGAATGGGAAATTTAAGAAGCGTTGAAAAAGCTTTTCATTTTATTGGTTATGAAGCAGAAATATCTTCGGACAAAGATTTCATATTAAATGCAGATGCTGTGGTGCTACCGGGTGTCGGTGCTTTTGCCGATGCCATGTACAGTCTTGAAAAAAACGGCATGATTGAAGTGGTGAGAAAGGTTATTGACAGCGGTAAACCCTTTTTGGGTATCTGCCTTGGAATGCAGCTTTTATTTGATTACAGCGAGGAAGGCGGAAAAAACTGCAATGGTATCGGGATACTTAAGGGGGCAATAAAGCAGCTTCCCTTCGGTAATCTTAAGGTTCCCCACATGGGGTGGAACTGTCTCGAAATATCGCGTCAGTCACCGTTGTTTGACGGTATTCGCAAAAAAACCTATGTTTACTTTGTTCATTCTTATTATCTTGATGCCGATGATAAAGATATAGTTATTGCTTCAACCAACTACAGCATCAATTTTGCTGTTGCGGTACAAAAGGGTAATGTTTTTGCCACCCAGTTTCATCCGGAAAAAAGCGGTGATGTGGGGCTTGGTATGTTGAGAAATTTTGCGTCTTATAAATTATAAAAAAGCATGAAGGGAAGCAATCTACTTCATAGCATGGAAAAATTTAAGTGTACACAGGAGGTAAGCTTTGTATGATTATTTATCCGGCTGTGGATGTTAAGGATGGAAGATGTGTCAGACTTGCACAAGGTGAGTTCGACAGGGTTACCGTTTATTCTGACAATCCGGTGGAAATGGCACTGAAGTGGGAACAGTTGGGTGCCCAGTATCTGCACGTGGTTGATTTGGACGGAGCCAGAACCGGTCATGTACAGAATATCCCCACTATAAGTGAGATGGCTGTAAAGCTAGGTATTCCGGTACAAATCGGTGGAGGAATAAGGACTATAGAAATGATTGAAACCATTTTATGCAAGGGCATTCACCGTGTAATATTGGGAACTTCAGCGGTGAAGGATCCCAATTTGGTAAAAAATGCATTGAAGAGTTTTGGAGACAGTATTGCTATAGGGATAGATGCGAAAGACGGAATGGTGGCAATAGAAGGTTGGGCTAAAACCAGTGAGTTTACGGCAGTAGGATTTGCCAAAAAGATGGAGGAGCTGGGGGCAAGTACCATAATATATACGGACATTTCAAGGGATGGAATGCTTGCAGGTCCAAACCTTAAGGCTATGGAAGAAATGGTGAAGTCTGTCGGAATAGAAGTAATAGCTTCCGGTGGAGTAAGCAAGCTTGAGGATATTAAAAATCTGAAGGAAGTTGGTGTTTCCGGAGCTATTGTGGGTAAAGCACTTTACACGAAAGACCTGGATTTAAAGGAAGCAATTGAAATAGCAAAATAAGGGGGATTAAAAATGCTGACAAAACGAATTATTCCATGTCTGGATGTTCATAATGGAAGAGTTGTTAAGGGAGTAAATTTTGTCAATATAAGAGATGCCGGTGACCCTGTTGAAATCGCTGCATATTATGATAAGGCCGGGGCAGATGAGCTGACTTTTCTGGACATAACAGCTTCGGCAGATGCAAGGAATATCATGATTGATGTGGTTAAAAAGGTTGCAGAGCAGGTATTTATTCCTTTTACGGTGGGTGGAGGGATAAGAACTGTTGAGGACTTCAGAGAAATACTTAAGGCCGGGGCGGATAAAATATCCGTAAACACCGCTGCAATAAAAAGACCGGAACTTATATCGGAAGCGGCATCACGTTTCGGAAGCCAGTGTGTTGTGGTGGCAATCGATGCAAAAAGACGGCAGTATAACTCCGGTTGGGATGTATACATTAACGGCGGAAGGGACAATACGGGAAAAGACGTTTTGGAATGGGCTTTAGAGGTGGAAAAGCTGGGTGCCGGTGAAATTCTTCTTACCAGCATGGATTGCGACGGAACAAAGGAAGGGTACGACATTGAACTTACCCGGAAGGTATCCGAAAGCGTGAGGATTCCAGTCATTGCTTCCGGCGGTGCGGGTACGATGGAGCATTTCTATGATGCTCTGGTGGACGGAAAGGCTGATGCTGTATTGGCCGCATCCCTATTTCACTTTAAAGAAATAGAAATAATGGAACTTAAAAAATATTTAAAAGGCCGGGGTATAGAAGTAAGAATGTAGGTTTGGGGGTAAATAAAAATGGAAAATATATTAGAACAAATAAAATTTGACGATAAGGGATTAATCCCTGCTATCGCACAGGATTATAAGACCAATGAAGTACTCATGATGGCTTATATGAATGAAGAAGCCTTGAAAAAATCGCTAGAGACGGGGAAGGCTCATTATTTTAGCAGGAGCAGAAACAAGCTGTGGCTTAAGGGAGAGACCTCCGGTCATTTCCAGAATATAAAATCCATCAGTGTAGACTGTGACGGTGATACTCTCCTTTTAAAGGTTGAGCAGGTGGAAGCTGCCTGTCATACTGGTCACTACTCCTGTTTTTACAGAGAGCTTTCCGAAAACGAATTAAAGGAAACATCGCAAAAGGTATTTGATGAAAATAAGGTTTATGCCGCTCAAAAGGCTAAAATACTTCAGGAAGTATATGATGTAATAGTCGACAGAACCATACATCCCAAGGAAGGCTCTTATACCAATTACTTGTTTGAAAAGGGCATTGACAAAATATTAAAAAAAGTCGGAGAAGAGGCCGCAGAGGTTATTATAGCATCAAAGAATAAAGAAAAGGGCGAAGTAGTTTATGAAATATCCGACCTCTTTTATCACCTCTTTGTTTTAATGGTGGAAAGAGGAGTTAAGCTGGATGATATATATGAAGAACTGAAAAAGAGAAGATAGAGGCTATTCCGGAGGTAAAAGTCAATGGATGAGTATAAGCTGAGGCAGTTGCTGAAAAAGGAAGAGGGACCGAAACTTGATTTTAAAGCTGAGCTTAATTTATTCACTGAGAGTGATAAGAAGGAACTCACCAAGGATGTAATTGCCATGGCCAATTCCAGAGGTGGGCGGGGCTATATTCTTTTTGGCATTGAAGATAAAACAAAGAGAATATTAGGAATTGATCCTGCTAATTTTTCGGAAGAGCAAATTCAGCAGATTATATACAACCGGTGTGACCCTCCTGTCCCCATATCCGTTGATTTTTTTAATATTGAGGGAAAGATGATTGCTGCCATCACTGTTTACAAAAGCAATAACAAGCCTCATCAGATGATCCAAAACGGGGCTTTTTATATAAGAAGGGGTTCAACAACCGGAGTAGCCAGAAGAAATGAGGTTGCAAATCTCCTCCAGGAAAACGGTCTTATGTCTTATGAGACTGTGATACTGAAAAATGTGGGTTTGGAAGAATTGGATTATGACCTTATAAAGGATTATTTTAAAACACTGAATGTGTTCAGCGATAATCCCAGTGAGCTGATTCTTGAGGCACTGGGAATAATCGGTGAACTGCTTGAGGGAGCGGGGTATCACCCAACCATAGGGGGGTTGTTGCTTTTCGGGAAAAATCCTTTTTTATATCTTCCCCATGTGTATATCAAGGTGGTTTGCAAAGAAGATGTGCGGCTGTTTTACGGGAATATACTAAGAATGCTTGACGATGTGTCAGAGTATATGAGAAGTATTATAAGGGCTGAGAATTATCCCTTCGATGCATTGGAAGAGGTTATTGCCAATGCTCTGGTTCACAGGGATTACCTTGATGTTTCAAAGGGAATAACAATTACCGTTACAAAAAAGAACATTGAGATCAGCAATCCCGGTGCCCTTATAGCTAATAACAGCATTTACAGGTTTTCAAGAGAGAATAATCCTGACAGAAGAAATTCATGGCTTTATCAAAGGCTTTTGACATTAGACACAAAAAGAAGGTTTATGAAATCCGGATTGGGAATGAAGAGAGTGAAAAATTCCTTCGCATCCATCGGACTGGTCAAATTCATAAATATTGGGTCCCAGAATCTATTCAAGGTGCTGTTGCCCTTTGCGTAAACATAATAAAGTTATCTGTGCCAAAGAAGATGCACAAGAAACTCAAGTTTATGGCGAGTTTTTTTCGCATTTACTTAATGTAAACAGGTAAATACGTTTGCTTTGACGAAAACTAAAGAAAATCAATGAAATATTAACGTATTTTACGCTCTTCTCCGAATATTCTCTCAAAACAATAAAATATAGAAAAAATACATGTTTGATATAAAAAAGGGTAATATAATAATATTATATTTGCGATTAGCACTCACTTTCGGTGAGTGCTAATAATAAACGGACATATATTTTAAATAAATATTAAAGAGGAGGTTTTTATATGAATATTAGACCATTAGCGGACCGAGTTGTTGTTAAAATGGTAGAAAGTGAAGAAACCACAAAGAGTGGAATCGTTTTGCCGGGCTCAGCTAAAGAAAGACCACAGGTGGCTGAAGTTGTTGCAGTTGGACCGGGTACTGTTGTAGATGGAAAAGAAGTTAAAATGGAAGTGAAAATTGGAGATAAGGTTATAATAAGCAAATATTCCGGTACGGAAGTCAAATTTGACGGTCAGGAGTATACAATTTTAAAGCAGGGAGACATACTTGCGGTAGTTGAGTAATATGTCGGTGCCACTCAAGGATTTAATTTTGAGTAAGGTAACGACTTTATAATTCTTACTTATTTTTGTACTTATTTTATGATTGTCCGAAAAAAGTATACCTAAAGGAGGTTATTATATGGCAAAGGAAATAAAGTTCAGTGAAGAGGCAAGAAAAGCCCTGGAAAGCGGTGTTAATCAGTTAGCGGATACAGTAAAGGTTACTCTTGGTCCTAAGGGCAGGAATGTTGTGTTGGATAAGAAATTCGGTTCACCGTTAATCACAAACGATGGTGTAACAATTGCAAAGGAAATTGAGCTCGAAGATGAATTTGAAAACATGGGTGCACAGCTTCTTAAAGAAGTTGCAACTAAAACCAATGACGTTGCCGGTGACGGTACCACAACTGCAATTCTTCTTGCTCAGGCAATTATCAGGGAAGGACTTAAAAATGTTGCAGCTGGTGCAAATCCGATGATCCTGAAAAAAGGTATATCCAAAGCAGTTGATACAGCTGTTGAAGGTATTAAGGAAATCAGCCAGAAGGTAAAGGGAAAAGAGGATATAGCAAGGGTTGCATCAATTTCCGCCAATGATGAGGTTATTGGAAACTTGATAGCCGATGCAATGGAAAAGGTTACAAATGACGGGGTTATTACCGTTGAAGAGTCAAAAACCATGGGTACAAACCTTGAAGTGGTTGAAGGTATGCAGTTTGACAGGGGCTATGTATCACCATACATGGTTACTGATACTGAGAAGATGGAAGCAGTTATCGACGATCCATATATCTTGATCACCGATAAAAAGATAAGCAATGTGCAGGAAGTTCTCCCGCTCCTTGAACAAATAGTACAACAGGGCAAAAAACTGGTTGTTATAGCAGAGGATGTTGAGGGCGAAGCTTTAGCAACAATACTTGTAAACAAGTTGAGAGGAACATTTACATGCGTAGCTGTAAAGGCACCGGGCTTTGGTGACAGAAGAAAGGCTATGCTTGAGGATATCGCAATTCTTACCGGCGGGCAGGTTATAACATCGGATCTTGGCCTGGATTTGAAGGATACTACTATAGAACAGTTAGGTAGGGCAAGACAGGTGAAGGTTCAGAAGGAAAATACCATTATAGTTGACGGCGCCGGAAGTCAGGAAGAGATTCAAAAGAGAATTGCATCAATAAAAGCCCAGATCGAAGAAACCACGTCGGATTTCGACAAAGAAAAATTTCAAGAGAGACTTGCTAAGCTCTCCGGCGGCGTAGCAGTTATTCAGGTTGGTGCTGCTACCGAAACTGAAATGAAAGAAAAGAAATTGAGAATAGAGGATGCCCTTGCTGCAACAAAGGCTGCTGTTGAAGAAGGAATAGTATCCGGTGGAGGTACTGCTTTAATAAACACAATTCCAAAAGTTCAAAAGCTTCTTGAAACTGTAACCGGGGACGAGAAAACCGGTGTTCAGATAATCTTGAGAGCTTTGGAAGAGCCGGTTAGACAGATCGCAACCAATGCCGGTCTTGAAGGTTCTGTAATAGTTGAAAAGGTTAAGAACAGCGATAAGGGCATGGGTTTTGATGCACTGAACGAAAAGTATGTCAACATGATTGAAGTTGGTATTGTAGACCCTGCAAAGGTTACAAGGTCAGCACTCCAAAATGCTGCTTCGGTTGCATCAATGTTGCTTACGACTGAAGCTGTTGTTGGCGATATTCCGGAAAAAGAAGCTGCACCTATGGCTGCTCCGGGTGGAATGGGCGGAATGTACTAATTTAAATTCGATTCATGAAAAGAAAAGCCCTAAAAAATCGGGTGTGCAAAAAGGAAGTTTAAGTTTTTCATTAGACGGTGTAGTTATGAGACTACGCCGTCTATCTGTTTTTTTATAGTATTAGAATATGGCATATTCTTCTTGACATTTATTTAATGCACTCTGGAATATGCCTTGATTTGTACAAAATATTTATATATTATATAATTTACAGTATTAAGAGTTTTACATTGAGTGAGGTAAATGATGGATATTTTTATTGAGAAGCTGGTTAAAAAGAAGAGGGATACTTTAGATAATGTTATAGTGTTTGGCTCAATAATTCTTGCGGTTGTGTTAATGACGCTGTTAATTCTTTTTTTAGGGCCTTATGCCACTTCTGTATTTCTGTGTATTGGAATCGGGTATGTTGCTTATCTTGTAATAGTGTCGAGAAGAATAGAATTTGAATATGCACTCACAAACGGGCAGTTGGAAATAGATAAAATTGTAAATCAGAAAAACAGAAAGAATCTTATAAATGCGAACTGTAGGGATTTTGAGATTATGGCCAAGGTAGCCTCCGAGAAGCTTGACGAAGCAGTAAAAGGAATTTCGGACAAAATAATGGCTGTAAGTTCATTGGATTCTCAGGATATTTATTTTTTTATTACAATTAAAAAAGCCGATGAGGATGAGAAAGCAAAGAGAGTTTTAGTACTTTTTGAGCCTGATGATAAAATGCTTGAGACAATCAAAGCAATGATTCCAAGAAAGTTTTTTGATTAGTTAAATAGATTGTTTCTAGATAATTTTAATAATGAAATATTGTTGATGGATAATTCATTAGGAATATTTTGTAATTAGAAATCCTACGCCTCTTCCTTTATTTATTTGGTGAATTACCACGAATTTTGTTGTATAATGTTATATGATTGAGACTAATTTATAGGGGGTCAAAATGAAGAGGACAATTCTTGCTGTTTTATTATTTATACTTGTTCTATCAGGTTTGGCAGTTATTCCTCTGGGGTATTATCTTTATTTTAAGCCGAATAATGATGTGGTTCCTGCTTTTAGTGAAGGACAGCTTTTTTTGGTAATCGAGGGCGAGCAGGTGATATCCGGGAATAAGCCCAAACTTTTGGAAGGGGAGATACTTCTTCCGTTTGAAGTGGTTAAAGAGTATTTTGACCCAAATATTTTTTGGGATGAGGCTTTGGAGAAGGTTACCATTACTACCAAGGACAGAGTCATAAGGATGAAGACGGATAACCTTAATGCGATTGTGAACAATGAGCCTATAACTCTGAACATACCTGTGACAAAGGATAATGATGTTATATATATACCTATAGAGTTTTTGGCCGATTTTTACGGTATTGAGGTATCATACATTAAAGACAGCAATGCAATTATTATTGATTATAAAAACACTATAAGACAGATTGCCGAACCGATAGACCCCAATGCTGTTGTAAGAAAAGGACGTTCCATCCGGCATCCGATTATCAAAAAACTCGATATGAACGCGGAGAATATCGATAAGAACACTTTAAGAATTTTTGAGGAGTATGATAAATGGTATAAGGTCAGAACCTGGGACGGAGCTATTGGATATATCGAGAAACGGTTTGTGGTTGTAAAAAGAATGATTGTTCAGGAGCTTGTGCAAGACGGTCAGGGAAAGACTGTCTGGAAGCCGGAAAAGGGCAAGATAAACCTTGTATGGGATATGGTGTACTCAAGGAGGGAGAATCACAGCTCGGTAGGGGAGTTAAAAGGACTTGATGTCATTTCGCCCACATGGTTTCAGGTAAAAAATGAGAATGGGGAACTTATAAACAGAGCATACTCAAAGTATGTTGAATGGGCCCATGGTGAAGGTTACCAGGTGTGGGCCCTTTTAAGTAATGACTTCACAGATACCAAGATGACAAGCAAGCTCTTGAACAACACTGATTCAAGGGACAACCTTATCAGAGAGATACTTGCTTATGCAGCTCTCTATGACCTTGACGGCATAAACATTGATTTCGAAAACATGTACCAGGATGATAGGGATGTATTTACACAGTTTGTAAGAGAGATATCTCCTCTTTTAAGAGAACAGGGATTGGTGGTATCCGTAGATGTCAACGACATTGCCTGCTATGATAAAAAGGCTTTGAGCGAGCCGGTGGATTATATAATGTATATGGCGTATGACCAGCACTGGAGTTCATCTCCTGTAGCCGGATCGGTGGCACAGGTTAGTTGGCAGGAGAAGATATTGAAAAGAGTGCTGGAGGTGGAAGGAGTTCCGAGGGAGAAGCTTCTTTTAGGCATTCCCTTTTATGCACGGCTGTGGAAGGAAAAGGACGGGAATCTCACAAGCAGTGCATTGACAATGAAGGGGGCAAAAAACAATATAATTGAAAATAATGCTAAAGTGGTCTGGGATGAGGAAAGCGGACAGTTCTATGCCGAATACAAAAAGGACGGTACACTTCATAGACTCTGGCTGGAGGATCATAATTCGATAAACTTAAGAACCTCTCTGGTGCATAAATACAAGCTTGCAGGTACTTGTGCATGGAGCCTGTATTTTGCGATTGAGGATGTCTGGAATGTTTGGGATGTTCTCAACAGGAATCTCAAGGAGATAAACGGCTATCATGAGTGGACTGAGCAAAACACGGACAGAAACTATGAGTTTAAACCATAGTAAACTTCACTCATGAATATGGATGCACACTGATCAGGTACAGAAAGTTATGAAAAACAAACTTAAACATCTGGAATATTTTTCCCTGCATTTATTACATGCATCCTTGAGATTATATATTTATGAATATTTAGCTTCCGTATCAAATAGGATTAGTATATAGCCAACTTATAAAAGGTATGGGATACGGAGATGAACAATGTAGGCCTTATAGTTTTTAGTGATAATGACAGACAGGAAAATAAGAATATTTTTGCATTTTTAGCAGGAATAATAAAACTGTTTTGCATGAAAACAAAAAGAATATTCAGTATAGACTTACCTGAAAATTCAGTCAAAAAGATAACGGTTGACCATGATCTCAGTCTTTTTTTTATAAGGCTTCCCTATTCGTTGGATGAGTTAAAGAAATTAAGGCGTTTTACTGTCAGACGTATTCAAAAAACAGTATTTAAGGTTTGCCGTGACAATTCAATTAAAAAGTGTATTTATCCCCAAAGCACACCGGACGAGGTTATCAATGGCAATAGTATTAAAAACCCCTTTTCGGGGAATTTTATTTATGCATCGCTGCTGGTTAATATTTTAAGGTTGGTATCCATTGATAAAGGTATGGACATAAGAGAATTCAACATGGCAATACTTGATACAGACAACCGTAACCTGTTGTATTTCTTTATCTGGCAGTTATCGCCTTTAGCAAAGTTCTTAACTATCATAACCAAAGAGAAGGAATCGGTTCAAAAGGAGATAGAGGATGTTTTTGATGAGACAGGATTGGCGGTGAGGGTAACAGATGATATTGCGAGTGGTTTGGATGGCATAGATGTTTTTATAAACATTGGTAATCTGGGTGAGTTTACTCTCCGTAAAAAGGTTATATGTAATGCAATGGTAATTAATTATGGGGATATGAATAACGATCGAATTGAATTTACGGGTGGGGCTGTTAATGGGATCAATGTCGGTTTGCCTGCTAAGATCGGGGGATTGATTGATGAAGAGTTCTTGAATTATTTTAGCAGGAATGAAATTGCAGAAATCGTTTTTGTAAATAAAATTAACATTGGAACTAATATTATTAAAGATTTTGCCGATTACAATACTATGAAGGGTATACCGGAGCAGTTCGAAAAGGAAGGGTATTCAATTTCATTACTGAAAACTGTATGACGGGTTCAATCCAATTTTTCCTTTTTTATCATTGGTTATTGACAATATAAGATTAGTAGTCTATAATGATAAAAAATTGGGTTGTTCTATAGTATTTATGCCGAATTGGTTATAAAGTTGGTCACATATATTATTATCATCTGTTTAGCTCTGTAGTTTATCCATAGCACTGTTTTGAAGTTTCAGTGCTGTTTGTGTTTTTAGTGGGTTTCAATCTAGAATAAATAAGAAATAAATGCATATATTATCAACACGAAATTCAAAGTAAAGGAGAGGCTTCAAATGCAAAACAAAGAAGTTGTTCTAACATATGAGGGATTGCAAAAGTTGGAACAAGAACTGGAAAACTTGAAGACTGTAAGAAGAAGAGAGGTAGCAGAGAGAATCAAGCAGGCCCTTTCATTTGGAGATTTATCTGAAAATTCCGAATATGATGAAGCTAAAAATGAGCAGGCATATGTTGAAGGAAGAATAGTTCAACTGGAGAATATGCTTAAGAATGCTAAAGTGATAGATGAAGACGAAGTTAAAACAGATGTAGTAAGTATCGGATCTAAGGTTAAGGTATTAGACAAGGAGTATGACGAGGAAGTAGAGTACCATATAGTCGGTTCAACAGAAGCAGACCCCAGTAAATATAAGATTTCCTATGAGTCACCTGTGGGCAAGGCCTTGATAGGTAAAAAGAAGGGTACTTTGGTTGAAGTCGATGTACCCGATGGGACTATCAAATTCAAAATCCTGGAAATTAATAAATAGGGGAAAAACCTTGTAATATAAGTTTAAATTAATATATAATTTTAAATAACAGTTTACATTGAATGTAAACTGTTATTTTATGAGTAGTAATTGTGTAACAAAGAATTATAA
>ERZ795050.5223-NODE-5223-length-11224-cov-3.751544_pt1 | contig 11224 bp, 23 predicted proteins | sample MGYA00375134_ERZ795050 | MGnify/ENA primary metagenome ERZ795050 (study PRJEB30179, sample SAMN05720221) | activated sludge metagenome | isolation source: Anaerobic digester | place: Japan | collected 2015-05-26 ... | reverse complement strand
TAATGGAGAGGGTGATGATTATAAAGTTTCTTCAGAATGGATTTTAGAAGATGATTTAGGAAATGTAGTAACAATATATGATTATAAAGCAACAAGTTTATATGATCGTGAAAAACCTTCTGTAGCCCAATTTAGAAAATTACCTTCTTATAATTGGCATATAGGAACTGTTGCAGGATGGCAACCAGGAGAAGCCTTTTCTTTTTTAAAACCAAACACAAATAGTATTGTTGAAGATCTTAGAGCATATATTTATTTAAATTCATGAAAGCAAGACTCGTAAACGAAGATTCAAAAAATATTTTAAGGGGCAAATCTGGAAAAGATACTTATACAATAATGGATATGATAAATTGTTAGATGATGCGATGGATCAAGTGGGGATAGAATTAGAAGGCGGTGTGGCAGATGAAGAAGAAACTGTATTTGCGAGTAAAGAATGAGAGCAATAACAATCAATGAAGATACTGATAAAAGACTTAAGATCTATATGAATAAAGATGGATCCTATGATGCTGTTCGTAATTCTAATTTATACAATTTTCAATGGAATTGGGACACACATAAAGTATACGGATTCAAAAAAATAGGAACAATAAATGATAAATATGCCTTAACTGGAAAACTAGTTTCCAAACCCCACATACAAATGATAATACAGGTGCAGCGAAATATTGGTTCATTAAATGAGGGTGCTGAAGTTTTAAAACCAAAAACTCGTGAACAAATAGAAGATTCCTTTTTTAGGGGTCCTGGATTTTATACAGTGATGATAGTATTTGATGATAAATCGTGGGATTTAGAATTTATGAATATAGAAAATAAAGGGGGAGTATTATATTTTCTTCAATTTTTCTTTAAGAAATATGAGAATGATTTTGATAACATGGCTTTAGCCAAAATTAATACAGATCAAGAAAGTTCAGTAGATTGGAATGATGGTTCAGGAATACATTTTTATGGCACATCTGTAGGAGCAATAGAACCTATAGTAAATTTCTTTTGGGGTGATGAAACTTTTGAAATGATTAAAAATATTACGCAATGAAAAAAATAAAAGAATTAAAAATGAGCCTTATGAAAAAAGAAGGCGATACACAAGAAGAAGGTAAATCAAATTTTATGGTTAAATGTTCTGCGACATTAGATATTGAAAAATATGTAGCTGAACATTCCGTAACCGAAGAACAATATGATGATTTTATACTACAATCTTCCTCAATAATATTTGATGAGTTGTTAACCAAGATAGATAATGTTTTAATTGATAGCGTTGGAGTTTGGTTTACATTTGAAGATGGAACAAAGATAGATAATTCTATAGAACTATCTGTTCTTAAAGACATTGAAAAATATGGGGCAGAAGATGTAGATCCCATAAAAGAGTTCATTAAAATGACTTTAGAAATCGAATGAGAGCTAAAAAAGTAAATGAGGGGATCTTTGATGATCCAGGAAATTTAAAGGCTATTTCTAGCTATACGGATGCGTTGTATAATCAACGAAATTTTCGTAAAACAATACAAATAGATAAACCTTTTATAATAACATTAGATAGACAAAAAGAAGCAGCTGACTTGGAATTTATTCTAAATAAGTATCGAATTCCATTTACTGTATTGGCAGATGATAAGGTGACTAAAAAATAATCCTCCTTTCAACTTATAAGAATGCGCCCGTAGCTTAACGTGAAAAAAGCGCAGTGATCGAGCTGGAAGTGGGTTAAAGCCTCCACCGGGCGCATATCTTTAAAAACTTTAAGAAAAAATCATATATAATTTATATATAATGTTTTGTTTGTGTTGAATTAAAAATAAATGTTTTGTTATGGAAAATGAAAGAGTAGAAGCTATGAAAAAATTAGGCTTCAAGGATTTTAGAAATGCTACCCAGCATAGATTTGAGGATATTTCCTCCGAAAAATATAGAGAGTATATTTTTCCTGATCACACTGTTCGAATTGAACACCCTGTTGCATTAAACGTAAATTACTCATCCGGGGGTCATAGAGTATGGGATGGACAAGGAATTTCTCATTATATTCCGGCGGGATGGCGAGAATTAAAATGGGAAGTTGATAATAACCAACCACACTTTGTACGCTAAAAGTTAAGGCCAAGAAAAACTCTTGGCCTTTTTACTTATATAATATCTAAAAACCAATACATTATGAAATTGGAAAGTAAACTTGTAATGACTGAAAATGGTGAAGTTTATATGGAAGGATATTTTTTAACTATTGAACAGCTAGCTGAATTAGTAAGAGATTTTCAAGTTGACTGTCACGATGGATTTGTAAGTAATGATAAATCTTATATTGAAAACTGGTTAAAAAAACATTAAAATGAGCGGTGGACATTATGATTATTTATATCATCGTTTAGATGAGTTAGCAGATTACATTGAGGGTGATTTTATCAATGATGGTAAATATATTGATGAAGATTGGTCGGCAGAGCAAAATTTTTATGGAAAACGGCCTGATAGAGAATACGATCGTTTAGAAGGCGCTTCTCCTGAACAAAAGATCATTATACTAGAAGAAATAAAATCATTGATAAAAGATTTAAGAAGATGTTCTGTTAGAGCAAAAGAACTTGAGTGGTACATGAGTGGAGATACTAGTGCTACTTCTTATTTAAATCGTTTAAAAGATGGAGTCGATTAGCAAAATATTAGTTCCTAAAACTAAAGATCAAATTTATCAATCAATAGTTGAATTACCTGATGATGAAAAACGGGCCTTTTTAGCGAAACACATTGATGATGAAGTAATGGTTGATGTTATATTGAAATCATCCAAAGATCCTAAACAATTTTCTGATTCAATATTTCTAGTCAATGATTATAGTATTCTAGAAAAATTTGTTAAAAATAATATTGATTTAAATTATGTTAATTCATTAGGAGAAAGTCTATTAACTAGTTTAGCAAAAAGACATGGAGGGGATATAGATTTTAAGGAATTGTTTACACTAATATTAAATGGAAATGTAGATATAAATTTTCAAAATAGTCAAGGGGAAACAGCTTTATTTAGTGCTGTGCAATTGGGAAAAAAACGGATTGTTCAATTATTATTAGAACATAATGCTGATCCAAATATAGGTAAATTATCGCCACTTATTCAATCGTGTATCAGGGGTTATTTGGAAATAAGCGAGATGTTAATTGATTATGGGGCAGATATTAATTATCAATATGATGACACAATGTTTCCTTTAACTCCATTAACTGCTAGTGTTGCAAATAATCATATAGAGATTGTTAAACTATTAATAGAAAAAGGTGCTAATATAAATGTGGTAGATCTAGAAGAAAACAATCTTTTATTACAATCTATAAAATTTGGAAATTTAAAAATTGCTAAATTATTTTTAGAATTAGGATTAGACCCACATGCCAAAAATAAATTTGGCACCTGTGCAATAGATTACGGATTTGAATTTTAAAATAAAACTTATAACGAATTAAGGTATACAAACATTATGAAACTAATAATAATTGAAGGAGGAGATAGATTAGGAAAATCTACACTCATAGGTAAATTAGCTGAACATTTTAATTATGATAATGTTGTAATAAGGCATTTTGGAAAACCACCAAAAGTTTTTCCTGAAGGTGTAGATCCTCTGTCATTTCAAGCTGAATGCTTTGATCGAGAAGGATATTTAGTTGAAAATCTTTTGCAGATGGAAAATGACGAGTATAATTATTATGAAAATATTGTCATATGGAATAGAGCACATTTAGGTGAATGGGTTTATGGTCAAATGTTTAGAGGAATAGACCCTAACAGGATTCAAAATATGTTAGAGAATTTTGAAGAAAGATTCTTAATGTATGATGATTTAAAAGTTTATCTCATATTATTGACTGCAGATCCTGAATTCTTTCATAGCAAAGAGGATGGTCATTCTTTTTCAAAGAGTATTGATCAAAAAACAAGAGAACTGAATTTGTTTGATGAAGCATTTCATAACTCATCTATTGATAAAAAAATACGAATTAAAGTAGATAATAATGGTTCTTTTAGAGGAAAAGATGAGATTTTAAATGATGTTTTAGATTTTTTAAAAGATAAATGAAAAAAGCTCTTATAACTGGAATAACTGGGCAAGATGGTTCATATCTTGCCGAACTTTTATTACAAAAGGGATATGAAGTTCATGGTATTATTCGAAGAAGTTCTTCATTTAATACTGGACGATTGGATCATATCTATCAAGATCCACATATACCTGATCGTCATTTAATTTTATATTACGGAGATGTTGCAGATTCTCTATCGGTTGATGGTATTGTACATAATGTAAAGCCGGATGAGATCTATCATTTAGGAGCTCAATCACATGTTAGAGTTTCTTTTGATGTTCCAGCATATACTGCTCAAGTAGATGCTTTTGGAACTTTAAATATGCTTGAGGCAATGAAAAAACATTGTCCTGATGCTAGATTTTATAATGCTGCTACATCAGAATTATTTGGTAAAGTACAAGAAATTCCTCAAAAAGAAACTACTCCATTTTATCCCAGATCCCCTTATGGAATTGCAAAATTGTACGCATATTGGATGGTTAAGAATTATCGAGAGGCCTATAATCTATTTGCTGTTAACGGAATCCTTTTCAATCATGAATCAGAGCGTCGTGGGGAAACTTTCGTTACAAAGAAAGTAATATCTAAACTTGTTGAAATAAAGGAGTGTTTTGGACAAGTTTCTCCTCTTTATATAGGAAATCTTGAATCTATGAGAGATTGGGGGTATGCTCCTGAATATGTCGAAGGAATGTGGAAAATGTTACAGCACGATAAACCCGAAGATTTTGTTCTTGCAACTGGCGAAACTCATTCTATCAGAGAGTTGATAGAAGAAACCGGGAGAATGTTGGGGATGACGATTACATGGAGAGGAAAGGGATTACAAGAAACTGGAATATGGTTAAATAATAGAGAACAAGAAATTATAAAAATTGATCCTAAATATTTTAGACCAACCGAAGTTGACCTATTAGTTGGAAATCCAATAAAAGCAAAAAATATTTTAGGATGGGAAGCCAAAACTAAATTTAAAGATCTTATTAAAATAATGGTTGAACACGAATTAAAAGTATAGGAAATGGAAACAAAAATTCAAAGTTTAGGAAAGATAGATAATGTTAATTTATTTTTCGATCCGTTAAGAAAAGATGATTCGTTTATGGTGCTTCTAAATGACAATAAATTCAAAATGGGATTTATTGTTGGAGATGATCCTATTTTCGAAAGTGATGCACATCTTAAATGGGAAAAAGTCGTATCAATAATAGGAGGATTTAGCGATATCGACACATTCAACAAAATAAAGACACGAATAAATGAGGAGAACAAGTAAAATTTATGTTGCTGGTCATAATGGTTTAGTTGGGTCTGCTATTGTTCGAAAATTAAAGGATGATGGTCATAAAAATATTATGACCTTTTCACATGATGAATTAGATCTAACGGACAAGAATGCTACAGAGACAATGTTTAGGCTTTATAAGCCATCATATGTTTTTATGGCAGCGGCAAAGGTTGGCGGTATTCACGCTAATAATACCCAATCAGGAGAATTCTTCTATCAAAATATTATGATTCAAACAAATGTGATAGAAGCCGCTCGAAAATATGGTACTAAAAAGCTATTATTTTTAGGATCATCTTGCATTTATCCTAAAGAATGCCCACAACCAATTAAAGAAGAATATCTTATGACTGCCCCGTTAGAGATTACTAATAGTGGGTACGCGACAGCTAAGATTGCCGGAATAGAAATGTGCAAATCCTATCGTAGGCAATGGGGTTGTAATTTTATTTCGGTGATGCCTTGTAATTTATATGGAGTTGGCGACAATTTTTCTCTAATGAATTCACATGTTTTGCCTGCTTTAATTAGAAAATTTCATGAAGCAAAATTAAATGGAATTCCTCAGGTTGAAGTATGGGGTGACGGAACTCCAAAAAGAGAATTCTTGTACGTAGATGATTTAGCAGAAGCATTAATATTTCTAATGCATAACTACAATGAACCCGGACATATTAATGTTGGAGCTGGATATGATGTTCCAATTAATTTTCTTGTAAAAATGATTAAGGATATTATAGGTTATAAAGGAGAAATAGTTTGGAATAAATCTTATCCAAATGGAACTATGCAAAAACTTATGGATAGTTCGAAAATAAAAGAATTGGGTTGGGAACCTAAAATTGATCTTGAACAAGGAATTAAAGAAACATATAAATGGTTTGTTGAAAATTATAACAATATAAGAGTCTAATGAAAGCACAAAAGAAGCCTGTAGTAATTGACTTCATTTATTATGATGGAGTAAAACAACCTGTTATAGATTGGGTTGAGTCATTTGGAGATAAATTCGATGACCATTTTAATGAAGCAAACAAAACATTGTCTGTAAAAACTTTAGAAGGAACATCATATGCCGTAGCTGCAGAAGTGGATGTTATCATTCGAGGTGTTAAAGGTGAATATTACCCTTGTAAAAAAGATATTTTTGAACAAACTTACGAAGTATTATAATGGATGTAATGATTGACCTTGAAACAATGGGCGTTGGAAATAACGCAGCTATTGTTTCGATTGCGGCAGTTCGTTTTGATATTCAAACAGGCAAAACATATGAATTTTTTGAAGTTAATGTTGATTTAAATTCTAGTTTAAATAAAGGATTTAAGGTTTCTGGAAGTACAATATTATGGTGGCTTTCTCAAAGCGCAGAAGCGAGAGGATCTCTAGTCCTTGCACCATCTATCAATATTGAAGAAGCTTTAACAAAATTTGCAGAATTTTTAAGACCCGATGATATTTTATGGTCAAATGGTTTAAGATTCGATATCGCTTTACTTGATGACGCATATCAATTATTGAACATGAAAATACCTTGGGATTTTCATAATGAAAGAGATGTTCGAACATTAGTTGCATTTGCCCCTGGAATTAAAGACAGATGTATTAAAGAAAATAAAAATGAAAAACATATTGCTTTAAATGATTGTTTATTGCAAATCCTTTACTGTTCTGAGATCTATAATAAAATAAAATTAGTATGAAATACTATCATGAAACTTATATCTCTGATGCATTTAGACAAGTGTTAAGAGATCTTTGGAAATTTCCAGATTTTATTACATCTCCAAGAGGAATGGAAGTTCGTGAAATACGAGATTGTTCATTAGAAATTGATAATTCAATGATCAATCTTTATACGAATAAATACAGGAGTTCTCCAAAAAAATATATTGCTGCTGAATTATTATGGTATTTTTCCGGCACAAATAATCCCGCGTATATTGAGAATTATGCTTCACTCTGGAAAGGTATACATAATCCTGATGGCACTATAAACAGCGCATATGGGAATCTATTGTTTGAAGATAAGAATGAACATGGCATCACCCAATATCAATGGGTGATTGAATCCCTTAAGAAGGATAAAGATAGCCGTCAGGCTTTTATGCATTTTAATAAACCAAAACATCAATGGTTTGGAAATAGAGATCAAGTTTGTACACTTCAATCATTATTTCATATTAGAGATAATAAACTTTATATGACTCTTACAATGAGAAGCAATGACGTCATTTATGGTTTTATGACTGACTGGGCTTTCTTTAGTATTCTTCATTATCATGTATTCTTAGATATGAAGAAATATTATCCTGAACTTGAGATGGGTTCTTATACTCATATAAGTCATTCAATGCATTTATATGAAAGACATTATGAATTAGTTTCAAAGATGATAAATGAACCATTTGAAAATGAATCAATTCCTCTTCTAAATGAAACTCTTATAAATGAAGACGGTACGATTAAAGATAAATATGTTTCAATATTTAGTCAAATAAGAGCTGGAATGATGCCAGACTATAATGTCAATACTGACAACTTTCTTTTAAATTGGTGTTTTGAAAAATTAAAATCATGAATTATCATTTAGTTATTACTAAATCTGAAAATACTCCAAAATTTGATAATGTATATAGAAGTTATGGATTTGAAAGACAATTCAATATTCTTTTATTGTTTGTTCAAAAATATCTTGCTCCTAAATATTTAAATAAATTCGATATAGATGTATCGTCTTCATCATTTAAAGAAGATACTGATGAAAAAATAGATTTCTTTATTCGATTTATTCAATTTGATAAAGTTGTTTATGAATTTAAAATTGATGTAAAAACAGATGATATATCTAAAATCAAAGATTTTGATAAAATAACTTTCACACTTCTTAATCGTAATGGGATAAAGTATTTTGATGCGGCTACGAATGATTATATATTGTTTTATTTAAATCATTTAGATTCATTTTTTTTAATAAAAACTAATAACTTAAAATCTTATATCATTCAAGAGAAATTCATTGCATTATTAGGTAAAGATAAAAAAAGTAAGTATATCTGGTTAAACACAGATGATTTAAATAAAATTTGTGAACAATTATGATACCACTTAAGAAAAATATTCCGAAATATCCTGATCTTTTTCTTCAAGAACGCAGTGCGACTAAAAGATTATCAGTTCTTTTAGGTCCGGAATATCATAAATGTACACTGCAAGAATTAAATGAAAAGGCTGTTGAAATATTAAATTTAGAAGATACAATTATTTCAGAAGAAAAGAAAAAACAATACATAGAAAATTTTAATAAACAAAAATCTGTAAAATCATTTCAGATGTACATTGCTAATATTTTATTTAAAGGATCAAATTTAACGTTATGAAGAAATATGACATTGTAATTGTTTCAGGGGGGTTTGACCCTATTCACAAAGGACATATACGTCTTTTCAAAGCAGCCAAAAGTATGGGTTATAAAGTTATTGTTGGATTAAATTCAGACAAATGGCTTGTTAAAAAGAAAGGACAAGTCAATATGAGTTATGCCGAAAGAGCAGAAATTCTTAGGGCTATTAAGTATGTTGACGAAGTCATGAATTTTGATGATACTGATGGTACAGCAATGGACTTAATTTTTAGAGTAAAAAATCTATATCCAGAATGTCATTTAGCATTTGGAAATGGAGGAAATACAACTCCTCAGAATGTTCCAGAGAAAACATTCTGTGAAGCATATCAAATAGATATGCTTTGGAATTTAGGAGGCGGAATATTCAAAAATGCCCATCAAATTGTTGGTCAAGAGTGATTTTAGAGGCTTTCAAAGATAGATATAATGAAACGTATTTGTAAAACTTGCAAACAAGAATTTGAATGTAAAGATAATGAACATTGGAAAACACATGCTTAGATTGTTATAAGAATTTCAAGGGAATGCCACGCATTGAAGTTCTTAAACCTCATAAAGGAGTTTACATACATACACATCCTAATGTCACAAAAGAAGAAGTGGATGCGTTCATTGAAAAGACCTTTGGAAATGTTACACCATCAAATTGGGGTGCTGTTGAAGTAAACGGTAATCGCAAATTGTGGTGGAATTGTCAAGATGATGATTGAAAACTTTTTATGTTTTGTTCATATAATTTTTAAAACTAAAATAATTTATTTGTTATGAAAAAAGATTTGACTGAAATTGTTATTGTGTTGGATGAATCAGGATCAATGAGTTCCTGTAAAAGTGACACTATTGGTGGATTCAATGAGTTCTTAAGTACTCAGAAAAAAATTAAAGGAGAAGCAAACGTTACCCTTGTTAAATTTTCCGACTATTATAAAGTTGTTAACGATGGAACTGCGCTTGAACATGTATCTCCTCTTAATGAAAGTAATTACACTCCATCTTATTCAACCGCGTTGTTAGATGCTGTAGGAAGAACAATTAATTCTGTTGGAAACAGATTGTCTTCACTACCTGAAGATCAGAGACCAGAGAAAGTTATCTTTGCTGTCATTACCGATGGTTACGAAAATGCGTCAAAAGAATTTACAAGAGAGAAAATTTTTGAAATGGTTACTCATCAGAAAACCAAATATAATTGGGAATTTTTATTCTTGGGTGCTGATATCGATGCATGGGGTAAAGAAATCGGAATAACAAGCAATGTTAATATTGACAAAAATGCGATGTTTAGTAACATGAGCAAAATGTCATATTATACTGCTAATTATCGTACAGGTAGCGCCAATTTCTCAACCAGCAACTTCTCATTATCTGATGACCAGGTTAAGGAAGAGATGGAAAAACTATACGATAAAAATAAAAAATAATTAATTATGGAGAAAATGGATTGGACACACAAAGATGTGACTATTACAGACATTAGAAAAATTTCTAATTTGTACATCATTTCAATCGATGACAAAAAGGTTACACCACCTATGTTGGTGAACGAGAAAATCTTCAATGAAAGATTGAAGTTGTACTTCCTTAAGGAAGCGCATAGAGTTACAAGAGAAGAAATTCTTGGAGTTAAATGGAACATGTACATTACTAAAGGCTATTACATCAAAGTTTATGCCGAAGACGATGTAAAGAAATTCGATATGGACGAAAACAAGTTTTATGTTTCATATCTTGAAGTTGCAGGGCCTTTAGCCACGTTCCAATCTGTGTATAAACCACCTAAGGAAACTGAGGTTAAGAAGTAAAAATAAAGAGGGAGTTTCAAAACTCTCTCTTTTTCTTTAATATAATAATTAAAAAGTAATTATGGCAGACAAATTTAAAGCAGCAGGTGTTCAAACACCTAGTATTACACCTGAAATGATCAGAAATTCAAAAACCATAACATGCGAATGTGGAGGAATGTTATTTGAAGAAAAAATAATTTTCAAAAAACTTTCAGCAATTATTTCGCCATCAGGCAAGGAAGAAACTATTCCTATGCCAGTTATGGTATGTACAAAATGTGGATTAATTCCAAGTGTATTTGATCCTCAGAATGTAATTCCAAAAGAATTAAAGGCTATTCTTACAGATTTACCTGTAAACGATGCAACTTTAAAAATAGTAAAAGATTAAAATAATTAAAAACACAAATTTATGTCAGAAAAACAGTTTTATAAGGCAAGTGTCAAGGTCGAGTACGAAGACAATAAAGGAAGAGTAAAATATCGCAAAGAAGAATATCTTGTAAATGCGGTAAACCCTACTGATGTTGAGGCTAAGATTAATAAAGAAATGGAAGGAACAGGAGAATTTGAAATTGTCTCCATAGTTTTGACCAAGATCTTATCTGTTCTCGATTAATCACTTATGATGTCATAGATAAATAATTA
>ERZ795050.5204-NODE-5204-length-11264-cov-10.644125_pt1 | contig 11264 bp, 9 predicted proteins | sample MGYA00375134_ERZ795050 | MGnify/ENA primary metagenome ERZ795050 (study PRJEB30179, sample SAMN05720221) | activated sludge metagenome | isolation source: Anaerobic digester | place: Japan | collected 2015-05-26 ... | reverse complement strand
CAGGCAGTTACCACCCTCGAGGACTTTATTGCGCCAGCCGGGCTTCAAATTAATCCTTCTTTTATTAAATTAGGCAGTAAATATTGTTCTACTATTTTTATTTTGACTTATCCTAATTATTTAGCTATTAACTGGTTTTCATCAGTTGTTAATATTGATGAAGCCTTTGACGTTTCTGTTTTCTATCACCCAGTTGATAGTACCAAAGTTTTAAGGGATTTAAGAAAAAAATCAGCGGAAATTCAAGCCCAAATTAGTTTAGAGCAAGAAAGAAATTTAGTGAGAAACCCATTATTAGAAATCGGTTTAAAAAATGTTGAAGAATTGAGAAATTTAATTCAGCAGGGAGCAGAAAAAATGTTTGATGTTGGGGTTTATATTACCTTTCTTGCTGATTCCCAAGAAGAATTAAAAGAAGTAGAGAAAAAAATAAAAAGCATTTTGGAACAACAATTAATTTATTCTAAAACAGCTATTTTCCGTCAATTTGAGGGGTTGGAATCAACTCTTCCTTTGGGGTTAGATAGATTACTTTTGACCACTCCCTTGAACTCGCAACCAGCTTCTACTATTTTTCCTTTTTCTTCTTTAGACCTTTCTCAAAATAAAGGTATTCTTTATGGAATTAATCAGCATAATAATAGTTTAGTTATTTTTGATCGCTTTTCCCTGCCTAATGCTAATATGGTTGTTTTTGCCCAAACCGGAGCCGGAAAAAGTTATGCTGTAAAGTTAGAAATTCTTCGCTCTTTGCTATTTGGGACTGATGTCATTATCATTGACCCGGAAAATGAATATCAGTATTTTGCTGAATCATTGGGAGGCAGTTTTTATAAAATTGCTGTTGCTTCAGAAGATAATATCAATCCTTTTGATTTTCCTAAAGTGGGGGAAGATGAATCTCCCGAAGAAGTTTTTCGTTCTCATATTCTTACCCTTATTAGCTTAATCAAATTATTAGTTGGAGGATTAAACCCCCAAGAAGAAATAATTTTAGATAGAGCATTAACTGAAACCTATGCCTTAAGAGACATTTTTCCTCATAATTTAAATGAGCCTCATAAACCGCCTTTGATGGAAGATTTAGAAAGTATTTTAAAAAATATTGAAGGAGGTGAGGATTTAGCAGCTAAATTATATCAATATACCAAAGGGAGCTTTGCCGGTTTTCTTAATCAACCGTCAAATATTGACCTTTCTAATCGATTAGTCGTTTTTGGCATTAGAGAATTAGAAGAAGCCTTAAGACCGATTGCAATGTATGTTATTTTAAATTATATTTGGACAGCGATAAAAAAAGATATGAAAAAAAGAATAGTGGCTATTGATGAAGGTTGGTGGTTATTAGCCCATGAAGAAAGCGCTTCTTTTCTTTTTAGTTTGGTAAAAAGAGCCAGAAAATATTATTTAGGAATTACTTTTATCAGCCAAGACGTAGAGGACGCTTTAAGTTCTCCTTATGGTAAACCAATTATCACTAATTCTTCTTTAGGACTTCTTTTAAGACAATCCCCAGCCAATATTGAAAATTTAGGTCAGGCCTTTAATTTGACTGATCAGGAAAAAGCGTTATTGTTGCAAACAAGCGTTGGCACTGGTCTTTTTTTGGCTCAAAACCAGCACGCGGCTATTCAAATTATTGCTTCTTATGCAGAAGATCAAATAATTACCTCTAATCCAGCTCAATTAATGGCTATTAAAGAAGAAAAGGCAAAATTAGAAAACACTTAGAATGGTATGAAATTTAACAATAAAAATTTAGTCCTTTTAATAATTGTTTTTATTGTCAGTTTGGCAACAATAAATTTCTTTGGGGTTAAAAAAGTATTTAGTGATTGTCCCGGCGGAGCGTGCCCTTATCAACAACAGCCCGAGGAATCAAACGAAGCAGAACCTTCTTCTGGATGTTCAGGAGGAGCGTGTCCTTATCAACAACCAGAAGATTCTGAGTCAGAATCTGAATCAGAATCTGACTCAAAGCCCTCAAAACCCTCTAAACCTTCGGGGTCATCAGAAGAATCCCAGCCAACTAGTGAGCCAGAAGCAGGCAAACCATTCTGCTGCAATAAAAACGACCATTCTAATTCTTCAACCGGTGGATGTTTAAAACCATTTTGCTGCTGTCAGATGGAAACCTTAGAAGAATTGGATCAAAGAATTCAAAGTGGCGGGAGCGCTGTTGATGAACCTATTGGTTTCATTCAAAAATGCCGATGTAAGTGTTATCCTCTTCCCTTCCTTTGTCAAGATGACAAAGAATGTCTAGCCTTCCCCATAGACCCTTATGAAAGAGCAACTGATCATACTGTTTGCGGTGGACCTCCTGTTTCGTTTTCTTATCCTCAAACTCAATATAGTCCTAACACTAAGATTGACCAGCCTTCTTTTGACTCTTATACTTGGGAAGTGGGTTTACCATTTTTTGCTAAAGCTGATAAACCAACCTATTTTTATCCGGGAAGTGATGTTTTAGCTCGAATAGTTGGTGGTTTTGTTAAATGGATGTTAAGAATCTCAGGATTAATAATGTTCATTACTTTTGTTTATGCTGGCATTCTTTATGCCACTTCCAGTGGTAATCCTAAACAACAAAAAGATGCCCAGCAAAGAATGATTGATGCAGTAATTGGTTTCTTCCTTTTATTTGGTTTCTATATTATTTTAAATACGATTAATCCTGATATTTTGAGTTCTAGCCCAAAATTGGAATCATTTTTCAATAACAATAAAATTGTTTTAAATATTTAAAAATCTAATCTTATGAAAAACAAAAAAAAATATTTTTTACTCAGTTTAACTCTTTTTTTTATCATTATCCCTTTAAGATTTTCTAATCTTAAAGCAGCTGAATCATCTTCTAATCAATTTTTTCTTTTTTATCAATCTCAGCTCGAACCACTCTTAAATAGCTTGGAAAATGTAAATTCCCTGCTACAACAATACGGGCTAGCCCCTTCTCCGGCTTTGCTCCAAGAAATAAATAAAATACAAAATCAAATTAATGCCTTACAGCAAAATCCATCAGGAAACATAACTCAACAAACTCAATATGATCAACCTTCTTTTGGTTTTTATCGATGGGAAGTGGGTTTACCGTTTTTTGCTAAAGCAAACAAATTAACCTATTTTTATCCGGGAAGTGATGTTTTGGCTCAATTAGTTGGTGGTTTTGTTAAATGGATGTTAAGAATCTCAGGATTAATAATGTTTATTACTTTTGTTTATGCTGGCATTCTTTATGCTACTTCCAGTGGTAATCCCAAACAACAAAAAGAGGCCCAACAAAGAATGATTGATGCGGTGATTGGTTTCTTCCTTTTATTTGGTTTCTATATTATTTTAAATACGATTAATCCTGATATTTTGAGTTCTAGCCCAAAATTAGGAGAAGGAGGAACTCCTTCAACTGGCCAGCAATCTTCAACTGGTCAACCAACCAGTCCGCAACTACCTGTATCTGGAGCACAACAAATTGCCAATTTTATTCGGATTGGTCACGGTGCTCAACCGCCTTATAATGGAATTCCAATGTCCGATGAATTTCCTAATGGTGCTTATATTGATAAAAATACTGCCGATAAATTAGCCCAATTAGCTATTATTCTTAATGACGGTTGGAAGGTAACTGAAGCTTGTGTAAGCATTATTAACACCAATCAGTGCAAAACAACTATAGACCACCTTGATGAATGTCATCTTAATGGTACCTGTGTTGATATTGGATATGGCGGAGATCCCGGCGAAGCAAAAAGAAATAATTTCAAAAAGAAAGCTAACCAAGTAGGACTAAATGTTTTAGATGAATATCTATGTCCTCAATACGGTTCTGGTTTCCACGTTGTACCTGCTTCACAATATGCTTGCCCATCTAATAATTATTGCTGGTCTTGCGCTGGTGGTTAAGTATAAATATACCTTGCGCTATTTATTCTTTTCTTGGTTTAATCACTACTCGTCTTTCTTTGCCCTGACCAATACTTTCACTTTCTACTTCAGTCATCAAACTAATAGTTAAATGGATAATCCTTCTATCTTGAGGCTTCATTGGCGGAAGTTCTATTGGCTGTTTATAAAAAGCCACTTTTTTAGCAGTTTCCGTAGCTAAATTACGTAGTTTTTCTTCATAAACCAAGCGGTAGTTATTAATATCAAAATGAATATATTTGGTGTTTTGAGGATATTTCTTCTTATAAAGCAGATTAATTAAGTAATTAAAAGATTCTAAATGAGTGCCATTTTTTCCAATTAACAATCCGCTTGTTTCTTGAGATGAATCAATGTTGACATTAACTCTGATACTTTTTTCGTTATCAAAATTTTTTACCTCAACTGCTAATAACTCAAAACCGGCTTTTTGGAAAAGATCTTGTACCAAATCAGTTAAAAATTGCACTTCTTCGTTTTCTTCCATATTTTTTAATGATTATTTAATAAAGATTTTTGAAAATTTAAAAAATTAACCATTTCTTGCAATAAACTTACAAGAGAAAATCCTAACCAATAAATAATTAAGATTAAAGGGATTCTTTGATAAAAAATTAAAATCAAGAAGGATAAAAAGAAAGAAAAGTAATTAGCATTTAATTGCTGCCGGTCAATTTTCTTTTCTGTTTTATTTTTAATATTTTGTTTTTTAATTTGGAAAATAATGGTAAAAGAATTTAAAATAGCCAAAAATAAAGTCAAGAGCAAATTTGGCTGACGGAGATCAAAACCGAAGAAAAAGTAATTGGCTTCTTGTAAAAAACTATGAGCGAAATTATTTTTTAAAGCCGGGAGAAGATAATTAACCCATTGAGCAGAAATAATTGAATTAAAAAACGCTAAAAAAATTATTAAAATAAAAATTTGGCCAAAAAGAAACAAGAAAGTAAAATAGGGATTAATTTTTTCTGTTTTCAAAATTTCTGAAAATTCTTTTTGAAAACCAAAAGCGTCATTTTTATATTTTTGCTGTAAAGCCGTTAATTGAGGTTGAATTTTTTTCATTTTTTCTTGTTCAACCAATAATTTATTAAAAACCGGCCATAAAAATAAACGGGTTAAAAGACCGTAAATTAAAACTGGTACCCAAAGGTAATTATTAAACAAGAGCATCAGTAAGGCAAAAGGCTGGCTTAAAAGATAATTAAAAATAGTCATCTCAAAGGAAATTTACTTTCTCAATTTTCCTAAAACATTGAAAAATTCTTTTTTGATTAAAGGAAAATCTTGTTTCACAAAACATTGTTTTAGTATCACTACTATATCATATCCTTTGAGAAATGAAAAATCATTTTGATGACTTTGTTTAAACTCGTTAAAAAGACTTTTGATTACTCGCCGACAATAATTTCTTTTGGTGGCCTTGGGACAGATTTTTTTATTAAGAGAAACAACTAGACGGCTGTTATCTAAATTATTTTGTTTATAATAGATTATAAAATTCGGAGAAACTATTTTTTCTCCGAATAAAATAAGTTCTTTTATTTCTTGACTTTTAAGACGAAAATTCTTTTGGTTTTTAGGGAGTAATTCTTTTCCTGCCATTCTTTCTCCGTCGGTTAATAGTTCGTCGACCACCTTTGGTTTTACTCCTCACTAAAAAACCATGAGTTTTTTGTCTTTTTCTTTTTTTGGGTTGATAAGTGGTTGACATTTTTTTAAAAAAATTATTAAAATTATTTTTGGCTTGAAAGCGAATAGATTTTATTCTAAAATTTATTATAACAATTCTTCTGGTAAAAAGCAATAAAAATTCCTTTTCCACAGATTTTCACAAGTTATCCACAAATTATTACTTTTTATCCACAGATTATTTCCTGCTTTTAGAAAATTAATTTGCGAAAAAATAATCTTTTCATTATAATCTATTTAACTCCAATACTATGAACTCTCAAGAGATTTGGGAAGCTGTTTTAGCTGAAATAAAACTTAATCTTTCGAAGGCCAATTTCTTAACTTGGTTTAAGGATACTACTTTATTGGAAGTAAAAGATGGAGTGGCAATTATTTCTGTGCCTTCAAATTTTGTGAAAGAATGGTTAGAAAAAAAATATCACAAAACCATCCTTAATATTTTAAATAAACTTTCCCCAGAAATTAAAAATGTCCAATACGTTATTTCTAGTTCGAAAAAACCTTTATTAAAAACAGCTCAAAAAGCTAAAACCTTTCTTCCTTCAAATGATCAGATGCTAATTCAAACAACCATTAATCCAGAAACCAATCTTAATCTTAAATATACTTTTGAAAATTTTGTGGTTGGTTCTAATAATGAATTAGCTCATGCGGCTGCTTTAGCAGTAACGGAAAATTTAGGCAAAAAATATAACCCGCTGTTTATTTATGGAGGAGTTGGTTTAGGAAAAACTCATTTATTGCAGGCCATTGGCAATAAAGTTAATAAAGAAAACCCAAAAGCAGTTATTCGCTATGCTTCCTGCGAAAAATTTACTGAAGAGTTAGTCGAAGCCATTAGAAATCAAACAATGAGCAGTTTTAAAAAGAAATTCAGGCAATTAGATCTTTTACTTATTGATGATGTCCAATTTTTAGCCGGCAAAGAAAAAAGTCAAGAAGAACTTTTTCATACTTTTAATAATTTATACGAAAAAAATAAACAGATTGTTTTTACTTCCGACCGGCCGCCAAAAGCCATTTCTTCTATTGAAGAAAGACTGAGATCTCGTTTTGAAGGGGGAATGATAGCTGATATCAGCTATCCGGATTTTGAAACTCGATTAGCCATCTTAAAAACAAAAGCCCAAATTGCCGGTCAAGATATTAATGAAGAAATTCTAAGGTATATTGCCGAAAACATTCCTAAAAACGTTCGGGAATTAGAAGGAGCCTTAAATCGAATTATTGCCGAAACTCATCTCAAGCAAGCGCCTCTATCGTTAGAAGAAACGAAAAAAGTCCTCAGTTCGTTATTAACCAAAAATAATCGCTATATTTCTGCCCAAGAAGTGATTAAAAAAGTAGCTTCTTTTTATGATTTAGATGAAAAATTAATTCTTTCTCATTCACGCAAAAAAGAATTAGTAAAACCAAGACAAGTAGTTATGTATTTATTGCGAGAGGAATTTAAATATTCTTTTACTAATATTGCGGAGAAATTAGGTCATCGGGATCATACAACCGTTATTTATGCCTGTCAAAAAGTTAGTGAAGAAGTTGGGCAAGATCCTGTTTTTTCTCAAGAAATTACTTTAATTAAGGATTTGCTTTATAATAAATAAAGGCAGAAATAAAGGTGGATAACTCGGGAAAAATTAAGGTAAAATAAGTTCAAAAATTGGGGAAAATTTAGAAGAAAATAATTTTTATTCTAATTATTCACTTAATGAGAATAATTTTTCCCGAGTTATCCACCTCTTTTTAACGAGAAAAAAAGAAAAAAATTAAATCTTTAAAAGAAAAAATAAAGTTTTCCCCAAAAGTCGAATCCTTAATAATAACAATAAATTTAAATTAATATATAATTATAATTATTATGAAATTTGTTACTCTTTTAGAAAATTTTAAAAAAGCCATTAATTTAGGAGAAAGAATTAGCGGAAAAAATTTTACTTTACCAATTTTAAGTAATTTATTAATTGAATCTAAAAAAAATAAAATTTGTGTTTCCGCTACTGATTTGGAAATTGGAGTAGAAATTTTATTAACTGGTCAAATGGAAGAAGAAAAAGAAAATGAAAAAATAGTTGTTCCGGCTAAAATTTTAGCTAATTTTGTTAACCATTTGTCAGAAGAAAAAGTTCTTTTAGAAACCAAAAATCAAAATTTAATTATTCGCAGTGGAAAATATCAAGCCGAATTTTTAACTTTAAATCCGGAAGATTTTCCGATTATTCCCAAAGTTAAAACAATAAAAAATATTGAGGTTAACAAAGAAGAAATCAAGCAATCCTTAGAAAGAGTTATTCCAGCAATTAGCCCTAATGCTTCGCGTTCAGAATTAACTGGGGTTTATTTTGACCTTAATGGAAAAACTTTAAAAATTGTTGGCACTGATAGTTATCGATTGGCAGAAAAAACCATTAAATTAACTAATGATTTTTCTGAAAAAACTAACTTTATAATTCCTTTTCGTACTGCTATTGAAGTTAGCCGAATGATTGCTGATAATATTGAAGAAGAATTAGATCACCAGAATTTAATAATTTATCCGGAATCAAATCAGATTCAATTTAATTTAGGTAATACCCGATTAATTTCTCAATTAATTAATGGTGAATATCCTCAATACGAAGCCATTATTCCGAAAGAATTCGAAAACGAAGTCGTTGTTGGTAAAAAGGAATTATTAGAATCAATTAAAATAGTTGGTTTATTTGCTTCTCGGGTGAATGATATTTTTCTGACGCTTAATCCCGATAAAAAAGAAATTAACCTCGTTGCCCAAGATCAAACTTTTGGCAAAGGCCAAACTTCCCTGAAAACAAAAACAATCCAAGGTAATCATTTGTCAATTAGTTTTGATTATCGTTATCTTTTAGATGGAATTAGCGTCGCGGAAGGTGATTTTGTCTTCTTGGGTTTTAATAAAGACAATAACCCCGCTTTAATCAGAGGAGAAGAAGAAAAGGACTTTCTTTATGTTTTGATGCCTATTAAAATTTAAGAAGAATCTTATTTATGGGTTTTCAACCACTGGACGAAATTCTTGAAAAATGGTTAAGGAAAAAAGGATTAAATGCTGCTTTTTCCCAACAGAAGGCCTTAAAAAATCTTAATCAATATTTTCAAGATCAATTTAACGGGGAGGTAAAGATTGTAAATTTTAAAAATAGTCAATTAAAAATTAAATGCGAAAAATCAGTTATCGCTTCCAAAATTAAAACTGAGGAAAAAAAGATCAAAGACGAAATTAAAAAGAATTTTGGTTTAGAAATTAAAAAGATTTTTTACCAGCTTTAAAGAGCTTTGAAAATAGTTATTTTTGCTTCTGTTTTTTGGTCGAGGTTATCAATAACCTCGACTTTTATTTCATTAGGTTCATTATTTTTTAAAAGATCGGAATTTAAAAGATAAAAAAATGTATTTGGACTAATTTTTTGTATTTCAGAAAGCCAAATATTATTGCAATACAAATTCACTTGTTTAATAGGATTTTGAGGATCCTCAGGAATTTCGATGGTGATTGGAATTTCTTTTTCGCTAACTGATTCATTGTTTTTAGGGTGTAAAAATTCTATGCCGGCGGTTGGAGGAAAATAAATATATTCTGGAAGAGCATTTTCATCTTGGATTAATTCGTACTCTGGTGACAAAGATTGATTGTATTCTTGATAAAAATTAGGAAGATTAAGCTGAGCCCACAAAAGAACGGGGATTTCCCAATTTAAAAATTGTGGGTCTTGGGGATTAAGATAATAAAGGATATTATGAACTTCTTTAACGGTTTTAATTTCGTTAGTGTTTTTATTTTTGTATTGCTTTTCAACTATATATTGACCGTTGATCATTGGTGTTTTAACGCTTTCTAAGGAATAGGGAAGAGGTTTTTCAAAAGAAGAAGGAGGATAAAGTTGAAAACTTTTTTCCATAAACTTATGAAAAGCCGGAGCAGCAACCATGGAAGCCGGAGCGCCAGTTGGAGCAACTGGTGAGCGATCATTATTGCCGGCCCAAACTCCGGCAGCCAAAGAAGTAGTATAGCCTAAAGTCCAAGCATCTCGGTACTCAGAATCAGTTCCGGTTTTGACTGCCACTTCATAATCAGGAAAATACAGTTGAGATTGCCAGCCAAAAGCTGGTGCTCGGGAAGCATTATCTTTTAAAATGTCAGTAATCATTCTAGCGATTTGTGAACTAATAATTTGTTTTTCTTCTTTTTGATAACTGGAGATAACTTTTCCTTGAGAATCTCTAATTTCCAAAATTACTGATTGAGGCTTGAAAACACCGTCGTCAGCAAAAACAGAATAGGCATTGACCATTTCGATTAATTTAACCCCTCCGCCGCCAAGAACTAAACTGAGACCATAATGAGAAGCTGGTTCTGTTAAAGTGGTAATGCCAAATCTCTGAGCCATTTGGATAGCGTTATCAACGCCAACCAAATAGAGGACTTTAACTGATGGGATATTTAAAGATTGGGCTAAGGCCTGTCGTAAGGTGACTGGTCCTCTGGTTTTTTCGTCATAATTTCTAACATAGTAAGGATTGCTGGGGTTAGTAGAAAAATTCGCTACCCGGCCATCAAGAGCCGTATCAAAGACAACGCTTTCCGGATAAAATCCTTTTTCAAAAGCAGCCGAATAAACAATTGGTTTAAAAGAAGAACCGGGTTGGCGAATTGATAGAGTTGCATTAACATTGCCTTCTTGTTCAATATTCCAGTAATCCCGAGAACCAACCATGGCCAAAATTTGACCAGTTTTTGGATCTTCAGCCAGAAGAGCCATATTTCGGGCCCCAACGTGTTTTTCATTATAATCGCCATATTCTTGGACTGTTTCCTCGGCAATTTTCTGTAAATCTACATCTAAAGTCGTAATAATGGTATAACCGCCTTTAGCTAATTCTTCATCAGAAAATTGTTCTGAGAGCAATTCTTTCACGTACATAACAAAATGGGGAGCAGGGAATTGACTTTTTAAAGGAGCAAAAACAACTAGGTCTTGTTTTGCTGCTTCGATTTCTTCTTGAGAAAAATAATTTAATTGAACCATTCTGTCTAAGATCCAATTTTTTCTAGCTTCTAATTCATCACGATGCGAACCAAAAGGAGAAAAATATCCAGGAGCATTAACAATGGCTATTAAATAAGCAGCTTCTGCTAAGGATAAATCTTTAGCAGACTTATTAAAATAGAATTGGCTGGCACTTTCGATACCATAAACATTATAACCAAAATTAATTTGGTTTAAATACATTTCCATAATTTGGTCTTTGGAATAGTTTCTTTCTATTTGGAAAGTTAAAATTGCTTCTTTGATTTTTCGAGGAATAGTTTGATCCAAAGTTAAAAAAGCATTTCGAGCTAGTTGCTGAGTAATAGTTGAGCCGCCTTGGGGATTTTTGGGGTTTTGGAGTGTTTTGAAAAAGGCCCGAATCATACTTTGGAGAACGAAACCATGGTGTTCATAAAAACGATGGTCTTCAGCTGCCAAAGCAGCTTTAATAACATAAGGAGAAATATCTTCTAGATTGACCAAAGTTCTTTTTTCTCCTTCATAGATTTCGTATAACAGGGTTGTACCTTTCCGGTCATAAATTTTTGTTGATTGAGAAACAATTCGAGAATCTAAACTAGCCGGATCGGGTAAATCTTT
>ERZ795050.5199-NODE-5199-length-11271-cov-40.076676_pt1 | contig 11271 bp, 8 predicted proteins | sample MGYA00375134_ERZ795050 | MGnify/ENA primary metagenome ERZ795050 (study PRJEB30179, sample SAMN05720221) | activated sludge metagenome | isolation source: Anaerobic digester | place: Japan | collected 2015-05-26 ... | reverse complement strand
GCATTCTTCCACTAACAACGAGTGATTTATCAGTTCCATTATCTGTCATTATCCAAATCCTATATCCACCATCCAGACTTTCATTATTTGAATCATAAACAATCCACTGCCCATCCGGGCTCCAGTCGGGGAAGAAGTTGCGGCCGGCCGATGTAAGTTGAGTGATAGTAGTCGTGTCAAATTTCTCACCGGTATATCTCATTTTAAAGATTTGTCCATCGGAAACGAAGGCAATCCACTCCCCATCTGGCGACCAGGACGGGGTGTGTAATGTGTGTGGAAAAATCCTTCGCATATTGGTCCCATCCGGATTAATCAACCAGAAACCGGTCGAATCGTATTCAAACTCCTGATGGCCCCAATTTTCACCATCGTCAGGATAGGTAATCCGTTTGAGCGGAGTGTGATTGAAGCCTATAAATTGTCCGCTTGGATGCCAGATGGGACTGTTATACGGTGACTCCGGGTCTATCCCTATATCAATTCCTCCATCTGATGAATCGTCATTATCACAGGAAAACGAAAAGATTATCAGTAAAATGAAAAAAAGAGTCACTATTTTATTTGCCAAATTTTTCATCACAACTTTCATTTCATTGACCTTTTTTTTCGACAATTTCAATTTAATCATCTCCAATCCTATTGTCAAATTCCTAACTCTGGCAGACCAAGCCACAACGATGAACCATCCTTTCTTCAATCATCTCATAGGACATCACCTCCTGAATGATATTTTCATATCACTGATTAATTACATCCCCATTGAAAAAAGTGAGTTGTTTTTTGTTATTTCCATCTACATCCATAATCCAAAGAGTTCCGTGATTTCTAAGAAAATCTTCGATATCCGATCCTCTTGGGTTGAACCCGATATATACGATAGTGTTATTGTCAATCCAATCCGGATTGATTCCACCATCAGTTGTGAGTTGTTTTAGATTATTTCCGGTCGAATCCGTGATACATATTTGACCATTCGACTCAAATGCTACCTTAGTCCCATCAGGAGAGCATTTTGGATTACGGTTATCGGCAGAATAAATATTAGTTTCATTCAAATGGGTTACTTTAACAACTTCTGAAGTACTATCTATATTTACTTTATATATTTCAGCATATAATCCTATATAGTATATCCATTTTTGATTATCTGACCAACATGGCATTCTTCCACTAACAACGAGTGATTTATCGGTTCCATTATCTGTCATTATCCAGATTCTATAGCCACCATCGGGACTTTCGTTATTTGAGTCATACACAATCCAATTTCCGTCAGGGCTTATCGCGGGGAAGAAATTGCTTCCTTCAAAGGTGAGTTGTTTGATTTGATTAACAACGATACTATCTCCGATCATCGGAACCCTATAGATTTGCCCGCCATCTTCAAATACAATCCGACCTCCATCCGGACTTATATCGTACCAATTTCCCAGTCCACCCTTCAATATTAAACGAGGATTTGTTCCGTCAATATTTATTAACCATAATCCGGACGAATCTTCATTAACCTCTACAGAACCACTTGTATATATCGTTTTTATCCCGGCATGATAATACAATATTTTTTTTCCATCTGGTAAACTCACCGGAAGTCCGTCAATATTGAAATACACAGGACTATCCCAATAATCATCGTCATCGTCGTCATTTTCATCTTGGCAAGAATTAAAAAATATCAAAAGGATTGTGAATGTAAATAGACTTTTCTTTAGTTGGTTATTCATACTATTCTCCTATCAATTAAAAGTGAGTTGAGTTTCTGTCCCAGAATCGACATCAATCATCCAAAGAACACCATTATTCATTGTCCAATCCGTTGATTGATATTGTGTGTAAACGATCTTCTTGCCTTCTGGCGACCAGCTGAAAGGGAGACCATAAGCCACATCGACACCGTCGGAAGTTAGTTGGTAAAAATCACTACCATTTATATTCATAATCCAAATATTAGTTCCGGTTAGAGAAGGAGAAGTTGTAAACGCAACCTTTGTTCCATCCGGCGAGCATTTTGGATTACGGTTATCGGCAGAATAAATATTAGTTTCATTCAAATGGGTTACTTTAACAACTTCTGAAGTACTATCTATATTTACTTTATATATTTCAGCATATAATCCTATATAGTATATCCATTTTTGATTATCTGACCAACATGGCATTCTTCCACTAACAACGAGTGATTTATCAGTTCCATTATCTGTCATTATCCAAATCCTATATCCACCATCCAGACTTTCATTATTTGAATCATAAACAATCCACTGCCCATCCGGGCTCCAGTCGGGGAAGAAGTTGCGGCCGGCCGATGTAAGTTGAGTGATAGTAGTCGTGTCAAATTTCTCACCGGTATATCTCATTTTAAAGATTTGTCCATCGGAAACGAAGGCAATCCACTCCCCATCTGGCGACCAGGACGGGGTGTGTAATGTGTGTGGAAAAATCCTTCGCATATTGGTCCCATCCGGATTAATCAACCAGAAACCGGTCGAATCGTATTCAAACTCCTGATGGCCCCAATTTTCACCATCGTCAGGATAGGTAATCCGTTTGAGCGGAGTGTGATTGAAGCCTATAAATTGTCCGCTTGGATGCCAGATGGGACTGTTATACGGTGACTCCGGGTCTATCCCTATATCAATTCCTCCATCTGATGAATCGTCATTATCACAGGAAAACGAAAAGACTATCAGTAAAATGAAAAAAAGGGCAACTATTTTGTTTGCCAAATTTTTCATCATAATTTTCTATTCATTGAACTTTTTTTTGACAATTTCAATTTAATCGTTTCCGACGAAATCACAAACTGAACGAAACCGATTCTAAGAAAAAGCTACTACCCCATAAGCTGCCTGCTCAGTTGAAGAAATGATAAGCGGAGAGAATACCAGTTCTTCGTAGTCTAATTTGAAATAACAGTTTGAGTTTAGCTAATCCTGTAACGAAAGTCAGTAGAAATTAACCGTGAATGAATCCGAATAGATGCGAAAAATAATCAGAGTCAGATAGGTTAAGGAGACGGCATTTAGTGTCATTGATCGTCATTAGTCTCAAAACGGGACGTCATTCGGTAGTCTCATGGTTGTCACACAATTGTTATACGAAAGACTACTGATTTTAACATTTGATGGTAATCAATTTGAAATTGATCTTGTTAATCTTGTCTAATAAATATCTTTGCGTACTTTACGAACGAGAAAATTACAGCTCGATGCCGAGTTCTTCAATCTTGCGGTAGAGCGACGAAAGGCCGATGCCGAGCAGGTTGGCGGCTTTGTTTTTGTCGAAATCGACGCGGCGCAGAATTCCTAAAATATGCTGGCGTTCAAAATTGCGGACGGAAGATTTGAGGTCGTCCGGAATATCTGAGAAGGTAGATTTTCCTTCCCTAAGACCGGGCGGCAAATCGCGCGGAGTGATATAATCGCCTTCACAGAGGAGGACGGCACGCTCGATGATATTCTCGAGTTCGCGTACTTCGCCCTTCCATTTATAATCCATTAGAATTTTCATCGTATCTTTGTCGGCGCCCAATACTTTGCGTTTGAGTTCATTATTATAAGTACAGATAAAATGGTCAACCAGAAGGGGAATATCTTCTTTGCGTTCGGCTAGCGAGGGCAGGTGAATTTCGACGATATTCAAGCGGTAATAGAGGTCTTCGCGGAAGTTGCCCTCTTCGATTTCCTTGAGTAAATCTTTTTGAGTTGCCGAAAGAATCCGGACGTCCACAATCAGTGAGTTCGTACTGCCGATGGGTTTGATTTCTTTGCTTTCGATGGCGCGGAGTAATTTAACCTGGGTATGAATTGGAATTTCGCCGACTTCATCGAGAAATAGCGTTCCGCCGTTCGCGGCTCGGAAAACACCATCTTTATCCATAATTGCACCAGTGAAGGAGCCTTTTTTCAAACCAAACAGTTCGCTTTCGAAGAGTGTCTCGGGGATTGCGCCGCAATTAATGGCGATAAAGGGTGCGTTTGCGCGGGGACTGTTTTGGTGAATAGCCCGCGCTACTAGTTCCTTTCCGGTACCGCTCCGGCCGGTAATCAGAATGTTAGATGAAGAATGGGCGACCTTGGAAATTAGATGATAAATGTTTTTAATTGAGGGACTTTCGCCGATAATTTGGTCGGGATATTTTTGATTGTGAATTTCTCTGCGAAGGAACCGGTTTTCATTTAGAATTTCTCTAAGTTGAATAGCTTGGTTAATTTGGTCGAGCAGGACGCGCTGATTGAGTGGTTTTATCAAATAATCAATAGCGCCTTTACGGAAAGCGCCAACGGCAGTTTCAACGGAAGCATTCGAGGTGGTTAGAATTATGAAAGTGCGGGGACTGATGATATGAGCTTTGTCCAGAATTGAGTTCCCATCGTATCTCGCTAAATCCAGATCAATAATTAAAAAGTCGAACTCCGATTCTTCCAGCAGACGCAGAGTGGTAGCGCTGTCGTTTGTCGACTGGCAGTTGCACCCGTTTTTAACCAGAAAGGTACTTAAAGTGTGACATAAATCCGGATTTTTATCGGCTATCAGTACTCGTCGGTTTTCTGCACTTGACTTTATATTGACCGCCTTGATCATTTAAATTTCTTAGATTCAATATAGAACAGAGTAAGTTTTAATCAAAAACATTTTTTAAATCTCGGAAATGAGAAGTAATTAACGGCTTGTTTTAGATAAATGAATATTTTACGAGGAACAATCCTAATTGCCTGCCGTAAAATGAGCCGAAGTTATGATTATTAGGAAAACACAAATCTGGAAGATTTCTCTTAATCAAGAATCTGGAAATTTAACAGTTCATTTGGACCAGCCGATCTATTCTTGATTACTGAATTCACCAATAATTTTAAATGGTTTTCATTGACTTTATAGGCTTTATATAATAATTTCTGTAGTTTATTTAACTTTGAATCAAATGTCCAAAGAAGATCAGGAAATAATCAAATTACGAGAAGAGGTAATGAGCCAGGAGGTCTTACCGCGGCACATTGCTATCATTATGGATGGGAACGGTCGCTGGGCGAAACAGCGGGGACTACCGCGGGTAGCCGGTCACAACGAAGGAATCAATTCGGTTCGGGAAGTTACGCGCGAATGCGGTAGTCTTGGCATCAAAGTGCTGACTCTATATACCTTCTCGGTGGAGAACTGGTCACGCCCCAAATCGGAAGTTTCTGCCCTTATGACCTTGCTGTTGCACACAATCCGTAATGAAATAGATGAGTTGCATAAAAATAACGTGCGTCTGACTTTAATTGGGCACCTTACGGATTTGCCGGACGATCCGTTGAAAGGGTTGATGGAAGGAGTCGAAAAGACCAGTCAAAATACCGGACTGAACCTGAATCTGGCATTGAGTTACGGTGGGCGGGTAGAAATATTAGATGCCACCCGTGCCATTGCTAAAGATGTGCTGGAAGGGCGAATCGACCTTGATGATATTGATGAGAAGCTATTTTCCGATTATTTATATACACGCGGTATGCCCGATCCTGACTTGTTGATCAGAACGAGTGGAGAACTGCGCCTCAGTAATTTTTTACTCTGGCAAATGGCTTATACCGAGATATATGTTACGGAGACTTTATGGCCTGATTTCCGTTATAAAGAACTACTTTTGGCGATCCGTGAGTATCAGAAGCGGGAGCGTCGTTTTGGAAAAACCAGTGAACAAATTACCAGTCCTTCAGAAAGTTGAGTATGATAAAATATACGCCGATTAGTTTGTTTCTATTGATATTAATGCCGTTCTCGCTTATAATGGCTCAGGAAGAAACTGGAATAATGATCCTCGGGCTGGCGGTGCAGGGCCATAAGACCATTTCGGAATCCAGCATCAAAATTCAGTCCGGTTTAGTTGAAGGCCGAAGAGTTACTCAAGAAGATATTACTCAGGCTATTCAACGACTTTGGAAGCTCAAAATGTTTTCCGATATTCAAATTTTGCTCGACAAGGAAACGAGTGAGGGAGTATTTCTGATAATAAAAGTGGAAGAATATCCGCGTTTGGAGAAATTCGAGGTCAAGGGTAATAAGAAAATCAAGAAGAGTAAGATAGAAGAAGAACTTAACCTGGTTCCGGGAAGGGTCTTATCGGCTAACTTGATCGCAGAAGTCAAGCGCAAAGTCAAGGCTCTTTATACGAAGGAAGGTTATCTCCTGGCTCAAGTTGATGCGGAAATCACCGATGGTACTAAGGAGAACAGTAAAAACTTGATACTCAAGATTCAGGAAGGGAAAAAAGTTCGGATTGATGAAATCAACTTTGTCGGCAATGAGCATTTTTCGGATAGTCGTTTACGTCGGGTAATGAAAGATACTCATGAACGCAATCTATTTATTTTGCGCACCGGGGAATTCGATGAAGCCAAATATATCGAGGATAAAGAAAAATTGCGCGCCTTTTATCGCAAAGAAGGTTTCCGGGATTTTAAAATCATTTCAGATTCGATTTCTTATACTCCGAATAAGGAGCGTATGTTGATAACAATCAATCTTTATGAAGGACCACGTTATAAATATCGCAATATAAATTTTAGCGGCAATACGGTATTCACCACTGAGCAGCTCCAAATGATACTCGGCATTAAACCGGGTGATTATTATAATGAGGAATTATTGCAGAAAGCACTTTATGATCGCCTCAATGGAGCATATATGGATCGCGGTTATTTATTCTGCCAAATAATACCGCTGGAGGTTCCGCTTGCAGAGAATGAAATTGACCTTACCATTGAGATAACCGAAAATTCGATCGTATCAATTGACCAAATTAATATCAATGGGAATACTAAAACCAATGAAAATGTTATTCGGCGCGAATTAAGAATGTTTCCGGGCGATATTTTTAGTCGCGATGCCTTAATGCGCAGTCAAAATGAAATTTATATGCTTAATTATTTTGCGAACGTTACTCCGGATGTAGTACCGGTTAGTGAAAACGCAGTAGATGTTGAGTTGACTGTGGAGGAGAAATCCACCGATCAGGCAAATTTATCTTTCAGTATAAGCCAGGTTTATGGTCTCGTGGGTGGAGGCGGATTTCAATTCAACAATTTTCGAGGACGCGGTCAACAGTTGGCAATCAGTTATCAGCAAGGAACAAGCTACTCCGTCTATAGTACGTCGGTTACGCCGTATAAAGCTCTCTCCCTTAGTTTCGCTGACCCCTGGATTTTCGATTCACCCAATTTAGTCGGTGCTAGTGTTTCCTATTCGGAAAGAGGAAGCGGCAGTAGTTACTATTATCCGTATAATTTGACGATTTACGGAGGATCTCTGCGGTGGGGGAGACGTTTACGCTGGCCTGATAATTATTTTCGGATTAGCTGGTCGTACGGGGCTTATAAAAAGAGCTATACTGACATTGGCAGTGCGTACTTAGAAGAAGTGCTGGAAGGTAAAGATCGAACGACGAGCATCGGACTTACTCAGGTAATAAGTCGTGACAGTCGTGATCGCCCAGAATTTCCAACGACTGGTTCTGTTTTCAGCTGGGTAACAAACCTGACCGGTGGTTTGTTAGGTGGGACTGAGCATTTCACCAAAAATACTTTTACCTTGGATTACTACCTACCGACAATTTGGAAACTGGTACTGTATAATCATGTTGAATTTGGAGTTATCAATAAATTAAAGAAAGGTACCGCTGTGCCACCCGACGAGCGATTTATAATGGGCGGCAGTGGTATGATTTACGGTACAGCCTTACGCGGTTATGACGATAATGAAGTCGGCCCGACCTATTATTACGGTGGTTATTATTATCCGTATGGAGGCGAAACAATGCTGAAATATTCTATTGAATATCGGGTGCCGATCGCGAACAATCCGACTATTTATGCCTTGGCATTTGCGGAAGCTGGCAATGTCTGGAAATATATGCGAGATACCGATCCTTTTGACCTTAAACGGTCGGTAGGTGTTGGGATACGCTTTTATATGCCGGCGCTCGGATTATTAGGTATTGATTTTGGTTATGGATTTGACGATATTGACCCTGAAGGTACGACCGGTTATGGTAAACCTGAAGGGTGGAAAACCCATTTTATTTTTGGTACAGCTTATTAACAATAAAAACAAATGCGTAGCAATGGAGGAAAAGTGAAAAAAGTAGTGTTCATTATTCTTGGATTGTTGATGATCGGAGCCAGTGACTTAGCGCAGGCTCAAATTAAAGTCGGTTATGTCAATTCCGATCGGATTCTGAGTGAATTTGACGAAGCACGTGAAGCGCAGACTAAACTGGACATTGAAGCCAAGAAACTGGAGGACCAGTATCGCGGTATGCTTACTAAATTGGACAGTCTGCAGAAAGACTACGATCGTCAGAAAATGATGATGAGTGAAACGCGACGCAAGACTAAGGAAACCGAGATCAGCCAATTACAGGAATCGATCCAAAAATTTCAGGTCGAAAAGCTCGGACCGGATGGCGAGATTTACAAGAAACAAGCCGAATTGGTAACTCCGATTCTGGAAAAAATCAAAACCGTCATAGCCAAGGTGGGGAAAGACGGGAAGTACGATTTTATTTTTGATACGGTTGCTGGCAATATTTTATATGCCGAACCGGCTCACGACGTTACCGACAAAGTCATCTATGAGTTAAAACGCACTCAATAGGTATGCAATTAACCTTAGGGCAGATTGCCCGGTTAGTAAACGGCGCAGTTAAAGGCGACGAAAATATTCTTATCAATGACGTTGCCGAAATTCAGCACGCTCGGAGTGGTACGATTACTTTTTTAGCCAACCCGAAATATGCAAAATATTTAGCAAGCACCGCCGCCACGGCCGTGATAGTAGATGAGAATTTCAATGGCAATTTTCCTAATTTGATATTGGTAAAGAATCCTAACCTCGCTTTTTCGATTGTTCTGGCTCATTTTCGACCGGAGTTGCCTTTGCCAGCTCCTATGATTCACCCCACAGCCGTGATCGCAAAAGATGCCAGAATTGGAGATGATGTATATATTGGGCCATTCGTTGTCATAGAATCCGGTGCGCAAATTAGTGACAAGGTCACGGTCTTTGGACATTGTTATATCGGTCAATATGTCAATATCGGTAGCGGAACGGTTATCTATCCGAATGTCAGTATCTATCATAAATGTATAATTGGTCAAAAGGTGCGCATCCATGCCGGAGTTGTGATCGGAAGTGATGGATTCGGTTTTGTACGCGTTGAAAATGGCATTGAGAAAATTCCGCAAGCCGGTAGAGTTGTAATCCACGATGAGGTAGAGATCGGCGCTAATACAACCATAGATCGGGGGACAATCGGTGATACAGTCATTGGCCGCGGTACCAAACTGGACAATCTGGTGCAGATTGCCCATAACGTTAGAATTGGCGAATATTGTTTCTTCGCGGCTCAGGTCGGAATTGCCGGTAGTACGATTATTGAAGATCGAGTAAACGTTGGCGGTCAGGTCGGCATTACCGGTCATTTGCATATTGGCACGGGAGTTATGATTGCGGCTCAATCGGGTGTTACCAAAGATGTCCCAGCTGGAACATTTCTATTTGGTTCACCGGCTCAGGAACGTTTGAAAGCCGCCCAGGAGTTAGCCCATATTCGTTCTTTACCCGAAATAAAAGAGCGTCTTAAGAAAGTAGAAATGGAATTACGAAAAGGAAAAATATAGGATAAGTTATGTCACGCCATCAGCGAACCATTAAAAATGAAGTCTCGATTTCCGGTATTGGACTCCATACTGGCGTAAAGAGTACTATTACTTTTAAACCGGCGCCTGAGAATTCCTGGATTAAATTTGTACGAACTGATGTCGAAAATTGTCCCGAAATTGTGGCGGATATTAATCATGTAACCGATATTTCGCGCGGCACGACTCTCTCGCAGAACGGGGTTCAAGTTCACACCGTTGAGCACGTTTTATCGGCTGTAGCTGGTTTGGGAATTGATAATATCATAATTGCAATAAATAACATCGAGCCACCGGTCTGTGATGGGAGCGCTATAGAATTTGTGCGAGCTTTGAAACGGGCTGAAATTGTAGAACAAGAAGCGGAGCAAGATATTCTGGTCATAGATAAGATTCTGACCTACTCTGATCCGAAAAAACATGTTGATATTCACATCACACCCGCTGAAAAATTTCAGATTACCTTTTTAATTGACTACAGTGAAATTCCGGCTATCGGCACGCAGTATTCGACCACTTATTCGCTCGAAGACGAATTCGAGACTGATTATGCCGCCGCTCGCACTTTTTGTACCTTGAGTGAAATTGAAGAACTTAAAAATCGCGGTTTAATCAAAGGCGGTAATGTCAATAACGCCGTGGTTTTTGTAGATCGGCATATTGAGGCGAGTGAAGTTGAACGACTTCGTGAATTATTCGGAATTTCCAGTGATATTTCCATTGGTCAAGGCGGTACGCTAAACGGGGTAGAATTGCGTTATTATAACGAAGCCGTGCGGCATAAAATCGTTGATTTAATTGGCGATTTTGCCCTGCTGGGTGTCCCGATTCAGGGACACGTTATCGCCGCGCGAAGTGGTCACGCCCATAACATTAACTTTGTCCGGAAAATACGCAAGGAATATGAGAAGGTTATGATTAGTAAAAAATACCAGAAGGGCAAAGCTAAAGGGGCTTTATTTGATATTAGCGGCATCGAGCGTATTCTTCCGCATCGCTTTCCATTTTTAATGGTAGATAAAATTGTTGATATGGTTCCCGGTGAATCGGTCACTGCGATTAAAAACGTTACCATAAACGAGCCATTTTTTCAGGGGCACTTTCCGGTCAAACGGGTCATGCCGGGGGTGCTGGTTCTGGAATGCCTGGCGCAGACTGGCGGATTTATGCTTTTGAATACGATTGAAAATCCCGAAAAGGTCTTATTATATTTTACCGGATTGGATGGGGTCAGATTCCGGAAACCGGTAGTGCCTGGTGACCAGATTCGCCTTGAGGTTAAAATGGTTCAATCCCGTTTATCAATGTGTAAAATGCGAGGCGTCGCTTACGTCAATGATGAGGTCGTTGTCGAGGCAAATATGATGGCTTCGCTAGTGGAATTATAGAATATGAAACAGGTTCATCCTACTGCTATTATTGATTCCCAAGCTCGACTTGGTGAAAATATTTCAATTGGTCCATACAGTATCATCGGCAACAATGTTGAAATTGGTGACGGCTGTCAGATTGGAAGTCATGTATTAATTTTACCCGGCGCTCGAATCGGTCGTGACTGTAAAATCTTTCATCATGCCGTAATTTCCGAAATTCC
>ERZ795050.5190-NODE-5190-length-11286-cov-4.208174_pt1 | contig 11286 bp, 8 predicted proteins | sample MGYA00375134_ERZ795050 | MGnify/ENA primary metagenome ERZ795050 (study PRJEB30179, sample SAMN05720221) | activated sludge metagenome | isolation source: Anaerobic digester | place: Japan | collected 2015-05-26 ... | reverse complement strand
TGTGAGTGAATATAATAGTGGAATCGGTATTTTGAGTAACGCAGTTAGAAATATGGGGGGAGAAGATTACGCACAAATGTATTTGAGTTATTTAATGCCGAATTCCGGGTATGAAGATATTGCAACAAAACATTCAATATCATCGGATAATTCACCATTCATATCTGTGACAAAAGATATGGCAACGGCTATTCAATTTTCTAAGCAGACTGGTCTTTTTGCTACAATCAGTACCAATAGAAAAGTATTCTTTAATCCTTTTAATGTTTTTGGAGAAAACGAATATTTGGTTCCAATTGTTATTTTATTCCCGGAAATAATAAGTGTTTCGCCTGCTTATTAGAATTGAAATTAAAAAAATAAGGTTTATCGGGTTCAACATTAAGGGATGATTTGATTAATTAAGCAGGATATAGGCTATTATACCGAGAAAATATTACAAAGAAAGGAGATAATCAATCCTGATAATGGTAATATAATTTAGGTAAATAGTTTATATCCTGTATTTTTTTCACACTCCGTTAATGCACCCTAGAATAAAATGCAGATACGTGGTATAATAAATGGTCGTAAAATTAATTAATGATGGACTAAGAGGTGTAATATGTTTGAAAGATTTCAGGCTGCTGAGAACCGATATGATGAAATAAACCACAAGCTAAGCGATCCGGCTGTGATTGCAAATCAGGATGAGTACCGGAAGCTTATGAAGGAACACGCGGAATTGGAGGAGCTTGTTACCAAGTATGGTGAATATAAAAAGGTGAGCCAGGAAATTTCCGATGCTAAGGAGATGCTTAAGGAGAAGCTTGACAGAGAATTTCATGAAATGGTGGAAACCGAGCTCAAGGAAGCCCAGGAAAAGCTTGAGGTAATTAAAAAGGAAATGAAAATACTCCTTCTTCCTAAAGACCCCAATGACGAAAAAAACGTAATTGTTGAAATAAGGGGAGGTGCCGGTGGTGAAGAGGCTGCCCTTTTTGCAGGGGATCTTTTCAGAATGTACACCCGGTACGCCGAAAGAAACAGGTGGAAGACAGAAATGCTTGATTCCAATCCCACGGAAATAGGAGGATTTAAGGAGGTTGTGTTTTCCATTGAAGGCAGCGGTGCTTACAGCAGGTTGAAATTTGAGAGTGGTGTTCACAGGGTGCAGAGAATCCCATCTACCGAAGCAGGAGGAAGAATACATACTTCTACCGTTACGGTGGCAGTGTTGCCGGAGGTTGAAGAAGTGGATGTGGATATAAATCCTAACGATTTGAGAATAGACACTTATAGGGCTTCCGGGGCAGGAGGACAGCATGTCAACAAGACAGATTCTGCGATAAGAATAACTCACTTGCCCACCGGGCTGGTGGTTACCTGCCAGGACCAGAGATCACAGTATAAAAACAAGGACAAGGCAATGGCAATTTTGAGGTCAAAGCTCTATGAGATGGCACAGAGCGAGAAAACCAATGAGATAGCTCAGGAAAGAAAAAGCCAGGTCGGTACGGGTGACAGGAGTGAAAGGATAAGAACCTACAATTACCCCCAGGGTAGGGTAACGGACCACAGGATTGGGCTTACCCTTTATAAAATTGATGAAATACTTGACGGGGATATTGACGAAATAGTGGATGCATTGATTACTACCGATCAGGCCGAAAGACTTGGAAGCGGCGGTACGGATTATGAGGATTAAAGAATAATGCATTATAATAATGTGCCCCGGATATGAATACAATTAAGTAATAGTTTTAATAATTGGTATATCCGGGGGCAAACATGGATAACTTACTTAAGGTTACATTAATAGGCCTTATCTCCGGTATTACGGGAACCAGTATCGGAGGATTGACGGCTTTTTTTGTTAGGGGTGTGAACAAACGCTTTTTAAGCTTCATACTTGAATTTGCAGCAGGCTTGATGACATCGGTTGTGTGTTTTGAACTGATTCCCGAGGCCTTTAGCTATGGGGGAACGGTTTTGACTTTTGCCGGTGTGTTCGCCGGTGTGCTCACGATAATGACGGTTGAAGAGTTTTTAAGAAGGTTTGGTGCTATAAAACAGCAGAATGAAAAAACAGGCCTTTTAAAAGCCGGGATACTGATGGCGATAGGGATTTCGCTTCACAACTTTCCGGAAGGTTTTGCGGTAGGTTCCAGTTTTGGGGCTTCATTAAGCCTGGGTATTATGATGACTACTGTTATTATAATACATGACATTCCCGAAGGAATTGCCATGGCAGTTCCTATGAGAGCAGGAGGCTTCAGCAAGTCGAAGGCCTTTTTTATAACGGTGCTGTCCGGTTTACCCATGGGTGTAGGTGCTCTTTTGGGAGCAGTCTTAGGAGGCGTATCGCAGGGGTTTATCGGTGCGTGCCTGGGATTTGCCGCAGGTGCAATGCTTTATGTGGTATACGGAGAACTGGTGACAGAATCCAAAAGACTGTATTTGGGCAGGTTGTCTTCAGTAGGGAATGTAATGGGCATTATTTGTGGTATAATAGTGACATTATTAAATTGATGTCAAAAGTAAATGTTGGGAAGTAATAATATGAAGACCGAAATACTGAAAATCGAATTAAACGGTATTGACAGGGAGAAGCTAAGGTATGCTGCAGAAGTTCTTAGAGGCGGAGGGCTTGTGGCTTTTCCCACCGAGACGGTTTATGGTCTGGGTGCGGATGCTCTCAATGAAAATGCCGTTAAAAAGATATTTGAAGCCAAGGGAAGGCCGTCGGACAACCCTTTAATAGTACATATAACGGGTAAGGAAAGGGCCGGCAGCTTAACGGCATCTGTTCCGCCGGCGGCTGAGATTTTGATGGACAGGTTCTGGCCCGGACCTCTCACTTTGGTGCTGGAAAAATCGGACAAGATACCCGGTGTGATTACAGCCGGGCTTTCCACCGTTGGCTTGAGGGCACCGGCTCATCCTGTGGCTCTTGCCCTGATAAGGGAGGCGGGTATTCCCGTAGCCGCTCCCAGTGCCAATATATCGGGAAGGCCAAGCCCTACTACGCCTGAGCATGTTATAGATGACCTGTATGGCAGGGTGGATGTTATAATTGACGGAGGATGTTCCAAGGTAGGGGTGGAGTCCACGGTTTTGGATGTTACTGTAACTCCTCCCATGATATTGAGACCCGGAGGGGTATCTTGCGAGCAGCTTAAAGGTGTTCTGGGAGATGTGACAATTGATGCTTCGCTTCTAAGAAAGAGTTCGGAAAATTATGTGCCCAGGGCACCGGGAATGAAATATAAACACTATTCCCCCAAAGCGGATGTAATTGTCGTTGAGGGTGAGCCCGAAAGGGTTGTACAAAAAATAAACAACCTTATCGGAGAGTATAAGCAAAGCAATACTGCAGTGGGAGTGCTTTCAACAGAGCAGACGAAGATGTTTTATAAGGATGTACCTGTAATTTCACTGGGAGACCGTCAAAAGCCTGAGACCATTGCGGCAAATCTGTTTAAGGCATTCAGGGATTTTGACGATATTGGTATTGAGGTAATACTTGCGGAAGCCATCAATAATCAAGGCATTGGACTGGCAGTTATGAACAGAATGAAAAAGGCCGCCGGCTATAATATAATCAAGGTAAAATGAATTGAAAGGAATGAATGTGTAAGCATGAAGAAAATCCTTTTTGTGTGCACCGGAAATACATGTAGAAGCAGCATGGCCGAAGGATTGTTTAATCATATTGTGAAAAATGAGGTTGACGGGTTGGAGGATTATAGTGCTGTTTCAGCCGGAATATTTGCTTATGAAGGTGACGGTGCAAACCCTAAGTCGATAAAGGTCTTAAAAGAGGGCTATGGGATCGATATCACTTCCCACAGGGCCAGAAGAATAACAAATTCCGATATGGAAGATGCCCATTTGATACTCACAATGACAAAAGACCATAGGGACACCCTTGTCGAATTGTATCCCGGAGCTCGTGATAAAATCTGGACATTGAAGGAGTTTGTCTCTAAAGACGAATCGGACCGAAATTCGGGAAATCCTTTTGAATGGGATATTCCTGATCCCTACGGCATGCCGGAAGAGATATATGAAAGATGTGCACGGACATTAAAAGAGGCAATTGACAAGCTGATATTGAGGTTAAAAGAGGAAAAAGGCTTATAGCTGCTTTGAAGAAGCCTGAGGGTTTTATTTGCTTTAAACTTTTTTTGACATAAAGGTTTTATTACTATAAAATATATTGTTGGAGGATAGTATGAAAATTGGCATTGGAAGTGACCACGGAGGTTACAATTTAAAAGCAAAATTAATAAGCTACCTTAAAGAAAATAATTATGATGTTTTGGATTTCGGGACTTTTAATACGGAATCTGTAGATTATCCCGATTACGGGCTTAAGGTTGCTGAGGCTGTTAAAAGCGGAGAATGCGACAGGGGTATTGTAATATGCGGTACCGGTCTTGGCATATCGATCTCGGCAAACAAGGTTCCGGGCATAAGGGCAGCGGTGTGTACCAACAGCTATATGGCAAGAATGAGCAGGGAACACAACGATGCAAACATATTGGCTCTTGGAGAGAGGGTTGTAGGATTGGATCTTGCGATAGATATTGTCGAAGCATGGCTTAAGGCCGAGTTTCAGGGAGGAAGGCATGAAGCAAGAGTAGGTAAGATTAGTGAAATTGAGAAAAAATACAGCAAATAGGAGAGATATAATCTATGGATAATGTTTTTGTTTTGGACCATCCTCTAATTCAGCACAAGGTATCACTTTTAAGGGATAAGAACACCCAGACAAAGGAGTTCCGTGAATTGGTTTCCGAGATATCCATGTTGATGGGTTATGAGGTTACCAGGAATATGCCTCTTAAGGAGGTAGAAATTGAGACTCCTGTTGGTGTTGCCAGGACAAAGGTTTTGTCGGGGAAAAAGATGGGGATCGTACCTATTCTCAGGGCAGGCTTGGGCATGGTTGACGGGATGCTTAGATTGCTGCCTATGGCGAGGGTTGGTCATATAGGTCTTTACAGGAATCCTGATACGCTTGAACCGGTGAAATATTATGGCAAGCTTCCCTTTGATGTTGCAGAAAGGGAAATTGTTGTATTGGATCCCATGCTTGCAACAGGAGGCTCGGCATCTGCTGCCATAGACTATCTTAAGGAGAAAGGTGTGGCCAATATCAAGCTGATGTGCCTTATAGCTTCGAAAGACGGAATAAAGAAAGTAAACAAGGATCATCCGGATGTGTCGATCTTTTGTGCGGCGGTGGATGAGAAACTGGACAGCCACGGATATATACTTCCAGGGTTAGGAGATGCGGGAGACAGGCTTTTTGGAACAAAATAGTACTTTGAGTATGGTTGGAGGGAGGAAAGATTATGAGACCAACCTGGGATGAGTATTTTATGCAGATAGTTGAACTGATTAAAACCAGGTCTACTTGTCTCAGACGGCAGGTGGGGGCACTTATTGTCAAGGATAAGAGGATTCTTTCAACGGGTTATAACGGAGCACCGATGGGTTGTAAGCACTGCAGCGAAATCGGTTGCCTGAGGGAACAGCTTAAAGTACCGTCCGGACAGAGACATGAGCTATGCAGGGCAATACATGCCGAGCAAAACGCAATAGTTCAGGCAGCGTACTCCGGTACGAGCGTGAAAGGGGGAACGCTGTATGTAACAAATCAGCCATGCGTGTTGTGTTCCAAAATGATCATAAACGCCGGTATAAAAAAGATTGTATTTAACGGCGATTATCCCGATGAATTGGCCATGGAAATGTTAAAAGAGGCCGGCATAAGAGTTATTAAATTTGAGCCTGGCGATATATTTTAATGAAAGTTTGAGTTCAGGTTAGTATTATGAAATGATATAATCTTATTGAGACGAAGAACACATAAAAGGGACACGAGAAAGTGCTTTTAAGGAAAAAAGACACAAAAGCCAAGTGTAATTTACTAAAGATTAAGCGATAAAAAAAGGAGAAGGTGTTGAACGTGTTTTATGAATATATTATATCCTTTGTTCTGGCACTTATCGTAGCATTTTCATTTACACCGGTGGCAAGGAAGATTTCGTTCAGTGTAGGAGCTGTTGATGTGCCGAAGGACTCAAGGAGGATGCATAACAGACCCATTGCAAGACTTGGAGGACTGGCTATATTTGCAGGGTTTATTGTGTCTTTATTGTTTGGCATCATATGTACATATCTTAATATTTCAGGAATTGTGCCCGGGAGGGAGCTTTTAGGGCTTCTTGCAGGGGCGGTTATAATAGTTGCTGTGGGAATTGTTGACGATATCAAGCAGTTAGGACCAAAAATAAAACTGCTTGTTCAAATAATTGCAGCTTTGACGGCAGTACTTATTTCCGGTACCCGGATTGTAAACATTACCAACCCGTTTGTAGAAGGCGGTACCACACAGTTTAGTGATTTCGTATCCTATCCGCTGACAATAATCTGGATAGTCGGTGTAACCAATGCAGTTAATTTAATTGACGGTCTTGACGGTCTTGCTGCAGGGGTATCGTCCATTTCATATCTTTCATTGTTTTTTGTTTCGCTGATAACGGGTGATGCGGATAGTGCACTGATCACTGTAATACTTGCAGGTTCTACGCTGGGATTTTTGCCGTACAACTTCAACCCCGCAAAGATATTTATGGGAGACACCGGAGCAACCTTTTTGGGATTTACCCTTTCGATTATATCCATTCAGGGAATGCTCAAATCTTATGCTGCTCTTTCAATAGCAGTTCCGTTGCTTGTACTGGGACTTCCGTTGTTTGATACGCTGTCTACAATATTCAGAAGAGTTTTAAACAGAAAGCCGATCATGCAGGCAGACAGGGGACATTTGCATCACAGGCTTATTGACATGGGGTATAGCCATAAGCAGACAGTGCTTGTCATGTACACATTAAGTGCCACTTTAGGACTCAGTGCCATTGTTCTGGCGGACAAAGGCTTTATAAGTGCAATTATCTTAGTTATTACTGTTGCAGCTTTCGTAATCGGCGGTGCCAAATACATGCTGGAGATTGATGATATAAAAATTACCGGGGACGAGAAGCAAAAGGAAGAGGTTGTAAATCCCATTATCAATAACCAGACCCATGGGGAATTGAAGGTCAACGACAAGAGAAACTAATGCTGTAAAATTTTTATATAAGTAGCACAAGGGGACGGTTCTTCCGTGTCGTACGACACGGAAGAACCGTCCCCTTGTGCTTCCCCTTGTGCTGTCTCATTGAGTTGCTAAAGTTGCTACTTTATTATACCGATAAATTAATATGATAAATGATTTCCTTTGGAGGTTGTCCTATGAATAAATCCAGGAGATTCCTTTCTGTTATTATAGCAATCGAGCTGCTGCTTATACCTTTATTGCAGGTCGATGTTTTTGCTGCGGCACTTCCGATAAATATATCCGTTGTCAATTATACTCAAACGGGTGGGCTGACAATCAGCTGGCAGAACCCGGCAGGGGCACAGTCCTGCCAAATAACCTATCACAAGCCCGATGGAAGTGAAGCTACGGAGATGTTGGCAGCTGTCAGTTCTTACACATTGCTCGAACTGCAAAACGATTATATATATGATATTTGCCTGGAAGTATTCAGCGGAGCCGGCGGTACGGGAGAAGTGATCGGAAAAGGGTTTTTATTCTTCCTCCCCAGAATTTCTTTTTATGTCAGCAGAGTAAGCCAGAGAAAGATAGAGCTTCCGGGAGGAGGCTATGAGATTGGAAGTGAACCTCAGCTGAACCTCAAGTGGGTTATGCCTAAAATATGGAACGGGGTCGATGCGGTAATCGATGCCGATGACCCTCAGGCCTTAAGTCTTATAAACAACAGTTTAAATGCCGTGTATGACGGTGGATTGGATATAGAAAGCCTGGATTTTAAAATAAATATTTCTACTGACTATTCCCTTTTAAACAGCGGTTCCACCAATGCCGCAGTGTTGGTGGAAAGTAATGCGGGAAGTTATGAAGCACATGTTTCCGGCAATTCCGCAATAACTGCTTCGGTTTCGGATTCCGGCGGATTTTTGAGCTTTGATCTATTGGGCAGAAAGGATGAGTTTGCTTCCTTTCCGGTGCTCACTGGGGATGAGTCTGATCCCTTCCCGGCGAATGTGCTTCCCGATGGGGACATTTTCCCGGGAACGGTTTATTATATGAATATTAAGCTTGATTTTAAAAACGACGAAGGAGAGACTAAGTTCGCGGTTTATACCGGGAAACCCGTGGATTATAACGGAAGCCTTATTATAGGTGATTACCCTTATACCTATACGCCTATAAGGTTTCAGCTTTCGAGAGACGCCGCAAATAATGTTTATGTAAGGGTTTACAGGGTTAATCAGGGAAGTCTTGATCTGCCGAGAATGTTCTATGAGGTTCAGGCAATTGGAGATTCTTCCTTCCCTGGGGACTGGCCGAAAAAGAAAACCATGGACGACAGTTTCTTTCCGCCCGGTACGGACAGTGCAATAACCCTTATTTCCGGGGTTTCACCAAACAATATAATATACTATAAAATTGTCGTAAAAACAGAATCCACATTGGACAGGATTGAGTCACTGCCGATGGATTATATTCTGGCAGAGGATACGAGTAAACCGCCTGTTCCGGAGGATATCACAATAATTCGAAGAAAACCTGTGGAGGGCAATGTGGATATAAATGGTGATGGTATAGTGGATGACGGTACCCTTCGCAAATCCACAGACGTGACTATATCGTGGAAAAAGCCTGCTAATTGGGATGAAATCAAGGCAAACACTGACCCCGACAAGGATATAGTTTTTCATGTACTATTGAGCACAAGCCAGGCCGAAATAGATGTACAGCCGTATCCGGAGCTTAAGGCCGAGGGGGAGAGTTACGGTTTTTATCCCCTGAAATACAGAAGGGTATTGTATTTTTCATCCAAGAGCGTAATAGAAAACGGTAACCGTCTAGAGTATACGATAAAAGGACTTGAACTGTTTAAGGGAAATTATTTCGATGGAATGGACGGCACGGAGCCGGTAATTTTGCCGGAGAACATTGCAAACAGTGAAGAATATCCTTCATTTTTGCTTCCAAATACGGTATATTACATTCAAATGTATACAACAGCTTCAAGTGAACGAAATTCAACAGATGTGGAGGATATGTCGGATAAATCCGTAATAGTCAGTTTTACCACTCTTTCGATAAAGAATGTGGAGGTTCCCCTCCCTAAAAACCTGAGGATAACAAAGAACAATGCCGACGTTACCATCGGTGAAACCATTGATGTATCCAATTATGTGGAGATCCAGTTTGGCAAGGTGAATATTGATTGGAACGATTATACTGACAAAACCACGGTTCAAAAGGCGGTTTATTACGACATCTACATGAGCACCAATCCGGATATAAACTCTTTCCGGCTTATCGGAACCACGGAGCAGACGGATGGGGATCTGATATTTACCGGGGTTGACGATAAAAAAAGCAATACCGTTAGGGCAGAAATAAGGAATTTCTCTCCGGGTACTCCGGCCTATACAGCCTTTGGCGATAAGCTAAGACCCAACACCACATATTACTTTTATGTAAAGACAAGGCTTGCAATAGGCGAAGAAAACAGGGAATCTGTCCCTTCCGCAGCTATTGCCGTTACAACTGTAAAGGGGATTTCCGGCGAGCCCGACGATTCATCGAAAAAACCTCTTGCACCCACCGACTTTGCGATAGCGGAGGATGAAAACGGGAATGCTATGGTCAGCGGCTCTAAGGTGGTGCTGACATGGAAGAAGCAGGAGAATGACGTGGTTTATGTCATTGTATGCAGTTCCAGAAGAATTGAGCCGGATGAAATTTTTAATATGTCTTCAGATCCTGTATCGGAAAGCTTTAATGAAGAATTTGGAGACATTATACTCGATCCCTTGGCACCGGAGCTTTCACAGGGTTTTGAATATAACCCTTCGACCATGGAATGCAGGTTTACCGTAGACCGCTGGCTCTTTCCAAACAGGCTCTATTATTTCAGCATACGGGCAGTGAACAGGGAGGACGGTACAATATACAGTCAGTGGGTTTCAATTCCTGTTACAACCAATCCGACGGAACAGCCGGAGTATTTGAATGTGGTGAGCGATGTACAACTGGGATTTTTCTTTAGCGATGCGGATATAACTGCAAGAGCCGAGGATTATAAAATATATCTAAGATCAAAGAGCAGTATGGACTTCACCTATTTACCCAGGAATAAATATACAATTTTCCGGCAGGGTTCAGTGTGCTTTGTGAGACTTATAAACCTTAAGCCGGATACCTACTATGATGTTAGCGTGTACAAAGAAGGCAGCCAAACCCCTGTGTTCATTGAAAAAGACATGAAGACGAGAAACGACCGCCATGAGGTCGAGGTGGTTTGGAGAGGGGTTTACGGGTACGGTTACGAAATCGCTGTAAAAACCCCCTTTGACGATGAATATACCGTGCTTTCCCATGAGAACCTGGAGGAGTATAGAGTTAGTGACGGCAGAATACTTCCCTACTATACCGAGGAAGATGCAAGAACCAACGGAACAAACTTTGAATATTGTTATGCACGGATAAAGTCCATTCCTGTGGAAACCGGAAGGGGAAGTGTCGAGAACATTCCCCTTAGTTCAAACATGAAGTACTATGTTAAGGTGCGGGCAGTCAGAACGGATCCGGTAAATACTTCTGTAGTATCATATTCCAAGTATGTGGGGCCTGTTGCCGCAAGAACGGAATTTGACCAGGATGAATATGATAATGAGGATATGGATAACCGCAAGGAAGTTTCGCTGCTTGATAAGATAAGTGAATTTGAAGAACTTCTGTACTGGAGGATTGACATAGGAAACGGCGAGTACAACAAGCTTTTAATCAAGGGCGAAAGAATGGTAAATGTTATTGAAAACAACGGTCCTTATCCCTTTGTTTTAGATATATCCGATATTTCACAAGGAATTGACACGGATATAATATATATCCCGGATAATGTTATAAAGGCCTTGGATAAAGAGAATAAGAGTCTTGTCATTAAAACAACCGGTGCGGAGTTTACAATAAGGCCTCAAACCATTAATACCCAAAATACCGGTGTGGTTAATCTGGAGAATAGATCCGGTGTCAACGGTATATACTATAAGCTCATAATAAGTCAATCAATAAAGACGGCAAGGGTTGTGCCGGATGATGCGGTGCCGGCATCGCTGATCAACAGTGTGACATTGGATGCTGTCGGGATTGGCATAACCTGGTCGAGACTGGAAGACGAAATAAAAAACAAAATATACAATGACAGTTCG
>ERZ795050.5184-NODE-5184-length-11294-cov-6.990924_pt1 | contig 11294 bp, 10 predicted proteins | sample MGYA00375134_ERZ795050 | MGnify/ENA primary metagenome ERZ795050 (study PRJEB30179, sample SAMN05720221) | activated sludge metagenome | isolation source: Anaerobic digester | place: Japan | collected 2015-05-26 ... | reverse complement strand
AGACTACATATTCAAACCGGCGAAATCTCTGCACTTTCAGAACGACGCTGGCATCGAGTGTTCGACAAAGGTGACGCAATCGCTTTTCCTGTGATCGAACATGGCCGAGGATGAACCAAAGCAATATGGTTGCCCGACAGAACGTATGGCCACCCGCGCAAGTCGCTCCGACGGCTCAGTAACTGTGTTGCGGAGCCATCCCATGTACGTAAGCAATTCACTGTCCGCCATCTCGTGGATTGGTTTGTCCTCCGGAAGATCAGTCCCGGTGCCTGCGACCGTGCTGGCAATAACAGTCAGCGACGGAAAGAAAGCAAGGGCCCATCTAGAATTCCTCATAGAGTCCTCCCGCTCCTGGATACCGGACAAGGATACATGCCAAACCGTCCTTCGTTGCCTGTGTGAACCGCCAAGACGATGAGCCGTTTCATGTGCGCAGACCTCCTTTGGTCGTGTTCACCGGAGCCGATGAACCGGCCGACTGCCTGAGACGACAACAACAACAACAACAACAAGAAGAAGAAGAAGAAGGGTAGACCGCATTATGCGTTACCCTACTTCATCTCTGAGATCCTGCAATTTGATACAACTGCAAGAAGCATACACGAGAGATCATCGGTTGGCAAGGGTTGAGCACCATTTTTTTGAGATTTGCTGGATTTCATACTTCTTTTTGGTGCAGCATCAGCCAGAAGGAGAGGGGGTGACAGGAAGAGTTCTTAATGGATGACCCGCGCGTCATCAATGAATCATCGCCGATTCCCTGGGCGGTCGATTGCGCATGCCTTGATCTCTGCCGGGTTTGCCGAGAAGCGAGTGGTCGGGTCGATTCCGCCTGCACCCTGGCGAGGTTCGAGCTTGCCGGGGGGTGTTCGCTGGAAGCGTTGCCCGCCGTGATCGTCGCTCCCCCGCCTCAAAAACGAGGTCGGGCACCCGCGCTGATTGCTCCTGGGCCAAGAAGGGGTGATTGGTCTGTTTCATCACGTTGTTTCCGCGGGCGCCTGCGGGAAGGCAGGCAGATTCCCGGTTCGGGCGGCGGTTCTTGCCTGACAGCCGTCGGTCCGGAGAAGCGCGCTGCGCATGACTGACTGCTGCACGGCCTTCAACGAGTCATCGTCCATCGGATGGCCGACGGGGGAGACTCGGCTGCGCGGCCGGTTCGCCCGTGACATGGCAGTATTCGGCAGTCGGATCAGATGCTAATCGCGTTGCCGCTGGAAGGGCAGGTCGGTACTACCCGACCCGGACAACTTCCGTGATTTCAGGCACTTGCTGCTTGATGGCCCGCTCCACACCCATCTTGAGTGTCATCGCAGCCGAGGGGCATCCTGAGCAGGCGCCCTGAAGCCGGACGTGGACGGCGTTGTTGGCGTCGATGTCGACCAGCTCGATATCGCCACCGTCCCCTTGGATATACGGTCGGATTTTCTCGATGACGGCCGCCACGCGGGCACGGATTGAGTTTGCTGCATCGCCGGTTGTGTCTGGCATGGTGTTGGGCCTCTTGTGAGTAACCACGGTCGCAGTATTACGACTGCCCTAAGTATAGTTCCCCAAAGGCTTCAGGACAAGCGAACTGTGTGAGGGCTTGTCCGGGGCTTGCGGTACGCAGGGACGGCGTTGACGGTCTGGGAATCGACGGCTAACATCTCGGCTCTATTGCCTGAGGCGGCCCGGTGCTGCATCGGGGGTAAGATCCGACTACACCTGATCGGAGCCAGGGAAGGGGTGTGCCTGCACCCGGCGGGGGTGGTGGTTTGGGCGGATCGGGTCGTGAGCGTGGGAGCAGTGGGTTGAGCTACGATTGCGTTGTATGTGTCAAGCAGGTCCCGGATACTGCCAACATCACCGGCGAGGCCATGAAGGCCGATGGAACGGTGAATCGTGCGGCCTTGCCTGCCATCTTCAATCCGGAGGATCTGCATGCTCTCGAAGCGGCTCTGGGGGTCCGCGAGACGCACGGGGGTACGGTGACTGCGGTTACGATGGGGCCGCCGACCGCTTGTGAGGTGCTGCGGGACTGCCTGTACCGAGGGGCGGACCGCGCCATTCTGGTGACGGATCGTCGTGCCGCGGCCAGCGACACACTCGCGACCAGCTACATCCTGTCACGAGCCGTCAAAACCCTCGGCAAGTTCGACATTGTCTTCTGTGGTCGTCAGGCCATTGATGGCGATACCGCCCAAGTCGGTCCACAGATGGCTGAAAAATTGGGCATTCCGCAGGTTACGTACCTGGAACAGATCGTGGAGTTGGCAGGGCGGACGATCCGGGCACGCCGCAATGTCGGCAACGGCTGGGAGATTGTGGAATGCCGGCTGCCGGTGTTGATGACGGTGCTTGATACGGCCAACCAGCCGCGGCCGGCGGCGGCCAAACGGATCATGCTGTACAAACGAGCCCGAGCGGAGGCCGAGATTGCCGCGGACGTCGCCCAGCAGATGCCGCAGGCGTCGGCCGATGAGCAGGCGAGGGAGGTCTCCCGCAGAGCGGCTGATCTCAAGAGCCGCAAGCTGCTGATCGAGCAGTGGGATCTGGAGGACATTGGAGCGGATCTGGCCTGGTGCGGCATGTCGGGTTCGCCGACAAAGGTCCACCGAATCCAGTCGATTGTGTTGAAGAAAGAAGGATACGCCGAGGTTCCCGCGACGGAGGAGGGTATCCGAAAAATGATTCACGAGCTGATTGTGGATCATACACTGGGGTGACGTAAGCGATCAGCGGTCGGCCGTCGGCGTCCCGTTCCGGTGGTTGCAGTTTCCGGGGGAAAACCGGGGTTTGACGGCTTGGACTGAGAGTCGAGCAGATATGATTGAACCGAATCGGAAAGGTGAAGTCTGGGTCTTCGCGGAGCAGGAAGACGGCAATCTCAGCGAGGTATCGCTGGAGCTCTGCGGCAAGGCCCGCGAGATGGCAGACCGCCTGAAGGTCAAGATGGGAGCGGTGTTGCCGGGGTATCGAGTGCGCGACTTGTCAAACCGGTTGATCGCCCATGGCGCTGACAACGTGTATTGCGTTGACGATCCGCAACTGGAGTACTACCGCACGCTACCGTATGCCCGCGTCATCTGTGAGTTGATCAACAAGCATAAGCCGCAGATCGTGCTGTATGGGGCCACGGCGCTGGGACGCGACCTGGCGCCCCGGGTGGCCTCGGAAATGAAGGCCGGTCTGACCGCGGACTGTACCGACTTGGACATCGGCGACTACACCGATCCCAAGAGCAAGGAGACGTTCCAGGACCTTCTCTTGCAGATTCGGCCGGCCTTTGGTGGGAACATCATCGCCACGATCGTGAATCCCCGGCGATGGCCGCAGATGGCGACCGTTCGCGAAGGCGTCATGCGCCTGGCCGATGGCAACCCGAAACGAACGGGGGACCTCATTCTCGAGAAGGTCAGCCTTGATGGCGTTACCGGGGTGGTCAAAATCGTCGAACGACACCGCGAGAAGCAGAAGGTTAACCTCAAGGGTGCGCGCGTGATCGTGGCCGGCGGCGGGGGAGTCGGCAGCAAGGAGAATTTCCAGTTGATCTACGATTTGGCCGGTGTCCTGGGCGCCGCAGTGGGAGCCTCCCGCGCTGCCGTCGACAGCGGCCTGATCGGCAAAGAACACCAGATCGGCCAGACCGGCACCACGGTGCGCCCGGCCCTGTACGTGGCCTGCGGGATCAGCGGGGCCATCCAACACCGCGCGGGCATGGAAGAGTCCGCCAAGATCATCGCGATCAACAAGGACGCCAACGCCCCGATCTTCTCCGTCGCACACTATGGCATCGTGGGCGATCTGAACAAAGTGATTCCGATGATGATCAAGGCGATCAAGGAACGAGCCCGGTAAACATGGCGAATTTCTTTCTCGACAATGAAGACCTTCAGTTTTTGTTCAACCATCTCGACCTGGCGGAGATCGCTGCCGTCCAGGAGGATAACTTCACCCGCGACCGCGGGAACGGCTACGAATATGCGCCGGTGGACGCGGCCGACGCCATCGACAACTACCGTCGCGTGCTGACCCTGGTCGGCGAAATCGCCGGCGATCATATCGCGCCGCGGGCGGAAAAGATCGACCATGAGGGAAACCGGCTGAATCCCGATGGCACCGTGACGCTGAATGAGAACGTGCGCGAGAACCTCAACGTCCTGGCCAAGGCCGATCTGATGGGTTTCACGCTCCCGCGGCGATACGGCGGGCTGAATTGCCCCTGTTTGATCTATACCATGGCGATCGAGATCGTCAGCCGGGCCGACGCCTCGCTGATGAACATTTTCGGCCTTCAAGGCATCGCCGAGACGATTTATGCCTTTGCCGGCGAGGACATTCGCTCTGAATACCTGCCGCGGTTTGCCAAAGGCGAAGTGACCGGAGCGATGGTATTGACCGAGCCCGATGCCGGCAGCGACCTGCAATCGGTGAGTCTGCGCGCGTACCAGGATGAGGACGGCCAGTGGCGGCTGGACGGCGTGAAGCGGTTCATCACCAACGGCTGCGGCGAGGTTCTGCTGACGCTGGCCCGCAGCGAGCCGGAGATCTCCGACGGCCGCGGATTGAGCCTGTTTCTTGCCGAGCGCGGACCGCAAATTCGCGTTCGTCACCTGGAAGAGAAGCTGGGCATTCACGGCTCGCCGACCTGCGAGCTGGTTTTTCAGAACGTACCTGCCCGGCTGATCGGCGAGCGACAACGGGGGTTGATCACCTACGTCATGAGCCTCATGAACGGTGCGCGGGTCGGCATCGCGGGGCAATCGCTGGGCATCGCCGAGGCCGCGTATCGAGTGGCCCGCGAATACGCTCACAGCCGCAAGCAGTTCGGCGTGCCGATCGAGCAACTGCCGGCGGTGGCGGAGATGGTCACGGATATGAAGGTGCACATCGAAGCCGCCCGGGCGCTGGTCTACGAGACCTGCCGCGTGTGCGACTTCGAGAACAACAACATCCGGATCCTGGACTACTTCACGCCCACTGATCCCGAGGAGCTCAAGCGGCGAAAGGCGGATGCCCGGACCTACAAGCGGCTCAACGGCATGCTCACTCCCATGAGCAAGTATTACGCGTCGGAGATGTGCATCAAGGTGGCCAATGACGCGCTGCAGGTGCTCGGCGGCTCAGGCTACATGAAGGACTATCCTGTGGAGCGGTATCTCCGCGATGCCCGCATCACCACGATTTACGAGGGCACAAGCCAGCTTCAGATCGTGGCGGCCGTCCGCGGCGTGTGCTCAGGAGTATTCGAGAAGCAGGCCGCCGAATACGAAACCCGTCAATACTCCGACTCCCTGCTCAACGAGCTGAAAGCCCGGCTGCTGGAAGCCCGGGAATTGGTACTGAAGGGCGTGGCCTTCGTCAAAACGCAATCCAACGAGTATATGGATCTGTCCGGTCGCAGGCTGGTGGACAGTGCCGTCGCAGTATTGTGCGGTCACCTGCTGCTGCGCCAGGCGGAAAACAATGAGCGGAAACGGCGCGTTGCCAGGCGTTTCATCATGACAAGCCTGCCTTCCATCCGCCGCGACATTGAGCTGGTCTGCAGCGGCGATCGATCCGCCCTGGACGAATATCAGACTCTCGCCGGTCCGGTACCCGTCCCAAAGTGAGCGATGGCCGAAGGGCTTGGCGGAAACTCAACGCCCCGGGCACTGTGAGCGTCGACACCGGCTACTCGGTGATGGTCACCGTCGAGCCGGGCACCAACATTGAGTAGACCACTTCGATGTCCTTGCTGGACAGCCGGACGCAACCCATGGATGCCTGAGTGCCAATGCTGCTGTCATCGATGGTCCCGTGGATGCCGTAGCCGCTCTGGCCCATGGCGCGGCCTTCAATGCCCTCAAGCGCGATCCAGTATTCGCCGAGCGGGTTTTGGGGATCATCGGCCGCGATCCGCTGGCCGGTTCGCGGATTGGTCCAGGTGGGATTCGTCAGACGTTCGGTGACCACCCACTTGCCGGAGGGCGTGCTGTTATCGGCCCCCAATGCCACCTTGTAGGTGCGTACGTAGACGTTTTGTAGATAGAGGTGCATCTCGAAACTGCTCTTAACCACGGTGGCGTGGAAGGGGCCTTTGATCACCTTGAGTCGGCGGCCGGCGCGGATGAAGTTCTTGTTCATGCCGCCGTTGATGCTGCTGATCAGTTCCTCGGTAATCTTGTACTGCCGTCCGATCTTCTGCATCATGTCGCCCTGCTGAACGACGTAGTCCTCGGCAAGTGTTTCGCCCGGGAGGAGATCGAGCGAGAAGATGGTCTTCTCAGCGATCTGATTGAGGATTTCGCGAATCTGCGCCTGCCGCTCGACCGGGATGTCGCCGTGCAGTGTCCGGTTCAGGGCATCGCGGGCCTTCAACAGGTCGCCGGCTTGCCAAGCCTGCATGCCCTCCTGATAGACGGCCTCAATCTGATCGGCCGGCGGTACTGCGATAGGCTCCTTCTCAAAAGGCTGAACCGTTGCCCAGAAGGGACGACTGGCGGTCGGTTGCGAGGCGGGTTGCGATCCGGCGATCCCGCCAAACTGCTCCTCCAGAGGCGGAGTCAGCACCCCACCGCCTGGAGGTTGTGTTCGGACGTCGGACGGAGCCGTCGCCGTGGACTCCGGGCCTGGGGCTCCCGGTTTCTTGTAGTACTTGACATACGCGTAGTAGCCGCCGCCGGCGATCAGCAGCAGAATGATGAACCGGGACATGAAACGAGACTTGCGACGGCGCCTTCGTCCGTAAGCCACTTCTGATACTCCTGACCGCTAGTGCGGATCGGCAGCAGTTCACACGACCCATGACCGGCACAACCTACTTCCGAAAAACCCGGACGGCCGCGTCGGTCACCAACATATCGACCGTTGCATCGTGCTCGCTCATCGGCACGTGTTCCACCACCTGGTCTTCAAGAGCCAAGCCGCAAGAGGTACCTTTCCAGCCCTCGTGCTTCAGGAACCGGTCGTAAAAACCTCTCCCCCGTCCGATCCTGTTTCCTTTGAGGTCGAAACCGAGGCCCGGCACGACCACCAGATCGATCTGCTCGACGGGAAAGGGCGTGCCCTCGACCGGTTCGCGCAGACCCATCGCCCCCCCAATGATATTGTCGGTCAAAGAGACAATCTCAATCGGTAACATCCGTCGTTGATCCCAGTTCACCTTTGGAGCCAGAACCCGTTTGCCATCCCGCCAAGCATGTAGCACCAGAGGTGTCGTATCCACCTCGCGAGGCAGTGACAGGAAAACCATGATGACATCAGACTGCTCGTAGACCGAGGTGGCGATGAGCTTATTGCACGCCAAATGAGAGCGGTGACTCAACTCTTCAGACGAAATACCGTCCAGGACCTGCCGCAGCCGTTGCCTGAGTTCTTTCTTTGAGGCGTCGTGATCGGGCGTAGTTGCCGGCTTCATCTTGAATCGTCAGTTCCGATCTCGCGGGGTCGGTTTTCTTTGGAACCACCAAGCGGCCCGCCTGGACGTTTTTCCGTCTGGTTAGCCAGCGAAGCCAAGTAAGCGCGTATCACGGCTTCGTGCCCCCGGTCGGTCGGGGTGTAATAGGTTTTATCGACGCCGAGATAATCTTGCTCCACAAAACCGCCCTGGTAGTCGTGGGCGTACTTATAGCCCGTTCCGTGTCCCATTCTGGCCGCTCCCCGATAATGTGAATCGCGGAGGTGCTTTGGGACAGGAATGGTCCGGGCCTCCCGAACATCCTTGGTGGCCGTCCAGATGGCTGCGGCTGAGGCGTTCGATTTTGGGGCACAGGCGATATAGATCACGGCTTGGCTGAGCACCAGTTGACATTCGGGCATGCCGACCAAAAGGGTGACTTGGGCTGCGGCATTGGCTACCACGAGGGCATGGGGGTCGGCGTTGCCCACGTCTTCCGCGGCACAAATGGCTACTCGACGAGCGATGAATCGGGGATCTTCGCCCGCTTCCAGCATGCGGGCCAACCAGTAGACGGCTGCATCGGGATCGCTGCCCCTCATGCTCTTGATGAGCGCACTGGCAGCGTCATAATGCTCATCTCCGCTTCCATCGTAAGTGATCGCCTTCCGCTGGATCGACTCCTCAGCTACTTTGAGGTCAACGACGATTGGGTTCGACGCTTCAGATGTTGTTGAATCAATTTGTGACAGAACAGCGACCTCCATCGCGAGTAGCGCTCTGCGTGCGTCTCCGTCACAGGTCGTCGCCCAGTGCTCAATGGCCTCCTGTTGGATCTCGACCTTGTATCGGCCAAGGCCCCGCTCCGGATCGGCCACCGCACGACGCAGCAGAATGCGGATATGCTCTTTGGTCAGGGGCTCGAACTGAAAGATCTGGCTGCGAGATACCAAGGGCGAGTTGACGGTGAAGAATGGGTTTTCCGTTGTTGCTCCGATCAGGATGATGAGACCGTTCTCGACGTCGTTAAGCAAGATATCCTGCTGAGCACGGTTGAACCGGTGGATCTCATCCAGAAACAGGACAGTACGCTTGCCAGTGCTGGCAAGCCGTTCTTTGGCCTCTTCCAGGATCCCCCGGACCTCCTTCACGCCAACCGCCGCGGCGTTCACTTCGATGAACGCAGCTTGGGTTTTTCCGGCGATGATATGGGCCAGCGTGGTTTTCCCGGTACCCGGTGGGCCGTAGAAAATGGCGCTGCTAAGGCGGTCCGCCGCCAGGAGGCGTCGCAGGAGCTTCCCCGGGCCGAGAAAGTGTTCCTGACCGACGAACTCTTCCAGTGTGCGGGGGCGCATTGAAACGGCCAACGGCTGGACCCGGTTGAAAGCGTCCTTTCTCTGTTGAGAAAACAAGTCCATGGCTCAACAGCGGCCTCGTTAGAACGTCGTGCGGATCGGACGATGCAACGCGGCAAGCAGAGACAGGCCCGATCTGTGCGGGAGCGACCAAGCAGGTCTCCAATTGCCCGGACGACGGCTTGGCCGTCTGCCTCCTGCGTCCGATAAGGAACAATGGTATGTAGCCGCGCAGATGGGAGCAAGTCGCCTTGCAGGACAAGCGCCGCAGCGTGCCTTGCCGGTCCAACAAACCCCTGCGGCTTGCTCCCGGCTGCTTGTGAGTGCTTCAATGACCCGGGCCTGACGCGCTTGTTTCTGATTTCGGGGTGCTTACGATACACTTCGATTGTTTTGTCCTCGCTGGCCGCTTTTACGGAGCCGTCATTGATCCGCAACGCAATGATGAAAGACGTGCCGGAAATCCATCGGCTGGTCACCTATCACGCTGAGCTGAATCGGATGCTGTTTCGTTCGTATGCGGATCTTTACGAGCATCTGCGCGACTTTCTCGTCTGGGTAGAATGCGGGAGCGAGGGCGAGCAAGTCCGGGGTTGTGTGGCGGTGGAGCTCGTGTGGCGCGATTTGGCCGAGGTGAAGAGTCTGGCTGTCGAGGAATCGTACCGTGGTCGGGGAATAGGTCGTCACCTGGTAGGTGCCGCCATCGAGGAAGGCCGACGGCTGGCGCTGAAGCGGCTTTTTGCCCTAACCCGCGAGAAGGTCTTCTTCGAGAAGTTGGGGTTTGCTGTTGTTCCCAAGGAGACTTTGCCGCACAAGGTATGGACGGACTGCATTCGCTGTCCCCTCCAGGAGCATTGTGACGAGGTTGCGATGGTGTATGAATTGTCGTGAGTCGCGATCGATGATCCGGCAGAAGAGTGCCGGCTTGCCGCTACGGGACGGGCGAGTGCTCAATCTGGGAAACCAAACGCATGTCAAAGCACAAATCCTCATTCGTTTTGCCCTGGAAACCAATCCTGTACGGATTGCTGGCCTTGGTCGGTGGTGTGGTCTTGCTGCTCTTGAGTCGGTACATCAAACACAAGCCGCTGACGAGTCAGCCGGCGGCTGTGACGGCCAGCGCACCGGCGCCGGCCACTCAACCGGGACCGGCCAGCCCCGACCGTCCGTTACGGCGATCCCGGCCGGAGGCGGCGGCCAGCGGCTTGAGCAGCCTGATCCTATTGTTCAGTATGGCGTGCTTCATGGTCTTTCTGATCTGCGTGGGTTGGGTGGTCGTTGAGATTCGCAACGCACGACCGGCCTGGCAGCGACAGACCAAGTACCCGAAGATGCGAGAGTAACGGGCAGTCCCGCTGGACATCCCCGTTCCCGTCCGATTCGTGTCCTTTCGGTAAGCGTGCGCAGCGTGGTTTGGGGTCGCAGCCGGTCAGGCAGGAGAGGTAGCCCCGAGGCCTTCGCGGCGGTTCCAAGGCATCCAGTTCTCAGGTCGAGCGGCCGGGGTTGCAGCGTGACGTTGCAGTTCGGTCAGGAAATCGAAGGGATCGAAGTCGTTGAGCCGGCAGAGGTGGATGAAACTCATGAAGACGCCGCCGGATTGGGCGCGGTTTCCGGATGAGGTCCCTGTTCGCAAGCCAGTACCTCCGCCCGCATCCCGAGTCCGCTGCGCCCCTTTACCCATCGCCTCTGACCAACGTTGAATCTGCTTGCCTTATCCGGAATAGACGCCGCCTGACCTCCCATGCGTCCGGAGCCAGGTTCGTTCCGCCCATTCTGTTCCCGGGTGGTGGGCGCGGCGTATAATGCTTGGCCGCCTGAAAAGCAGATTGGAGAGGGCGTGCCTCCAGGGTCGCGGTTGCGGGCGCGGTCCAAGCGAAAGAACGATTTGCGTCTGGGATGTCGGGCGATGAACACACGTCGGTTTCTGATGACCGGTCTGCTAGTGCTGTCGACGGCCGTCTCGACACGGGCCGACGCTGTGATCATGTACAACGGCCAGCGGCTCGAAGGGCAGATCGTCAACGAGACCGAAGATGAGGTTTGGTTGCGGCAGAGCCGGCCGGACGGCATCGCCTTTGTTCGCCAGATCCATCGGTTCAACATTGCCCGCGTCGAGCGAGGCGGCCCGAGCCAATCGCAACCGTCATCTGCTCCGGCCGAGATTGAGGCTCCGCCGATTCAGCCTGACGTGGAGAAGCTCGAGCAGCTCGATCTGGTCATCTCCAAGTATCAGGACAGGAACTTCGAATGGGCAGGTTTCCTGGTCACGCAGCTCATCGCCAAGTCGTCGCCGGGAGAATTGACCTACATGTCCGCCGAGGTACAGAAGCGGTTGAAGATGTCGCTGGCCGAACTGGCCGCCGATAGTCACTTCAAGTCCGCCGAGCCCGCTAAGCCGGGCGAGCGCATGCGTCTGCCTTATGTGACCCACTACGAAAGGCCTGCTTTGCTCAAGCTGCTGACCCGCGCTCATGAGGAGGCCCTTGGCCGGTCTATCGGTGGTGGCAAGAATGAGTTCAGATCCGGCGCTCCGCAAGCCCTTCCACCCGGGCAGCTAAAGACTCAAGCTGAGGACCCTC
>ERZ795050.5181-NODE-5181-length-11300-cov-4.274344_pt1 | contig 11300 bp, 7 predicted proteins | sample MGYA00375134_ERZ795050 | MGnify/ENA primary metagenome ERZ795050 (study PRJEB30179, sample SAMN05720221) | activated sludge metagenome | isolation source: Anaerobic digester | place: Japan | collected 2015-05-26 ... | reverse complement strand
GAGCTGGCTCCATCGGGTAATAGAGCCGTCCTCACCATAGATCTCCGCCAGCTGACCGAGGGTGATTGAATCCAGCGGGTTGTTCTTGTGGACATACACCGCCAGCGCGTCGTACCCGACAATGAATTCAACGGGGGTAAAGCCTTTCTGTTCCGCCAGCCGCAGCTCTTCATCCGAAAGCCTTCGGCTGGAATTGGCGATGTCCACAGTGCCGTTCAGGAGAGCGGAGATACCCGTTCCAGATCCGCCTCCGGACACCGCAACCGCGACGTTCGGGTTCACCTTCTTGTAGGCTTCAGCCCACGCCTGAGCTACATTCACCAGCGTGTCAGACCCCTTATTCTGAATGACGGCTCGGCGTGCGGAATCACCTCCCCCGCACGCAATCCAGCCCAGTGCACATAAAATGATCAGAGAGTGTCTGCTCATGTGCCTACTCCTCATTCCCGGTTCTCCAGAGCAGCCGGTCCTTGTTAAGCTTCAAGTTGAAACAACGTCACCGATTCCCACCCTTGTCGGCCGGTGAAACCGACGTCCGGGCTAGGATAACGTAACCCTTCCTCCGGCGACAACGTCATGATGTCGAGCAAGACGTCAGAGTGCCGTCTTCCGGCGGGCGAAGACCGGAAATGTTGCATGGTCGTGACATTTCTCAAAAGCCGGGCGGTGCCAACCAGTGCCACAGCCGAGCCACCATGAAGGTGACCAGAAATCCCAGGAGTACAGGCAAAAGAGTGGCGACCAGCGTCCATTTTCGGCTTCCCGTCTCCTTGTAGATCGAGTAAATGGTGGTACTGCAAGGATTGTGAATCAAGCTGAAAAGCATCACGTTAATTGCCGTGAGAAGAGTCCATCCTCCGGCGGTGAAGATCCGTTGGAACTCCCCCACAGACTCCGCTTCGAAGAGGACCCCGTGTCCGGTGGGGCTACCCAATCCTGTCGTCAACGTGGTTAGCATCAGGATGGTGGGGATGACGATTTCGTTTGCCGGGATGGCGACGATGTAAGCCAGCAGGATCACTCCGTTAAGGCCAAGAGCTAACCCGAACGGATCGAGTGCCTCGATGATCCACTCGGCCAGGGGGCGATCACCGGCTTTCACGTTGGCTATGAGCCAGATGACGGCACCACAAGGGGCGGCGAAGACGACGGCTCTCCAAAGGACGATGACGGTGCGGTCGATGATGGAAGTATAGAGGGTCTGCCAAAGATTGGGCGGCCGAAACGGCGGAAGTTCCAGGGTAAAGTGGCTGACCTCCCCCCGAAGCATCGTGCGGGAGAGAAACCAAGAGACCGCAAAGCTGAGCAGGATGCCGAGCAGTGCCACACCAACCACGGCCAGCGCTGAGATGAGGCCCGCCCAATAGGCTGGGACCAAGCTCCCGATGAACAGGGACGCCAGTAGGATCTGCGCTGGCCACCTCCCGTTGCACAGCGAGAAATTATTGGTGATGATGGCGATCAGACGCTCGCGGGGACTTTCGATAATACGGGTGGCCACGACGCCCGCGGCGTTGCATCCGAATCCCATGACCAGAGTCAGCGCCTGCTTTCCGTGAGCCCCGACCCGCCGGAAGAGGTGGTCCAGGTTGAAAGCCACCCGGGGCAAGTAGCCAAAATCCTCGAGAAGCGAGAACAGAGGAAAGAAGATGGCCATGGGCGGAAGCATTACGCTGACTACCCAGGCCGTAGCCAGGTAGACACCGTCCACCAGGATTCCTGAAAGCCACTCGGGGGAACCTACGCTCCCCATGATCGCCCTTAGGAAAGGATAGACTCTGTCGATCAAAAGGCCGGATAGCAGCGACGACGGAAAGTTTGCGCCTGAGATGGTTAACCAGAAGACAATCACCAGCAGCAGGAGCATGATGGGGTACCCCCAAAGCCGGCTTGTCAGGATCCGGTCAAGCGATTGGTCCCACTCATGTCTCGGCCGTGTGGAGTGGACAGTTCTCCGCTCCGCGATGCGGGATGCCGCTCGATAAACCGCCTCCACCAGAAGGTCCTCGTAGTCGGGTCCCAGTTCATAACGCAGACGCTCGATGTTCCGCTGCAACCGGTCAAGTTCGGAAGCCTGAGGAGACGGTTTGCCGCCCGCCGACTGTTGGGTGCCGGCCGACACGGCCGACAACAACGGGTCGCCGACACTCAAAGCGCGCAAGACTTGCTCGTCACCGCCCAGCAGCCGCATGGCGATCCAGCGGCTTTGCTTGAGCCCCGGGTAGAGACGCTGGAGATCGTCGGCTGCGCGCCGAATTGGTTTCTCCAGCCGTTCGGGCAGCTCAATCAGGGGACGAGGTCGGCGAGACACTTTCCCTGTGGCTGTGTTTTCGATAACTCGGATCAGGCGGTCGAGGCCCTGACGGCGTCGAGCGGCCATGGGAACCACCGGGACGCCAAGGTCCGACTCCAATCCTGGTATATCGAGGTCGATCCCCTTTCGTTTGGCTTCATCCATCAAGTTGACGACCACGACGACACGGTCGGTGATTTCGAGTATCTGCAGTAACAGGTTGAGGTTACGTTCCAGGCTGGTGGCGTCCAGTACCACGACGGTGACATCGGGCGAGCCGAAGAGGAGGAAATTTCGAGCCACCTCTTCGTCGGCGCTGTTCGCCAACAATGAATAGGTTCCCGGCAGGTCGACGACTCGATATCGGTACCGTTCCGTGCGAAATGTTCCTTCAGCCCGGGTGACGGTTTTACCCGGCCAGTTTCCTGTGTGTTGGCGGAGGCCCGTAAGCAGGTTGAAGACGGTACTCTTACCCACATTGGGATTGCCTGCCAAGGCCACGGTAAAGTCGCAGTCGACCTCCTCGAGCACGGGCAGCTCGAGGTCCTCCGGTTCTTTCAAGGGGAGAGGAGAAGACTCCCGGCCCATAGACCATTCCAGCCTCTTCATGCCGCCTCCGGAAGCAGTTCGACCAAAACATGGGCCGCCTGGTCCCTCCGCAAAGCGACTAGTGTTCCACGGATCCGATAAGCCACCGGATCTCCCGACGGCGCCGGCAGCTCAACCGTCACCTGCGTTCCCGGCACCAGTCCGAGATCTAAGAAACGCCTTCGCTCCGGAGCGCGCAAGGCTCGAGAAACGATGCGTACAACGGCCTTTCGTCCGGGAGCGAGGCAGCTCAAAGGCACCATGCCGGTTGACACCTGATCTTTCGGTAGGGGATCGCCGACGGTGATGTTGGCGGCTTCCTCACGGCTGAGATGCTCCCGTCGACCCTCGGTTTCGATCAGGCACCCTTCCTCGGAACGGGAGATGAGCCGTACGGTCATGCCCGGAGCGAGGCACTTGGCGGCGATCCGGCGGAAAACGTGAGTGGGCTCGTCCTCGATGTGAAGGATGCGGGCTCCTTGTCCCGGCTCCAGCGATTCCAGAGGTCGCCCTTTGGAGGCCGTTTCCTTCCAAAGAAGACTGGGAACCGGATCCCCGTGCGGATCATGGGTGGGGTGGCCCAGGCGGGCAGCCAGTCGATCGGTCTGTTCAGGAGTTAACTCGTGCTCCAGCGAGTCCGCTCGGATGTGCCATTCCGATTCGTCCAAGCCGGTGTGATCGGCCAGGTATTTCTCCCAAAGCCGGTGAGTTCGGATAACGTGGCGGGCGTAGTCCCTTCCGTTCGGGGTAAGCCGCAGAACCGGCTCCCCGGAACCGCCCGCTCGATCCAACAGCCCTCGCTCGGCGAGAGCCTCTTCGAGTTGTTTGCCCGCCCCCGCGGAAAGTCCCAGCCGCCGCTCCAGCTGTTCAGTCGAGGCAATGTTGCCGTCCTGCTCAGCCTCCAACAGGAACTTGAGCGCGTGCTCTACCAAGATGCGTTCCTGTTGCTCGGAGGAGGGGTATGGGACCAAACCAGCCGGATGCCTTCGACTTTGGAAAAGCCAGATGCACACCCCGAAACTGATTGCCAGAAGGATTCCAATGACTATCGCCATGAGTTACAATTCCGAGCTAATTTTAACAGGCTCTAAACTGCTTCAACGGTTCCGCTCAGGTCAGAAGGATCCGAGCCGACGATTTCACAGAGTACGTTGTTCCCGGATCCGGACTCGCGAGACACCGCCGCTTTCGGCGGAACGTTGCTTTGGGGATTTTACCGATTATGGGGTGGGGTTCTCGGTTTTCTGCCGGACCATGCGGCGGGATCGCCGATGGGAATTCCTCCAAGAACTTGTCGGAAACGCAACGGACCGGCAAGCGCCCTCTTAGTTACTCTAGACTACGGGTCGGGCCTCGGAGGTTTGAGAGGCGGAATCCGGCCGGATCGTCGGCAGACTGCACGTCCTACCGTCGAACTTCCGACGTCTGACTTCATACGCCCCGGTCTTTTCGGTTCGTTGATTTCCATCTCTTATCTGCCGGACGATTTCGGGGGACGTGTTCCTGGAGTACCATCTGAATGTTGCGCCGCGGACGGTGGTCGTGGATAATCGCACTTCCACCGGCGAACCGGGACGGAGGGGACGGTCCGTGAGTCTCGCCGCTTGTTAACTACTGAAAAAGTAAAAATGAGCTTACGTAACTTCTTCAGCTTGTTTTCCAACGACCTCGCGATCGACTTGGGTACTGCGAATACCGTGGTCTTCGCCCGGGGCAGGGGCATTGTTGTCAATGAACCCTCAATTGTCGCGATTAATAAGGTGAGCAACAAGCTGGAAGCCGTCGGCCATGAGGCGAAGGAAATGCTGGGTCGGACTCCCGGCAACATCGTCGCGATTAGGCCCATGAAGGACGGAGTCATCGCCGATTTCGACGTCACGGAGGAAATGCTCAAGTACTTCATCAGGAAGTCGCACAACCGCCGTCGTTGGCTGAGCCCCCGCATCGTGATCAGTATTCCGTCGGAGATTACCCAGGTCGAGAAGCGGGCGGTCCGCGAGTCGGCGTTGCGGGCCAATGCAAGCGAGGTCTATCTGGTGGAGCAGGCGATGGCGGCCGCCATTGGGGCCGGGTTGCCGATAACCGAGCCCAGCGGCAGCATGGTGATCGATATCGGCGGAGGAACTACCGACATCGCAGTGATCAGCCTTTCGGGGATCGTCTACAGCCGGTCGGTCAGAGTTGCCGGCAATGAGATGGACGAGGCCATTATTCAGTATGTAAAGCGGAAACATAATCTGCTCATTGGAGAGCGCACCGCTGAAAAGATTAAGATGGAAATCGGCTCGGCGGCTGCCCTGGACGAACCTAAGTCGATCGAAGTCAAAGGCCGAAATCTTATCGAGGGCGTTCCGAAGACTGTCACGATCACCGATGCGGAAGTGCGTGAGGCCCTCAGCGATTCCATCACGACGATTATCAGCGCCACCCGGGTGGCGCTGGAGCGCACGCCGCCCGAACTTTCCGCCGACATCGTCGACAAGGGGATCGTTCTGACCGGTGGCGGGGCGCTGCTGCAGAAGCTGGATCAACGCATCAGCGAGGAGACGGGGCTGCCGGTGTTTTTGGCGGAGGACCCTCTGTTTTCGGTCGTTCTCGGAGTGGGAAGGATGCTGGATGACGTTCCTCTGCTACGCCGGGTAAGCCTGCAATGAAGTGATGATCCGATCGCGGCGCAGACCCCTATGGGGGTTAGTGGGACTGGTCGCTTGTAATTTTTTCCTCGTGTCCTTCCAAGTGCGTTCGCCGAATGGTGATCGGCTGATTCGCACCTGGCTTCTTTCCGCCGTCAGCCCGTTTGTTTTGGCGGCCGAAGAAAGCCTTAGCATGGCGGCCGGGGCCGCCGACTGGATCCGAGAGATTTGGAACTTACGCGAGGAGAACCGGCGATTGTGGGAGGAAAACTGGCGGCTGCAGATCTCGCTTCATCGGCTTGAGAATCTGCGGCGACAATGGGAAAAGGACGCTGCGTTTCGGGTACTGGCTGAACGATTCGATTACTCGGTGCAACGTGCTCTGGTCGTGCAGCGTCGTTTTGGAGTCGACGACCAGCGCGTTTGGATCAATGTGGGTCGGGAACACGGAGTTGAGCCCGACCTACCGGTGGTAACGCCGGAGGGTGTGGTAGGTCGCGTGCTCGTTAGCGGCGAATCCACTTCCGAGGTCGAGCTCTTGATTGATCCGAATGCGGCGGCCGGAGCCATGGTTGAGGAGATCGAAGAGATGGGGATTGCCGCGGGTACCGGCGACGGATCGCTGTTGCTACGGTACTTGCCTTTGACGGCGGACTTGGAGCCGGGCCAGGCGGTAGTCACCTCTGGAACAGACGGCATCTATCCTCCGGGGCTATTGATCGGGAGAATCGTCGCCGTTCAGCTGGGCCCGGATGGAACCTTCCAGGAGGCGCGACTGGAACCCTCGGTTTCTTTTTCTCGACTAAGCGAGTTGGCGGTCCTCAGATGGGATTCGGCGCCGTGATGCCGCCGCCAACCTCCCAGGATCGACTCTCTGCGTGGGCGGCACTCGGCTTTGTGGCTCTCACCTTCCTGTGCGAACTGGGCCAGTCCATGGTGGCGCCCAATTACTGGAGAGCTGACTTTGCCCTGATTTTCACGTTCTTGTTCGGATGGAGAAAGGATCGAGGCCGAGCCATGGTTACCGGTTGTCTATGTGGCCTGGCCCAAGACGCCGCAACGGGAAACCTGATCGGACTCGGCGGTCTCACCAAGTCGGTTCTGGGATACACCGTTGCGGTGATCAGTCCGTATTTTTCCAGCCGTCCTCTGGGTTTGGTTGGGTTGCTGAACGGTGTTTTCGCCGTAATGGACGACGGTCTGGGTTTTATCGTTTTGGCGTCGGTGGGCCGGCGTGCCGTCTTGGCTGTGGGGGGCAAGTGGTTATCGGTAGCCTTGTTGACGGGAGTCGTTGCAGAACTTGCAGCCTGGATCTTGGAGCGGATCTGCAACCGCAGGCCGGATTTTGCCGGGCGGGACTGAAACGTCGGCGGGACCGAGAAGCGTACGGTGGATCCTCCTTTCGCCAACGCGAAGTTCGCGCTTGTAGCGCATTCCGTTCCTGGTATCCTGCTATGGAAACGTCAGGGCGGTAGTCCGTCCGGAGAGAGGTTGAGTCAGGACCCAGCCCCTCTGGCGGACTTACGGCCGAGTAAGGAAGGTACCGGGCGAGACGATGGCGCTGGGGCAAGATCGCTCCAACTTGATTCAGCGGCTCGGGCGTTTTCGCCTGGGCGTCATGCTCGTTTTCCTCGGATTCGCATTGCAGTTGTGGCGGTTGACCGTCATTGATTCCGATTACTATCGGGAACAGGCCGAACAGAACCGTATCAAGACGGTGCGCTTGCTGGCTCCGCGAGGGAGCATCGTGGACCGCCGGGGCAGGGTCCTGGCTGAGAGTGTGCCGTCGTTTAACCTGTACCTGTACAGACATGAAGCGCAGGACCTAAGGAAAACGGCCGAGTTTCTTGAGCGGCAGCTGGGCTTCGAAGCCGGCGCGATGAGTCGGCGACTGGAGGAGACGAAGGATTATCCCCGCTTTCAGCCTGTTCTGTTGCGGCAGGGACTGTCTTTGGCCGAGGCCAGCCGATTGTTTGCCCACGCCGCCGAATACCCGGAGTTGAAGATTCTCGACGAGCCCCGACGCTTCTACCGTTACGGGACCCTAGCCGCACATGTGCTGGGTTACGTGGGGGAGATTTCGCTGAATGAACTGGCGGATGAGCGTTATCGGAATCACCGCAGGGGTGACTGGGTAGGGAAAGCGGGAGTCGAAAGAACGTACGACCGTTGGTTGACCGGCGTCGACGGCGTTTCTCGACAACTGGTGGACAGTCGGGGAAGGGTGTTGGGGGAGCTCGAACGCACTTCTCCGCGGCCCGGTAAGATCCTGAAGCTGACTCTAGATCTGGAGCTTCAACAGGTGGCGGAGGAAGCGCTCGGAGACCGAGTGGGTGCGGTCTTGGCGATCGACGCTCAGACCGGTGACGTACTGGGGCTGGTGAGCCATCCCGCCTACGACCCCAACTGGTTTGCGGAGCGTCTGAGCCCTGAGCGCTGGGGAGCTCTTACCTCCGACCCGTTTCAACCGTTCCATAATCGAGCCGTCCAGAGCGCTCTGTCTCCGGGCTCCGTTTTCAAGGTGATGATTGCGCTGGCCGCGTTGGAAGCCGGAGTGATCACGCCGGACTGGTCGACCTATTGCAATGGTGGAATCGAGCTGTACGGCCACTACTTTCGTTGTTGGCGCCCCGGCGGACACGGACGAGTGGCTCTCCAGGAGGCGATCCGGAACTCGTGTAATGTCTATTTCTATCTGCTCGGACAAAGGCTGGGAATTGATCGCATTGCCGCGTTTGCAGAGCTGCTGGGTTTGGGATCCAAGTCGGGGATCGATCTTCCCGGAGAGGTAACCGGTGTGGTGCCTTCGCCCCGTTGGAAACAACTAGAGCTGAGACAGCCCTGGTTCTTGGGGGAAACGATTTCGGTGGCTATCGGTCAGGGGGCGTTGACGGTGACGCCCGTACAGTTGGCGCGGGCCATAGCGGCAGTGGCCACAGGACGCCTGACATCCTTACGGGTGGCGTCACAGCAGAAGGAAGAGTCACGAGCACTTGGAATTGCTCCCGAGCATCTCGACGAAATTCGGGAGGCTATGTGGCAGGTTGTTAATCAAGGTGGAACAGGTGGTTCCGCTAGGGTGGCAGGTTTCGATGTCTGTGGGAAAACCGGAACGGCCCAGTTGGTACGGCGGGAGACCTGGGAGAAGCTTAGTGAGGAAGACCAGGCAAGGTTCGCTCCGAACGCCTGGTTTGTGGGTTTTGCGCCTCGTAACGAGCCGCGGATTGTGGTGACTGTAATCGTTCAGCAGGGAGGTTCGGGCGGCGGTCAGGCCGCTCCCATCGCCGGGGAGGTTCTGCGCGAGGCCTACAGTCTGTACGGGTTTGGGGAGAGCGGTCCCGGAACGCTGCAACTTGTAAAGGGAGAGTTCACAGGGGACGGAGGGTAACCTGTCTTTGGTTGAGCGCTGAAAGGGGATCAAGTTTGGCGTGGAGAGGTCGGGCGGGTTTTTGAAGCGGTTGGACGTGGGTCTGTTATTGCCGGCCTTACTGTTGGCGGGGCTTGGAGTAGTAGGGGTTTACAGCGCCGGCTTGGCCGGGCAGAGTAGTCATTACGAAGGGCAGCTCGTGCGGGTTCTGGCGGGTCTCGTACTGGCTGCGATCTTACTGGTTCTGGACTACCGTCGACTGGTGAAGCACGCGGGATACCTCTATGCTTTGGCGTTGCTGGTTTTGCTGGGTGTTCTATTCTTCGGCACGGAGGTGAACGGCAGCAGGAGTTGGGTCGACCTGGCAGGAGTCCGTTTGCAGCCTTCCGAGTTGTGTAAACTGGTGCTTCTTTTGTTTGTCGTGAAGCTCCTGGCGGACGAAACCGAGGATCCTCTACCCCCGCGTCGCATCATGCTGGTGATTCTCGCCTCCCTGGTTCCTGTTCTTCTCGTCGTCCTGCAGAAAGACCTGGGTACGGCACTGATGTTTGTTCCGATTGCAGGGGGTGTGCTCCTGACCTGCGGCTTACCTCGCCGATGGCTCGTGGCAGGCGCGGTGGGGGTACTTTTGGCCACACCGATAGTCTGGTTTGGTCTCCGGGACTACCAAAGAGAGCGAGTCCTCGTGACGCTGAATCCGGAGCGCGATCCCCAAGGCGTTGGGTACCAGACTCGGCAGGCGAAGATTGCCATCGGGTCGGGGGGATTTTGGGGGAAGGGAATCGGTAAGGGGACGCAGAGCCAGCTGGGTTTCGTGCCGGAAAGCCACACGGACTTCGTTTTCGCGGTGCTGGCCGAAGAAACCGGCTTTTTGGGAGGCGTCACGATTCTGGCCCTATACTTGTGGCTGATTCTCGGTGTCGCTGAGATCGGTCAGCAGGCTCGCGACCGGGAAGGACTATTACTGGCGGCCGGAGTCGCCTGGTACCTGGGGGCTCATGTGGTCGTCAATGTAGGAATGAGCTTGGGGGTGTTGCCACCGATCGGAATCCCGTTGCCTCTGCTCAGCTACGGCGGTTCCTCGTTGTTGACCACTTTCGGGGCGCTGGGTCTGGTGGCCGGCGTCAGTCTGCGGCGCTACTTGTACGCATGAGAGAGCCGCCCGAAAAGAGACGGGGGATGTGGAGCCGGGGCTGGTTCGGTTGTCCCCATGCTCATCTGCCATAATAGGCTGTCGGGAGTAGGCGGATTGCCCACGCCTGGGAGTCGCACCGCCCGGTAATACAAAGCTCCGGGAGGTCTGTGGCGGGAAGGGCGTGGTGGAAGCGGAAAGCGACCGGTCGCGCCGCGAGGAGCGGCTTCGGCCCGGCACTTGATAGAGAGTTTGGTTTTACGTTTCGGATAACTCAATTTATGGGAGATTCCTGCAGCCGAGTAGAGCATTGAGCCCGTCGCCCCGGTCATCCGATCGGGGCAGACATGTACCCTATGATGAACCGGGTCCAGGAGCGTGCTTGCCTTACGTGGGAAGTCGGACCGGCTGCGGTCGGGGTTGGTAGAGTGAGGCAAGGTCGGGCGGGTCTGTAGGAAGTATCCCTTTGATGTGACCGGCGCCTATGCGCCCGTCGCCGGGAGATGTGAATGGTCAAGGATTTGATCATTAGTGCCGGCGGCTTGGAAAAGAAGATCGCAATTCTGGAGGATGAACAACTTGCCCAGCTCTTCATCGAGAGAGGTCAAACGGGCGGAGTACTGGGGAACGTCTATAAGGGACGTGTCGTCCGAGTTCTTCCCGGAATGCAAGCCGCCTTCGTCGACATTGGGTTAGAGCAGAGTGCGTTTTTATACCTGGGGGACTTCTTTGAGGACTATGAAGCGTTTTCCGACCTCGTAGGTCCCGCCGACTTTGGGGGAAGCGGTACTGAGACAGCCCCTGCTCAAACCGGACCTGAAATACTGGAGTCGGGTAAGCAGCGTTCCCGGTCCCGACGCCGAGGCAGGCAGCCGACGCCGACCCAGAGGCCGTTGGGTGCCGAAGAAGTGCCGGTGACCGTACCAAGTCCCGAGATCCCTTCGGTCCCTGCTGCGTCCGCCGTCTCGGAAGAAGCGCGAAACGAGCGGCGAAGTCTACGTATGGAACCGGCGCCTCTCGTGGCGGAGGAGTCGGCTTTCCGGCCGGCCAAGTTGTCGGTACCTCTGATCTTGCCCTTCGAGCTTGACGCGGAGGTCGTTGGTGAACCCGACCCGGGAAGACTCCCCGCCGGTCGGAGGACTTCGTCCCTCTCCATCCTGCCGGAGCTTCTCGAGCTCGACGCACGAAAGGACGAGTTCGCCGAGGTGGTCATGGCGGAGCCGCCCCGTCTGGATAAGCTGGCGAGAGTGCGGTCAAGCAGTCGTGCTCCTGCGAAAAAGCAAGACG
>ERZ795050.5159-NODE-5159-length-11352-cov-4.117642_pt1 | contig 11352 bp, 11 predicted proteins | sample MGYA00375134_ERZ795050 | MGnify/ENA primary metagenome ERZ795050 (study PRJEB30179, sample SAMN05720221) | activated sludge metagenome | isolation source: Anaerobic digester | place: Japan | collected 2015-05-26 ... | reverse complement strand
AAATGCCATATTGCATTATACAACAACAAGTATTATTTTGCAATATTATCTTACGTATTTATGTAATTTCCGCAAAAATCTAGAACGTTCTTACCAATATAATCGAAATATTATCCGTTTCCAATCGCGATTTATTAATCTCAATCATATATCGTGCCCTATCGAGCATAATATCTTCATTTAAGAGTTCAGAACTATTTAGATTCGAATAAATCTCATCCTCCGTAACGTTATGCCAAAATCCGTCGGTACAAAGCATGAAAACGGTATCTTTCACAGCTTCACCAGTCAAATATTCCGGTTCTACTGTTTCCGACGCCCCTATACACTGCAATAAAATATTCCTTCTAGGGTCGTTTTTTGCCTGTTCCAAAGTAATATTCCCCATCCTTACATCCCGGGCAACAACTGAGTGATCCGATGTGAGCTGATAAACTCCGTCGGATATTTCATAAATTCTGCTGTCACCAACATGTACAGCATAATATTTATAATCAACTATGAGTAAAGCCGTCAGCGTAGTGCCAAGTCTGATACCTTTGCGTCTTCCATACTCGGAAAGAATTTGATTCTGCTCGAATATGATTTCATCCCACTGGCACTTCAATTCTTCAAAAATGATTTGGTTTTTCAGCATTTCAGGCAGATTGCTCTTACTCCAATAATAAAATGCCCTAACCGCCGATGAACTTGCAACTTCTCCTTCGGAAAGTCCTCCCATACCGTCACATATAATTGAAAACAATGCTTTTTTATTTTCTGAAACAATAACATCCACGTATAATGAATCCTCATTGACTTTCCTTGATATACCTACGTCCGTCAACAAAACCTTTAAGTAATCCATATATCTACCTGCCAATTTAGTATATTCTAAACTCAAACAATTCATCTGCAAGCTTTATTTTGTCTTCATGGGTTAATTTTACTTCCTGATTTCCCAATACCCTTTCTCCATTGACAAATGTTCCGTTGGTAGAGTTGTTGTCTCTTATAAAATACTCGTTGTTTTTAGTTATTATATCCGCATGACTTCGGCTAATGGCGTGATTATTGATGCAAACATAATCCACATATCTTCCTTCTGTCCCGATTTTGAAAATTTCCTTATTTATATTAATTTTTTCATTGGTTCTTTTCCTAACAAGATAAGGAAAAACAGGTTCCCTATTTTGACGTAAATCGTCAGGGTTAAGGACGATAGTCCTCTCCAATGGGGACATATCATCATTATCAAACAACATATCTTTATTCTCCCTTTGAGGAATCTCTTTATTCTCTGCGGGGAACTCTCTTCGAGGCACATCATTTGTAATCGGTCTTTGAGGAATTTCCGGACCGGCGGTGTTTTTATTAATTGGAGGCATAACAACTTGGCCTGTTACATTTTTGTTATTCTCAGGTACTTGCACCGGTCTTTCTTGTTTAGGCTTTTTCTTTGAACCGAAAATGGAATTCAAAAAGCTGCCTTTTTTTGATTCCTTTTTATCATCCTGGTTCGGTGAACCGGCGGTTTTCTTGCCAGGCAACTCCGGCATATCAAAGCCCATGTTAAAGCCGGATTGCTGTTTGTTGGTTTCGGTCCTGACTGGTTTATCCATATTCTGTTTGCGAGGCTCAATAACCGGTTTTCCTGGCACTATATTAGGTGTTGCATTAGGTCCTATATTAGGTGCCATATTAGATCCTTCATTGAGCGTCATATTTGAAGCTACATTTGGCATTGCATTAGGCGGAAAAGCTGTAGCTTGATTTTGCTTCTGTTCACTGGGTTTGCTACCGGAGCCTACCACCATAAGTCCACCCAAAAGCCTCTTGAAATCCGGAATCGAGAGAGGACGTCTACTGTTTAAAAAGCTGATTATTTTCGCCACATAGTCACAATTTTCGGATTGATCAAACTGAACACTGTACATGATTTCTTTAATAAACTCATCAAAGGAAACCTTCTCCGTGCTCATGTTCATTAAAGGCAAACATACCAGATAACCGGAATAGCTAGATACATCGACATATATATATTCCGGATCGAAAATAAAGCTATTTATATCTATCAGATATTCTTCAGCTTCCAAAATTGCATTGGTAATACTCTGAAGTACTCCCACAAGCCTTTTTCTCGTAACATTTCCAGTTAAGTAATTATTCAGCGTAACCTTTGAGGTAATGTTGTATTTGAAGCTCCTGCTGGTATCCAACTGCGAAAAAGTATAGGGTATTAACCCTTCAATTTTATTATTCAGAAGCATCCCGGAAGTTACAGTATCCACCTCATCTGAAATATCTAAATTATAAACAAGGAAATTTTTTGCTCCTATATTTTCATAGGTAAAATTCAACTTATTACTCATAAACACGCCCCCAAACTAGCTCATGTACTTACATAGATTAATCATTACCCAGTTATCGCCAGTTTTTACAGCTGCACCTCCATTTCCTGTAAACTCTCTGGCATCATCATATATAGCCGGAATCACGACCTGGCTGTCTATCGTTATATAACCCCACTTATCATCAATTTTTACTGCAGCAAGCCCATTACTGAAGGGTCTAGCCGCCTGATACCGGGGCTCTATAATCATTTCTCCGTTAATGTCTACAAATCCCCACAATCCACCTGCCTTCACAGCAGTAGGTTCACTGCCGGCAAAGGGAAAAACATCGTCATAACCCGTTTGTGAAACCTTTTCCCCAGAGCCGTTCAGCATATAATATTTTCCGTTTTCTTTTGCAAAAGCAACTCCGTTAATAAAACAATTATCCATTTCATTTAGCTTTATATCCTCATAAACATACTCGGTTATTTGTTCGCCTTCACTGTTTATAAGTGCCCATTTTCCTGATTTCTTTACGGCTGCATATCCGTCGTTGAAATTCCCGGCATAATCGTAGTCCCCAAATACTTTTTCAAATTCTTTATTGACATAAAAGTATTTTCCGTCCTGTAAAGCCGGTGCTGCCTCATTAAAATTGCCGAGATAGTCGAAATTTTCATCCGGAACCAATTCTTTTTCACCACTCATATCAATATAAAACACTTTTCCATCCTTCTTGACAGGAGCAATACCGTTCACAAATCCTCCCACTTCTTCATAGTTAGTACTTATCCACAAGCTTCCACCCGAAACGGCATAACCCCAACGGTCTTTTATTTTGACTGGACACAGTGCCTCATTGAACATCTTAACATCATGATAAGTCTTATAGCGAGTTACATATTCATATTGAATTTCACTTTCCATTGTTTCTAACTGCTCAGATGTAATATGTTTTTTCTTAGCACTATTTATAATTTTAAAGCATTCGGAATAATCGGAAGCTTCCTTATGGTAATTAGCTAAAATTTCATAAGGTTCCGGATTTTTCGGAAACTCCTTCATCATTTTTTTACAGTAATATTCAAAAGACCATTCATCATTTATAGCGAGATAAATCTTTGCAATCTCTATATGAATACCTATATCATCGTCCTTTAATTGTAACGCTGCTTTATAGTGATCCAGTGCTTTTTGATAGATTTCCTTTCTCGCTAGTTCTCTGGCCTGCTCAATATTGGTATTATACTTCAACGGCAGCTGAACACTTTTTTGTACCACAGTGTACCATGCTGCAGCAAATAAAAATATAACAAAAATCAAACTTAATGTTTTATTGCCCATCAATGCCACCTCATCAAAATGCAAAGTGTTAATAACTTCCTAAAATAACAGTTAAAAAAGTACCGATAAAAACAAATGGTGCAAAGGGGATCGTATCTTTTCTGCCCTTTTTTCTTAAAATCAACAACACCAATGCCGAAACAAAACACAAAAACAAACTAAATACCATCACTGTCATTGTGATCGTATAACCACAATAGATACCTATTACGGCAAACATTTTGGCATCTCCCATGCCAATTCCGTTTTTTGCAATGAGAGCTCCTAAAAGGAAAGCTCCTCCTCCCAATAAAACACCAGCCATATCGGATAAAAAGATATCAAATAATGTCTTATTGTTTGCAAGTATTTCAATAACGTAAAACAGTACACGGGTCAACAACCCGCCCAGCAATAGTTCATTGGGAATCCTCATGCTATTAAAATCTATGTATGCAATAGGGGCAAGCATCATTACCAACGTCATAAGCTTGGCCGCCTTTATATAGTCTGAAAAAAAATAATACTGAAACCCAAAGGACATAATTCCCATAATAAGTACAACCGTCAAAGCTACAAGATATAACGGTTTTCGTGGGAAAAACGCCAAAGCCTTGTCCTTAAGTGTTTCCTTTTTTGCTATTACCTCTTTTTGCAGGTATCCGCTTGACAATATCACCCATAATAATGCCAAGGGAATTGCAATCACTGTCCACATTAAATATTCTCCTTAAAATCTATGTAATTAAAACTTTACTCTTTCTTATCTCCCAATAGCCAACCCTTTGTTGATGCAGTCTGGTAAAATACAAACTCACTTTCAATAGGAAACAACCGAATAATTCTCACTTTATATACAGCTACAATTTCAATTTTGTTTTGACCATCGGGAAACAACCTTGAATTCGAAAAATCAATTCCGTCCAGCCCGTCAACCACACCCAGTGACTCCAGGTAACTATCAGCATCAGTATGAAACGAGTCTTTAAAATGTTTTTTACTCAGTGCCTTTGCTATAGGTGGCGCAATAACTCTTGAAACAACATCATTTATTGCTTCATTAGCAAAAATTGCACCAATTCCCAGAATCAGTTTTTTAGGATCGCTGCATAATTCGTCTACCTGCTGCTCAAGTTCTTTCAAAGTAGCTTCACCTTCTGCAGCTTTTTGCGATATATTTTCCCAACTTTCCAAAACGCTGCCTACGTCACCTATATCCGTACTCATACCGGTTTCTGCAATACTCTGAATTGAATCATACAGCTCGTTGGTATTGCCTATAATATTATCAATACTTTGCGAAGTATCTCCGGCCATTCCTGCCAATTCTTCATGCTTTTTATGCAAGCCTGAAATTCCATAAAAATAGCTGTATTGAGATATCTCCTTCGCTACGCTGTCAACAGCAACCGCAATCTTTGCTTGGGCACGGCAGATATTGATTAGCGACAGAATTGTTATTATAAAAAAAATAAACACTGTCAAAGACACTGTCGCTTCGACTGTCAAAGATCCCCGCTGGCTTTCTTGTTTCATTTGACCTCACCGTTTCCTTGGTATTATGATTTTCGCCCGAATATATTAAAATAGTCACCGACTTTTTTCATAATATCTCTAATTTTTTGTGCCGCCCCTGTCTGTTCAGCATAATCAATTACCATATCGGTGTTACGAATAAACTCCGGCGAATCATTAACGGGCACCTCGGCCTTAGATGTAATCTCTATAACAGGCGGTAGTTCCATGAATGCCCATTTAAAAGGCAATTCATAACTAAAATCCACTTCAACCGAAAATGTAGCCGCTAAAATATTATTATTATATTTTGCTTTTACTATTGGTGCATTGTCCCTTTGTGCCTCAAAAAGCCTGGTGTTGTCACTGGCTATTTTGTCCTCAACAAACGTTCGAATTTCACTTTCAACACTGTTTATTCCAAAAAAATACCTGTAGGGTTTTGAATCCTTAAAATATCCCGAATCTGGGGGAATTACCCCAGATTCAGAATTTACCCCGTCATTAACAAGTCTAGTATTAAACGGGTCAGTAATAGTTTGTGCTCCTTTTACAGCTGCAATCACTACAATTGAGTCAATTTTTGATTTCTCATGCATTGCATTTCCTAAAAATAGAAGGAATACAACTGTAAACAGAACCACCGGGAATACAATTGCACCCTCAACAATCGAAACTGCAGCTTTTTCATTCTTAAAACGCTTCCACATTCTTCTCATATCGCCTCAATTATCCTCGTGACTTTCGATTGTTTAATCCCATAATCATTTTGGTTCAGGCTTTTTAACTGCATCCGTAGCATTGCCTGAAATTGTCTCAAACAAATCCTCAAGCAAGTCCAAAATAAAATCTTTAAAAATCAGTGCCAAAACAAGTGCAATTCCAATAAGCACAACTATTGCCACAATATTTACTTCTCCTCTTTCATCTTTGAATAGCTTGCCCAGCTTTTGTTTAAGACAAAAACCTGCACAGTACAAAAGATTTCCCATAATAAACACCCCTTTACCGATTTTTTTAATATAATTAAGTTCTAATTAAGTTAGAACCAAACCGCCTATGTCACACTCCCAAATTGGAGAATATCGGCACAATTATCATAATCAAAATACCGAGAAACATCAATGTTATAGGTATCAATAGCTTACTTGATGCCTTTTCAGCCAAAATTTTTACATTAAATTTTCTTGCTTCCCAAACCTCTTTGCTTTGCTGTTTGAGAAAAAAGCCCAACTCCCTATTACCCTTTGTCAATCCCTGTATCAATGTTGATGTAAATTTCTTAATTTCCGGCACACCACACCGCATACCAAAGGAGAAAAAAGCATCGGGTTCCGAAACGCCGTTATTCAAATCTACAGCTACAGTTTTCATCTCATCAAACAATGCTCCTTCCTTTGACGCAGCAACCTTTTGCCATGCGTCCCTAACAATCATTCCTGCGTTTGTGAGTAGTGCCAATTCCGATAAAACCTGCGGATAATCCGCCATTATTTCCTGTTCTCTTTTTTTATACTTTTTTCTGACCCTATCTCCAAAATAATAGTAAGCCAAACCGGAAAACGCAATAAATATAAACAATATAGGCAATTCAAGTGTTAACCCGTAAACTGCAAAAGATATAACAAATATCGTAAATGCCATGGACACCCTCTGAGACATAATAACTCGCAAGTAGTACTCAGAGTATTTATTTCCATATAATATCTCGATCATTTGTCTTAATTTTCTGTCGAATTTTGTGTTGTAACCGTATTTTATTATATCTAAAATTTTATACCCTAAAGGATACAGCTCCTTTAGAGGAAACTCTTTTTTATCCAAAGGAGCAACTAGCTCGTTATATTTTCCTGAAGTTAACAGCAATACTGCCCAAATCAACGAAAAAAATGTTCCTATGCCAAGCAATACAACAACTTCGAGTGAAATAAACATAATGTGTAACCTCACACCCCTTTTATTGACAATATTTCTTTTCCAATAAAGTATGCTACTACAAATATGCCAACCGCAATGGTCGTTGATATAATGCCCATAGGTGAAACAAACTTATCACCAAAATCCGGACTCATTATCTTAACAACTCCGACTAATGCTATGGGCATAATCGTCATGATATATTGCTCTATTTTGTTCGAAGTAACCATTGTCTCTATATCCATCTCTATTTCAATTTTATCGCTTATTATCTGATGGGTGTCTTTAATTACATCCTTAATATTTCCGCCCTTACGGTAGCAAATTTCAAATACGCTTGCAAAGCTCATGATATCATTGTTCCCGCTTCGTTTTCCAAGGTCAAGCAACAGCTTTTCAATATTAACATTATTCTCTAGGCCGGAAAGAATTATTTCCAGTTCTTTTAAGATGAATGCACCTTCCGGATATTGCACCTTCAAATCGTCATAGGCACTGAGAAAAGAATCCGGTACATTCCTTCCTGCGTTCAAGCTTGCTGTTATTGATTCAAGCATATCCCTAAACTGCAAATGCAAACTTTTCTTCCTCTTTTTAATAATTTGCTTAGTCATTATCGGTATGAAAAATCTGCCTGCTATGATACCGGTAGTTCCGGATATAATAATGTTCAGGATATGGGTTAGTGTAGTGGGATTTCCGTCAGCATCCTTTCCTATACCACCATAGAATACATATCCGACAAACGCCCCCACCGCAAAAGCTAAAAGAAAATACATGATTTTCTCAGAAGCTTTCATTTTATAAACAGAGTAATCCGTATATTCCATGCTTTGCCTCCTATATCACTGTATTTATTCCGGAAAGCCTTAATTTATCAACATTTACCATCGGGTTATTCGTCCTTTTGAGTTTCCCCGAAACCTTCTCTAGTGTGGTATTTTCATCCTCTTCAAAAACATAAAGAGGATTTAAAATTATCTTTCCGTTTTCATAGCCCACAATTTCAGTAATCTCCATTGTTTTTCTCGACCTATCCCTCAGCCTTGCCAAGTGAATCATTACGTCAATCGCAGAAGCAATTTGCTGGCGGACAGCATCCAAAGGCAACCCGGATGAACCGCTTAAAACCATTGTTTCTAAACGAGACAGCATATCCCTTGTGGAGTTCGCATGACCAGTGGACAGTGAACCGTCATGACCGGTATTCATTGCCTGAAGCATATCCAATGCCTCTTCCCCTCTTACCTCTCCTACAACAATCCTGTCAGGACGCATTCTCAAAGATGCTTTTATCAAATCCCTTATGCTTATTCGACCGCTTCCGGTAACATTTGCATTTCTAGTCTCAAGGGACACCAGATTATCAACCCCTTTAATCTGCAGTTCCGCTGAGTCCTCAATGGTTATTATTCTCTCATCCTTCGGTATAAAGTTGGAAAGGGCATTCAAAAACGTAGTTTTACCGGAACCGGTACCTCCGCTTATAAAAATATTATATTTTGCTCTGACCAACAGCTCCAACTTCTCGGCAATCTCTTCCGTTATCGAGCCAAATTCTATCAGCTTTTCAATAGTCATCGGGGTTTTTGAAAACCGCCTGATAGTAACTACAGGTCCTTTGAGAGAAATAGGCGGCAAAACCACATTAACCCTTGAGCCGTCTTTAAGCCTTGCATCCACAATGGGATTGGCTTGATTGACCTCTCTTCCCACCGAACCTACAATCTTTTGGATAACATCTTCAAGCTTCCTTCCGCTTTCAAACTTCTGATCAAGCTTTGCTACCTTTCCTTTTCTTTCAATAAAGATATTATCCGGGCCGTTTATCATGACCTCAGTAATAGACTCATCATCAATAATAGAGTCCAGCACCCCCAGCCCGCGAATGGCACTGAAAACCTGTTCGATAATACTGATTTTATCCTCAATAGACAAATATGTATCCGAAGTCCTCTGTAAAACGATATTCTCAATTTCCTGCCGGAGTTCTTCATCCCCAAGCTCACTCAAAGACAAATTTGCATAAATATGGTCTCTGATCGAAATAACTATTTCGTGCAGCTTATTTTCATCCATACATACTCCCACCTATATCAGTAAAGTATCAAACATCGACATTTTCGATATTTGATGTGCTGCTTGGGCACTAGAAGCCTTGATGCATTCTCCTGCCCAACCTAAAACATTTATATTCTGAATTTCTTCTATGTATTTATTCGATATACAGTTGGTCTTATTATATGCTATCGATATTTTCGGCAATAAGCTAAGATTTCGCTGTCCCTCAACAATTTCAAGGGTCGAATAAATACGTTTAAACTTCAAGTTCGAAGTTTGAGAACCATCGGTAACATAAATCAACCTGTTGGAATTTTGCATTATTTGCAATATAACATCATTTAAAGCCATTTCCGTATCTACTACAACATAATCAAATAAATTGCTTTCATTGATAACGTCGAACAGTATTTGAATATCCTCACCGGTCATTTCCATTAAATCAAGAGGCACTTTGCACTCGTCAAAAAAGAAAACTCCGCTCTTATCCTTCTTTACCATGCTTTCTATTTTCAAGGCAATGTTCGATTTTCTGCTTTTGATGGAGTAAATCAAATCGCTTAAATTAAAAGTTCCTTCGGCATCAAAAAATATGTCCGGTGTTCCAAAGCTTTCAAGGTTAAGATATAAAACCCTTCTCCCTCTATCGGCAAAATTAAGACAGCAGGCAGCCGCCATAACACTCGCTCCGTCTCCGCCGTTACATGGTAAAAACGTCAAAATTCCGGTTTCCCCCGATCCATCCTTTTTTAAATTAAAAACATTCACCGGGTTTTCAGAATAAAGGTTAAGAATCTCTTTATAAATCAAGCTGATCTTGGAAAACTTGCAGATAGCCTTTTTGTTGTTTAACGATTCCAAACTGGGGGAATCCACAAAATAAGCAAACTGAATTCTCTCAGGGATTTCCTTCAAATTAACATCAAAGGTATCCGAAGCCAGTATTATATCGACTTTATTGTTCTTAATAAAGTCAATAAAAGTATCCTGCTTTGTAAAAGCAAACAACTCCAGTTTGTCACTATAGTTTGCATTAATTGCATTGGTTATTCTTGTTATGTAATTTTCATCCCGCTCAAGTATAACAAGTTTTATTCTAATCATTCCATACACCCTTAATGGTTATTCTACGCATTATATCAATGTTAGACATTTTTTTTGCGTTGTTATATTGTAATATTATATAGCAAATAGCCAAAACTTGCAATATTTTCTCCTTTATTCTTCATTAAGTATTTTCCAAATTATATAAGCATCCTTATCGGACACATAAATATTGCCCTGATCATCGAAAGTTATATCCACCGGTCTGTCAAACCAGGCATCCACACCTTCCTGTTTGTCCAAATTTTTCTCTCCGTCCCCTGCCTGTCCTGCTATTGTCTCAACATCAACCAGCTTGCCATCCTTCAAAGCTATTCTTCTTATTACATTTTGGTCAATGACATATAAAAAGTCTTCTCTGGCAGCAATTTTTACGGGGGCAAAGAACCTGTTGTTTATTCCGTCAATAAAATGCCTGTCATTTTCCTTGCCGGCAAAATATTTAAACTCTTCTTCTCCCTTTTCCCATTTGTAAATAGCACCGTTTACAGAAGATGATATATAAACATTGTCATCGCCGTCCACTGTTATGCTGTCGATTATTCCTCCAATTTCCCGCATCACAACAGCATTTTGAGTCTGGATGTCCACATATACAATCTTGGTCTGCTCAGACATATCATTCAATATCTCTTGGTGTATCAGGACGTACATGTTACCCTGGCTGTCAAAGGCAAAATCTCCTATGTTGGAGAACGGCTCGTCTATAACATATACACTGTTTGCCCCTTCATTATCCAGCTTGAAAATTCCCGTAAGCATTTGTTCATCCTCATCAAGCCAAGGCAGAAGGGAAAAATATACATTACCGTTCAAATCGGTTCTAACAGTTCCCACATCCATATCCATGGGCATTGTGTTTATTTCGCCGTTTTCAATCACCCTCAGCCTTCTGTCGGCCACATAAATTCTGTCTCCCGATACTGCAATACCGGTAGGATCGGATATGACAGCTTTGCTTACTTCGCCGTCGGGAATGTCTCCGTCACTATCTGTGTGTTCTCCTGTTCCTGCATAGCTTTGTGCATAATATCCCTTTACATACTTAAGGTTGATGTCCACATTATTTATATCATCCAGCTTCTTATTTACCTTGACATCAATTTTAAAAAACTTA
>ERZ795050.5152-NODE-5152-length-11364-cov-3.932620_pt1 | contig 11364 bp, 5 predicted proteins | sample MGYA00375134_ERZ795050 | MGnify/ENA primary metagenome ERZ795050 (study PRJEB30179, sample SAMN05720221) | activated sludge metagenome | isolation source: Anaerobic digester | place: Japan | collected 2015-05-26 ... | reverse complement strand
TTTATGTACGTGACACTAACAATTGTAAAAGCAGTCATTCCTTTTCTATAAGTCAGCCTACATCAGTACAAAGCAATATTACTTCAGTACAACCTACCTGTTTCGGATACAATAATGGCTCACTCAATGTGGTAGCAAATGGCGGAACACCTCCATATAATATTTTGTGGTCGTCAGGAAGTACAGGCTTCGGTCTTTCAGGCATTGCATCAGGTCAGTATTCGTTTACAATAACCGATGCACATAATTGCAACAAATCTGACAGCATTTATTTATCAAGTCCTACAGCTTTAGCAGCAAATCACACTACTCAAAACGGAACATGTTCAGGAAGCACAAATGGTTCTGCAATGGTGGCTGTAACAGGTGGCACTCCACCCTATCAATACAACTGGTCACCAATTGCAGGAAACACTAACTACGCCAATGCGCTACCCGCAGGTTTATATACAGTGGATATTACTGATAAAAAAGGCTGCACACTGACTGAACAAATTCAAATTTCTACACCTGCGCCTATCGCAAATCTATTTACAAAAAATGATGTTTCATGTTATGGCGGAAGTAACGGAATGATAACAACAACTGCTTTAGGAGGAAATGCACCTTACAGCTATTTGTGGAGTTATCAGCAACAAACAAATGACACCATACAAAACCTGCCTGTTGGCAGCTATACGGTGACCATTACTGATGCCAATGGTTGTGATAATTCTTTTACAGAACAAATTACTTCACCACAACAGATTAAACCCAATTCAACTATCAACAATGTTTCATGTAATGGATTTAACGATGCATCAGTCATACTAACGGTTCAGGGAGGTGTTGCTCCGTATAGTTATCAATGGAATAATGGAGTTACACAATCATTAAACACAAATCTTACTGCAGGAATTTATGTTGTTACAGTTACTGATGCAAACAACTGCAGCAGAGTTAAAGCATTTACCATTACAGAACCACAACCCATTTTACTTTCAATAAATCCTGTGGATACCATCTGTATAGGTCAGCAGGCAACTCTCAATGCAATAGCAACAGGTGGAACAGGCGCCTATAACTGGCTTTGGAATAATCAAACTGCTGCATCAACCATTTTAGTCACACCATCAGTAACAACAAACTATTTTGTTTCCGTTACAGACAGCAACAATTGCCCATCAAAAACTGATAGTATTTTAGTAAATGTTTTTCCTCCGTTAGGAATTGCTGCAACTGGCAATGACACAATTTGCGCAGGACAGTCTGCTGTTCTGTCATCTATTGCTAATGGCGGTAATGGCGGCCCATATTTTTATCTTTGGTCAAACGGTAGTGATAGTTCCATTGTAAATGTATCGCCATCGGTTACCACAACATATACTGTCAGTATTACGGACAACTGTACTCAAATTCCGGCAACAGCAATGATACCGGTTGTGGTAAATGAAACACCATTGCTTGATATTTCACCGCTGACTGAAAAAGGATGTATGCCCTTAGAAGTACAATTCCTCAACAACTCCACCTATCCTCTGGGAACAATATTTACATGGAATTTTGGTGATGGGCAAACAAATGACTCCATTACACCAACACACCTATACAACACTGACGGCATTTACACAGTAAGCATTCAGGCAATAACTCCTGATAATTGTGTAAGCAACATGATTATGCCAAATCTAATTGAAGTTTATCCGTTGCCGGTTGCCTCATTCAACATTAGCCCTGAAAGTATTTCAATTTTACATCCTGAAATAAATATTTCTGATAGTAGTTTGCTTGGCTCCATCTGGTTTTATGATTTTGGTGATGGGCAAACTTCTACGTTGCAAAATCCTGCATATAGCTATCAGGATACCGGCAGGTTTAGAGTTATTCAAATTGTTGAAAGTGAATTTGGTTGTCGTGACACTGCAAAAAAGGAAGCAATTGTCGAAGGTGCATTTACCGTTTATATCCCCAATGCATTTACACCAAACAATGATGGTAGCAATGATTATTTCTTTGCAAACGGCTACGGCATTACCGAACTGACAATGCAGATATTTAATCGCTGGGGAAATAAAGTTTTTGAAACACCATCTGTTGCCGCCAAATGGAATGGCATTGACACTTCAGGTAGAATTTGTCCGCAAGGTGTTTATGTTTACACTGCCAAAATCAAAGATCAGTTTGGCATATATCACACCTACAATGGTCAGGTTACGTTAATCAGATAGACGCTTGCCCTAAAAGCAATACAGGGTTTTCAAGGAATCCTTTTACAGTCTGCAAGAACTTAGCTCCTGTAACACCATCAACAACACGATGATCGCAGCTAAGCGTAACACGCATCACATTTCCTGCAACAACATTACCATCTTTCACAACAGGAACAGCTTTAATTGCACCGACTGCAAGTATGCAGGCATCAGGTGGATTGATGATTGCTGTGAACTCTTCAATATCAAACATACCCAGATTAGAAATTGTAAAAGTATTTCCTTCCCAGTCAGCAGGCTGTAGTTTCTTATCCTTTGCCTTCTGAGCATATCCCTTCACTTCAGCATTAATTTGTGATAATGTTTTTGAATCTGCAAAACGTACAACAGGTACAAGCAAACCTTCATCAACTGCTACTGCAACACCAATATGGATGTGATGATTTGTTCTGATAGTCTCACCTAACCAGGATGAGTTTACTTTAGGGTGCTGTTGTAATGCTGCAGCACATGCTTTAATCACAAAATCATTGAATGAAACTTTACTTCCTGTAGCAGCATTGATAGCTTCGCGGGCATCCATACATCTTGACATTTCAATATCTAATGTAAGATAAAAATGTGGTGCAGTAAATTTACTTTCACTTAACCTTCGTGCAATTGTTTTGCGCATTTGAGAAACAGGTGTTTCTTCAAACGACTCCTGTGTGTGTATTGCCGAAGCATAACTTCCTGCAACAACGTTGCCTTGTTTAAACCTTTCCACGTCACGTTTTACAATCCTGCCATTATCTCCACTACCTTTTATCATAGATAAATCAAGTCCCTTCTGTCCTGCAAGTGAGCGTGCTAATGGTGATGCTTTTACTCTGCTGTCAGATGCTGACACTACTACATTTTGCGCAACAGGTATTGATTCTGCTTTTGGTGCAGCAACAGATTTTGCAGGAACTTCAGCAGTAACTTTCGTTGCAGGTTTTGCCTCAGTCTTTTCAGGTGCAGCAGCTGTTACAGGTTTTGCCTTTGATTCTGCATCAAGCAATGGTTTAAAATCTTCGCCAGGCTTACCTAATATTGCTAATATACTATCAACAGGTGCAGCCTTTCCTTCTTCAACACCTATATAAAGTAATGTACCATTCTGATAACTTTCAAACTCCATAGTGGCCTTATCGGTTTCAATCTCTGCAACCAATTCGCCTGACTTTATCTGGTCACCAATTTTTTTATGCCATTTAGCAACAACACCTTCTGTCATGGTGTCGCTCATTTTGGGCATTCTTACTATTTCTGCCATGTTTGATTTTACTTGTAATGCTTGTTAATTAATCTTCAATAATGTAAGGATAATCGGATTGCTCATACACATCTTTATACAGTTCATCAGCATCAGGAAATGGTGATTCTTCTGCAAATGTTACACTGTCTTCAACAATATCATGTACTTTTTTATCAATTGCATCAATCTCGTCTTGTGAGGCAAGTTTATTTTTCTGAATTACCTTCAGGACTTCTTCAATTGGATCTTGTGCTTTGTATTTTTCCAACTCTTCCTTGCTTCTGTACTTTGCAGGATCGCTCATAGAGTGTCCTTTATAACGATACGTATTCATCTCTAAAAGATACGGTCCGTTCCCTTTTCTGCAATGATTTACTGCTTTTTCCATAGCTTCATGAACAGTTTCTACCGTCATACCATCAACAGGTTCACTGGGCATATTAAATGCAGTACCTAATTTATACAAGTCGGTAACATTACTTGTTCGCTCTACAGAAGTGCCCATGGCATAATTATTATTCTCGATAATAAAAACTACCGGTAGTTTCCATGTCATTGCCATATTCAATGCTTCATGAAAGGCACCTTGACGAACTGCACCATCACCCATATAACATAAAGTAACACTGTCTGTACCTTTATATTGCTCAGCAAATGCAATCCCTGCTCCTAATGGAATCTGTCCGCCTACAATACCATGCCCGCCAAAAAAACGATTAGCAGCATCAAACAAGTGCATACTTCCACCTTTGCCTTTACTGCATCCGGTAGCCTTAGCAAACAGCTCAGCCATGACTGCTCTGGCCGAAGTTCCTTTACCCAATGCATGGGCATGATCACGATATGCAGTAATCATATTGTCGGTAGGTTTGATAACTGACATTGCTCCTGCAACAACAGCTTCCTGTCCGATATACAAATGACAAAATCCCTTTATCTTTTGCATTCCATACAATTGTCCTGCGCGTTCTTCGAACCTTCGCATGAGCAACATTTGCTCATACCAAAAAAGATAGGTCTCCTTTGTAAATTTCTGTTTAGCCATATTCTTTATAATGCTACAAAAATAGTTAAATACTGTTTGCTTACTTACCTGATAACTGATCTGAATTAAACGAAAAAGGTAATAAGGCTTTTATACTGTCGAGTACAATAATCTTATTTACTGAACCATACATGATAAACTTAATATCCTGATGATAAAGGTGTTCATACTCTACCATTACCTGACGACATGCTCCGCAAGGACTTGCCATCACAGGCACCTCCATATTTCCCGGCATAGCTGTTACTGCAATTGCTTTAATTTTAACTCCGGGATACTGAACACTTGATGCAAAAACAGCCACTCTCTCTGCACACAAACCGGAAGGATATGCAGCATTTTCCTGATTTGAGCCTTTTATGATTTTTCCATTTGCTAACAACACTGCTGCTCCTACATGAAAAGCAGAGTAGGGTGCATAAGCTGTCTTTGCTGCATCATGTGCTTCCAACATCAAACTTTTATACTCTGCCGGCAATTCGTTTAATGAATTATATTCCTCGTAGCTGCTTGTTAACTGAATTTTCTGCATCAAAAATATTTTCTAATCCGATGGCTAAATTAAGCAATCGCTGAAATTAATATATATCAATTTATAGGCTTGAAAGTAAGCCCAAAAAATCAGGTCTAAAAAATATCATCGTCATGGTTTTAAACTAATGTTTTATGATGTACAGATTTCCTTTCGGCAAGAAACCACATAAATGCCATCCAGATTATGGGAAATATAGCCATTCGATAACGACTGCAGCCAACAACTCCTGTGAACACTACCATATAAATCACAAACATCAATAAAAGTAAACGAAACAGAATTGCTATTTTATGTGAAAATAAAAACCTGACTAATATTACCACCATAATTATGTTAAAGATACTGGCCAAAATCAGAAACAGTAATAAAAATAGATTAAATGTTTTTAGATAGCTAAACACACCTTGCCATCCCTGCTCCTCATATTTCTGCTTCCACCCTTGCGTCTGAACATAATCAGGATGCACAAAAAAAGCCATAAGGTCGAACCGGCCATGATCAATAAAAAAGTTAGCCATACCCTTTAATTGCATCATCACAAAACGTGCTTTATTCTCTTTAATCAGATACAAACTTTCTTTATTAATATACTTACAATAGCTCTTAAAATCAGGTTGCCTTTTGGCTTCACTAAGCAATGAGTCAATCTTTTGCTGTGCATTTACATTTCCTTTATCCCCCACTGCAAGATAGGCACCATATTCAGAGATGAACTTTTCATTTACACTGCTGTAATGAAAATAACCTGTTTTGGAATAGTTAATTGTTGATATTGAAGCTACAGTCAATAATGGAATCAGTGATATCCAGACATTCTGCAACTTATAAATGCCTTTAGTATAAAACAACAAGGCTATAATTGGAACTATCAGACAGAAAGCATAAAAAACAGGCTTGGTTAAAATAGCCAACGACATAAAAATACAGAAGTACAAAAACGAATTGGGTTTTCTTACCGACTGAATAAAAAACAAAAATCCACTAATAATTAAAAACTGAAACAAGACATCAGCCATTATCATGTTGGCATAAATAAATTGTGTCGGAAATAGCAATAAGGGTAAAACCACTAACCATTGGTTGGCAATCCGTTTTCCGGTCAGCAACCAAAACATAAAGGCTGTAAGGATGAGCACTGCAATACTCATCAAATTCTGCAATGCGAGTAAAAAGAAATTATTTGATGAAACAATATGCACTAAAAAAATAAAGAAGCCATACAAAGGTGGCCTTCTGCTTTCCAAAAAGACATCGTGTGGTGCTGATGAATTTCCTGCATACCATGTACCATGTTCTCGAATATTTTCTGCCTGATTTAAATATTCGGTACTGTCAACAGAAAAAGCAATGTTGCCATTTCGTAAAGCCAGTATAAAAAATATCAGGTGAATAACAGTTAAAGCCCAAAGAAGAAACGTATTCTTCTTTAACCATAGTGAAAAATAACCGGCAAGGGCTTTCATAGGCCATTAAAGATTTGCCTTACTTCAAAAGATACATTTTTCCCCATCCCCTTCTAAAGTATTTGTCAGCAGTGGTATTCCGATGCTCAATCTCATCACCATCAAGTTGAGTTATTACCCGGTAAAGATAAACACCTTTTGCCAACTGATCACCAAACTCATCTTTTCCATCCCAGGCATAGTCTGTAATGTTTCGCCCGATATGAATGTTACCCAATTGCTGTTGTGTTATTTCTTTCACTACTTTACCACTGATATTATAAATCTGAATTTTAAAATATGTAGGCACTTCCGACCCAGTAAGTGTAAACACAAATTGTGTTCGCGTTGTAAATGGATTGGGATAATTGAAAACATTGGTAATGCTGCTTTTATTAATTACCTCAAAAGAAATTCGGAAATCGTTGCTACCGCTAAGGTTACCACTTTCATCTCTTGCCTGAGCACGAAGTTCGTAAATGCCGTCAACGTTGAAAACAGGATTATACTCAATCTTAAATGTATTATCAGGAAGTTGTGCGGGTGTCCAGCGCAATAAATTTTCTGACAATGATGAATTGGCTGTTGTCTCAAAATAAATCTGACTTTCTACACCATCAGGATTCTTTACATACACCTTAAACTTTGATGTATCATTCAAAGCTAAATACCTGTTTTCATCCTTGAGCTTAATGAGGATTTGCGGCTTTGCAGAAACAATGTCGCCATTAAGAATATGTTGTCCATCAAAAGTAACATCGAGGATGGGGTTGGTAACATCACGGTTAACATTAAAATCTATTCTTGCATAATTGTTGAAATGATATTGCTCCGGTTGATCATTTCTCGGATTAACCTCCATCCATAATGAGTTGAGTCCCGGATAAGCAGCAGTACTGAACCGTACAGAAGCATTCAATGTGTCACCATGTAATAAAGCATGAAAGCGTGTAGAAGTAATATTTCGTCTTACATTATCTTTATCAAAAAGATAGTAATCTACGAGCAAATCACTCATATCAGAAAGACTCACATTTTCTACCGGCATTTTCCAATGAATGGTATCTCCTTGAGAAACGTTGCTCGATTGAAATGAAGAACCCACAGGATTTATCACAGCTTCAGGAACTTCCTGATAATATATTTGCCAGCGATTGAGTTGCGGAGGTGTACGATAAACAGAATCTTCCATATATGCACGCAAATAAATTCGCGGATATATAAATGGTTAATGTTCAAGTTAAAATCTATCTGTGAAGGTTGGATAGCACTGTACAAAACATGTTCCGAATTCAATGTATCTACACCAACAATATCGAGTGCAAGCGTATCTGTATTGATGGCCTCCACACTATTGTTAGCCCAATGCAAACTGTTCCATTGAATAGCAGGGCCGATAATCTCCGACATCATATAGCCTTTATACCAATTTCCACCGAGCATGGTAGTGAATGTAATATTTTTTGTACTGTCCGAAGCTGCAACAACTGTTTGTGCTGTTCCGGGAAATCCTTTTTTGAAAAAGAAAATAAAATGCTTGGTATCAGGAATGGTATCAACGCTATTTATCCCCTGTTGTGATAAGGCAAAGCGAAACTGTCCGGACCATGACTTACTCATAAAATGTTCAGTCACGCTATATAACACAACATAGTTTCCTGTTGGGATACGATTGATAAAATTCGCAAGGCTGTCGAGATTCCGATATATGGTATTGCCACCAACACTATAAGCAGAGTCTGTGGCAAATGCAAAAAAGCCCTGACTACCATTTACTGTTGCCTGACAAGAATCGTAATAAGGTGGTTGATTGATGTTACCAAATTTCCCTGCTAAATCAAGTGTGTTCCAGTTTTGTAAAGAAATAGAATCAAGTACCACTGCGTAAATAGCACGATAGTTACAACCACCGGTTGCAATCAGCTGATTGTTAAGTTGAACATTATCAGAAGTAATCCCCTGTCCGGGTACATCCCATGCAGAAACACGCAACTCTGCCTGTGTATTTTCATATTCCCACTTACGTTGCGGTTTATCATAAACAATATTGGTGTAACTGTCATTCTTAAACTGAAAAAAGTGTGCCTGACTCCAACCTGTTTTCTGCGGAATATAAATAAATGAACTCTCCTTCCATTTAAATGTTGTTGGATAAAGTGATGGGTCAAGACTTACACGCCAATAATAAACTCTTCCACTGTCGCATGTAAATGGTAATGGCCATTTAACGATGCCTCCGGTTTGTGTAAACGTTTTGAATCTTAAAAATGGAGAGTTAAAAGCATCGGTTGTATCTAACTCAAAACGATAAGTTTTCTGTGCTGCATAAATATTGTCTGTTGTTGCTTTTAAGATTACTGAAGGGTCAGGGACAATAGCATATTTAAATGGATACACGGGAGTGATATCAGTAGAAATTATTTGCAAAGGCACATTGAGTACTCTGTTATTAAATTCATTACACTCGGTAATAGTGCCAGCATAATCAACAAACACATCAAAATAATTCAGTCCTGTTCCTTTATTTACTTCAACATTCATTGTGAGTTGCAAGGTGTCTTTATAGGGTATGTAAGGAATCAATGTATCAATAACTACTGTGCTGTTGTCAGGAAATTTTCGCACTACATGTACTGAAACAGAATCTTTAGTGGCTTTACCAAAATTGCTGATAGCAATATTCATTTTGAAATCGGTAAGTTCTGAAGTAACTTCTGTAGGTTGAAATGTTATTGATGGCTGCGAAACTGCATAGTCGGGTTGCAATGAAGGTGCTAATCGCAATCCGGGATCACCATGCCACAACATACCTAATGCAGTAGATTTATAAACCATTCCATTATTCGCATAATAAGTTTGTATCATGGAATCCAATGCATGTTTTATTGCCATACCTATAGGTTTATCATAATCTCTGTATGCCACATTGCGATACAGTTGTACAGAATATTCTCCCAACTCCTGAATATTTCCCAGTCGGGGCTTTGCTAAAAATCCTACTGATCCTTTTTGCGGAAGCAGAACAAAATCTTCGTTCAGCAATCTTGAAGGCGAATAAATATCACCCACATTACATGATTGAGCAAACACTACAGGATAACGTCCGGTGTTGTGCCAGTTCTGTGGAATATCTGTTGCAATATCAAAAGTTGACCCTGCTGCATGGCCAAAAAATGTCATAATGCTTACACCACTATCTATTCGTGCTTGTAATTCTATTGCCTGAATATACTCTATCGGGTCAGTAGATATTTTATAATAGTTTGTAACTGTACATCCCATTGAAGTATCTCTAATGGCTGCTTCATTCTGATCCATAAAAGCTTTGATACTTTGTTGCTCAAAACCATTATTTCCTCCAATAAAATGCAACACATGTTTTAGCCAATCGTCAGGACAGTTTTGTCTTGCAGCCTCATGTGCCTGTGCCTTTTCAAGGTAGTTAGTAACATCAGTAACATTCTGTGCTGCAATTCTTCCAGTGGCAAGTCGTGGCACATAGGTGGTGTCAACAATTTTATTGCTGAACATAAAGTCTGATGGCGGGTTGCCATAAGTAGGGACCAAACATAGCTGATCGGCTGTTGGATTTACTCTAACCTCTTCAGGATATACTGCCTTACCCAACAACAACAGGTAATCAGGTTTATTATTAAATGCAGTGATAGCAAAACGACAGAAGTTTTTTATTGCCAAAGGATGTTTGTAAATTCCAAAAGCAAACTGATCATACAATTCATCAATATCAACGAGCAATGGATTATATCCTGTCTGCGTTCTGAAGTTGCGATAATTCTCTGCTTCGCTCCATAATTTTTTATGTGAGACAATTAAATAATCGTACTGTGGCTGATTGTAACTGTAGTTTATAAAACGTGCAAACTTCTGCGGATCGGGGTCGCTGTTTTCCGGTGACAAATAAAAATCAGCTACAGAAGAATAATGTGCAGATACCGGTGTAAGCAAGCAATTCTTTTCTCCACCATTAACAGGAATTAAAGCCTGAAGCAAATTTCCTGTCCTTACTGTTGTTACTTTAGAAACTGTATCACCTGAAATCACATAAATGAAACGAGTAGAATTGTCGCTGTTCAGAAAGTCCGTGAAATCTACTCTTGCTTTGCTGCCACCGTTGCTGACAGAAAAAAACTGAAAAGGCTCTAACTCACCGTTAAAAGAATTTGCATGTGGATACTGAAGTTTAAAATAGGTAACAGACATAAGGTTTGTTCCACCGGAATTTGCTAGGCCACTAAACACCACACTGTTTGATAAAGGCAAAGATGCAATAGGAATATTAAAATTATAATCATGTCGTCCGTAGCCAAAAATGGTGTTGTCAGTAAAAATAGTGTTGCCGTTGAATTCAACATTAAATGTATGAAAATGGCCATCATAATTGGCATTAACCATTCTAACATCCGCACTTGGGATTGGCGCAGTAGCAAATGTAGAAACATTGGGTAGTGAAAAATTATCTGCAGGTGTGGCAGTGGCAAAGGTGTTACCTGAAAATCCTTCAGGGCCATTATACGAAGGGTCTATATCTCCCTGCGAATCGCCTTTCAGATATTTTGATGTATAATTTCTTTTGAAAGTTTTTGTAATATAATTCTCAGGTAGGTAAAGTGAAAAATTCACATCGGTCTCCATAATCATTCTTTTCACCGGTGTGCCGGGTAAAATAGCTGCAGTAAGAAAATAAACTGCTGTGTCGCAAAACAAGCTATAGTCGGGATTCAATTGGTCAGCCGGATTATCATACAGTTCCTGATCTGCCGAACCATTATTTGGTTTTCCATAAAACTCAATAAAATCCGATGGATCGAATGAATTATCCTGAGCACCTTCAACATAAATATACTGCTCATGAC
>ERZ795050.5150-NODE-5150-length-11364-cov-69.148112_pt1 | contig 11364 bp, 9 predicted proteins | sample MGYA00375134_ERZ795050 | MGnify/ENA primary metagenome ERZ795050 (study PRJEB30179, sample SAMN05720221) | activated sludge metagenome | isolation source: Anaerobic digester | place: Japan | collected 2015-05-26 ... | reverse complement strand
CTAGCTTGAGGTGCTAGTGCCGAGAGGCATGGAGGTTCAAGTCCTCTTCGCCGCAAATATTGAATTAACAAAGAATTAGCCTACCCGAAAACGGGCGGCATATCATGCGACTATCCAGAAGTGACACTTGAAAGTGACACTTTCATGGAAAAGGAGAGGATATGCGCCCCAAAAAACACGCTTTGTTCACACTTTTCAAACACCACAATGCTAATGGGACTACTGTCTGGTACGCTCGATTTTGGGATGATGCGACACAGCGGTATGCTATAGCCCGCTCAACCGGCGTACTAGCTCAAGGAAAGCGCGAGCGCCACGATGAGGCTATCACGGTTGCTCGTGAAATGGCTTCATCAATCCAGTTTTCTAGCTCGCCTTTAAAACAACTGTTTGTGGATTATGTGGAATCATTCTGGACTTCTTCAAGCTGCTATGTCAAAGAACGCGCGCTTGTATTGAAAAAACCTCTTTCGGCCTATTATGTTAAGATGAATCACGATGATGTTGGTCGGCACATTCGGCCTTTCCCTGGATTTAGAAAGTTAACTCTTAATGACCTCACTCCCGGGCATATTAGAGACTGGATGCGATGGGCTGCTGAAAAAGGATTGAGCGCACGGCGAATAAATGCTGTGCTGCAGTCTATGAGAGTGGCAGTTCGATATGCTGTATCTCGCGAAGAATTGTTGCGGGACCCATTTGCAAAAATAGCAGAAGTAAAGGAAGAGATAAAAGAAAAAGGAATATTGACGCCTGCAGAAGTATCATTATTGATCAATAGAAATGGAAATGATGATCCTCGCATTTATCTGGGAATACTACTAGGCGTATTTTGCGGATTGCGAAGAGGTGAAGTCCGGGGCTTACAATGGGGAGATGTTGACCTTAACCAGAGAATCATTCATGTAAACCATAATTATGTTGATAATGAAGGAATAAAAACGCCTAAATGCAAAAGCATGAGAAGTGTGCCTATTCCAAGAGCAGTTTATTCTGCTTTTAATGCAGTTCGTACTGTTTCCCCGTATCTTGCCAGCGATGACTTTGTACTATTCAACTTTTTGTCTCGAGATATTCCAGTTAGTATGAATTTTTTCCGGGCAGGGCTTTGCAGTGTACTTGAATCGATTGGTATTAAAAAGGAAGCGCAAAAATTGAGAAACATTACTTTCCATAGTTTGAGACATACTTTTGTAACGCTAGGGCGCTTGGCAGGTATTAGCGATTTCGAAATTCAGGCTCTTGCTGGGCACAGGAGCTCCTCAATGATGGAGCGATATAGCCATGTTTGCCAGGTAATCGATTATGGTTCAGTTTGCAAGAAACTTGAGGACGCGGCAAATCAATGAATAGTAATTGAGGAAAAGCTTTTATCAAGAATGTCATAGATTACAATGGAGCTTCTTGCATTGCAATGAGATTTTGTAGTATACTAAACATATGGATAGTGATGATTTTGATGATGCGTTTGTATTGAGGTATAAAATAAATAGATACCCAGCAAAATATTTTCGCAAGCTCCGAGCAGAGGGGGCTAAAAATAAAGTCATTGCTCAAATGTTCGGCATTTCGGAGCTCAAAGTGAGAAAGGTGATAAATAAATGGCCGGATGAAAAACTCATAACAGTGTATGATTATGACTTGGTTCCATCGAGGGGTCATCATTGCATTTATGATGAAGAACTTTATGACGAAGAAGGCCATAGTTTTGGATATTTAGATTATCAATTAAATTTAGAGCATGAATACCATAAAGGGAGATGTTGATTTTAAAAAGGGATTCATAGCCAATTCTAGTTGGCTAAAATAAATATCACGTTAAGGAGAACAGGAGTAAGGACAACTGATCCCTGCCTTAACGTTGCTCTGGTTCCGTATGGGGCCGTGAAGAGCTGAAGGCGCCCTGTTTTATCCTGTGCGCCAACATTCTCTCCCCAAAGTGAGGGGAGGAGTGTTGGAGGCGCACCATGCGTGAACCAAATCAGCAAATTTTTTTCCTTTCTAGAAAAGAGGCTGCTCAGTACCTGCGTATCAGCCTCGCGACCCTTGTTCGTCGTCTAGACGACGGATCCATTCCTTACATCAAACTCGGTAAACGTATTCTCATACCAGTTGAAGCACTAGAACGACTGGCCACTAGCATGTTCACAATGCCAGGGGGCAAGTGATGAATACCCCTACCATAGATGCAGATGCACTCTTTGCAATTCTTAAGCCGGAAGTTGAAAAGCTTTGCTACAACGCTCCCCTATTTGGGGAAATTACTCTTAAGGCTACAATCCACCAGGGTAATATAGCGAAAATATCCACGGGAATAGAAATATCTTGCAAGATTGACCCCCGCTTATTGAACAGAGAGGGGCGAAAATGAGCAACACAATTAAAAATGAAGCCCGCGGGCTAGGCGGGCTTGAAGCAGGGCAGAAAGGCTTATCTTCTTATAGTATAAACAAAAAAAAACTCACTATCAAGAGCAAGATCATTAGGTTGCGCCAATCGTGGCACCTTGAAATTGCGGACTTTGAGCGATTCGCGATCTTCGTTTCGCGATTGTTTCTTGATTTTGCGCCTATCGAAGTGCGGGCCAGATTTATAGGGCCGCCCTCCGACACGCCGCGCGAGATAAGCGAGCTTTCAGAAACTTTTTTGCTTCTGTACGCGCTGGCAGAGGACAAGGCAACAGCTACCGACACCAAATATTCGCTTACTGAGATTTGGAGGGCTGCTGTGCAGCTTGCGGGGGGTGCATAATGGCAGAAATCACACTTCCTGTCGAAAACATCCTTCGCGGCATCGGTATTGAGCTTCCGGCTTCCGTGCATGATCGCTTGCCTGCAAGTACTTCAAGCCATATCGAGCAATTCCTGCAAGAACCGACCCATTCCTTGGCCGCTGATTGCCTGTTCGAGCGATTCGCCGGAAAGATTATTTTTGAGCGTACCGCACCGAAACAAGGTCGTTTCTGGCAGCGACAACCTGGGGGATACTTTGAGCCGCTCGACTCAATGCTTGATCTTGCTTCAAAATACTTGGATACAGCGGTTGACGAGGCGTTCGAGAAGCTAAAGGCAGAAGCTGAAGGTGCGACCATATCGGCGCTGTTTACGAAAGCAGGCATTGCACGAAGGAAAGCGCGAACACGCGATTTTATCAATGGCGCGCTTGAATTCTTTGCAGCGAAAGTACTTGTACCGAACCTTTCAGCGCGATGGAACGAGGCGCAAGAGTGCTTGCCATGCACCGATGGCGTGATCGACTTCACCGGCGAAGAGATTATCGCACGGCCGCCGAGGGATAATGAATACTTCAAAGATCCGCTACCAGTAAAAACAGCCGATATCTTGCGCGAGGATATCCCTGCAAGTTTCCTGCTGTTTCTTGACGAAGTGTTCCCTGATCCGGAGGTACGCCGAACTGCGCTTGAATGTGTGAGCCTAGCCGTGGCAAACAAGGGATCGAGGACATTCTACCTATGGCATGGATCGGGCGCGAATGGCAAAAATACGCTACTAGATGGGCTAAAAATCGTACTGGGGGCGCGTGTCGGCACAATTCCGGCAGGTGCGATTATCCGCTCGCACGATGGATCGGGGCGCTTCGCGGCGGCTGCGCTCAATGGGCTGACCTTCGCCGCGGTTGATGAGGTGAGTGCGCCGCTTGATACGAGCGAGATCAAGAAACTCACAGGAAATTCTAGTTTTTCTATCGAGGAAAAAGGCCGCCAGGCGTTTGAGATTGCGCAGCGCTGGGCACTTGCAGCGTTTACAAACCGGCTGCCGAGCTTCTCACCGGCAAACGATTCGGCTTTCACCGAGCGCCTGATTATCGTGCCGTTCGATTCCGTGTTCTATTTTAATGATGAGCAGAAACGCCACTATATCGACATGGGCGTTCCTGCCGAGTGGCTTATACAGGCGCGAGACCGTGCGGCAATTATGGATGGCTTCGATACCGACCGTGCGCAGATTTTACGGATGCTTATACAAACCTACATGAAGGTACGGGCGGCAGGCGGCAGGCCTTTTGAAGGCAAGCGATGCTACCAACTGAAACAAAATTACATTGATGCAAACGACCTGATCGCCGACTTCTTTCGAGAGCATTTTGTACGGGCTGACGGCGAGCGCATGCCGTATATGCGGATCCTTGAACTGTACCGCGATTATACCGGCGACAAGAACATTGCGACGCGAACCTGCATACAAAAGTTGATAGCGCGGTTCCCTTGGATGCAAAAAACTGTTGCGAACAGTGTGCGATATCTAGTGAACATCCGTGAGCGTGATGGCAACGATAACGAGCCGGATACAAGCAGCGAAGCAGAAAACAGCAGCGAATCGCAAGAAATGTTATTCAATGTGGAAAGCGCAAACATGGAAGATACCGGTTTCAGTACGCAAGTACGGAAGAACGGTACTTTGAGATCGACATTAGAAAAATGCCATTTTTCCTATATCAATATCAAAACCCCTGTTTTCCGTACTACCGTACTAGAAAATGATCCGAGTGTGCTTTCTGATAGTGATCTTCTTTTAGCAAGTAAAACGGCAAGTGAGCTTTTGAAGGCTGCAAACGAGGTTGGCAAAGTACCGATTGGAAAGTGGCGCAATGCATGTGCAGCGAAGGGCATGGATCCGCAAAAAATCGCGGCGGCGGAAAACTACATGCAGCAGGTTGGCCTTTTGGATGGTGGGTATCTTGAAAATATCAAACAGGCTAACGAGGGCGATCAAGGTATAGATCCGCCAAAAATACGACTTGGCAGGCCTGCCGCGGGCTGGCCGGCAATTTTTAAAAACAATGAAGGGGACAGCGAGCTTGGGTTATCCTGAGCGCAAAAACAAAGAAATGCACGCAAAACGGCGTCAAATCGCGCAAATTGAAAACGAGAAAACGCCGAGGAGGGTTGAAAAACATGGACAAAACAGAAATCTCTTTTGAAAAAAAACCTGCAATTGTGCGGAGGCTTTCGAGCCTTGCAGGGATTAGGCGGGAACTTGCTCGAGTTTATGAAGAAGCGAAAGGGGCTGGGGCTGACAGTGAGCGCGTGCAGTATTATCGGGCTCTCACGTTCATACTGACTAGTTGTGCCGAAGTGTTACGGAACGAGAAAATTGAAAAACTGGAAGACCGTCTCCAGGCACTAGAGGCTGCCAAGGAAGAGGCCGAGGAGGGGACGAATGACTGAAATGGAGCGGCGATTGAAGAAAATCGAAACAGCAGGCCTTAATGCTAGCGCCGCGGCGGCGCTGTACCAAAAATTTAGAAACGCAAAAGACCCAAAGCGGCGGGAAAGATTGTATAATGCGTATTTAGCCGCCGATCCGGCGAGAAAGTGTGAAAAGTCTGCCGAGATCATCGAAAAGAGAGTGCGGATGTGGCAAAGCAGAGACAGGAGTGTCGATGAAAAGTTAATCGCAAATTCAGATTGGCGGATCATTGGGGATGGCAAAGAGGGGAAGTGATTCGACCGCCTACTATTGGCGCCATTTCAAAAAAACGGCCTATAGACGGCTTTCGCTTGGCAGGGGGTGTTTTTTTATACGGCCTAGCCTTACAAAACCGCGCCATGGCCTTCTATCAGCAACAGCGGGCAATGGAGAGCACAAGGCAGTAGCTACACTCTGCTTGACATCAGCTTCTGAGGGTGGTGTAACTATGCTGGTACCCCCGAGGGAATTACCATGACCCTGCTGGGAGAATAAGATGACCCCCGACATAAATGGTCAAAAAGGAGCATTCCTCATGGATGCCAAAAAAGAACAGGAAAGAGCAGAACTGCATCGCACCATCTGGAACATCGCAAACCAGCTCCGTGGTAGTGTGGACGGCTGGGATTTCAAGCAATATGTGCTAGGGATGCTGTTTTACCGCTACATCTCCGAAAATCTGACCAGTTACATCAACAAGGGAGAGCCCGAAGAAGGAAATCCGGACTTCGACTATGCAAAACTTACCGATGAGGAAGCAGAGCCTGCTCGGATGGACTTGGTTCAAACCAAGGGCTTCTTTATTCTTCCAAGCCAGCTCTTTGAGAATGTCCGCCAGCGCGCTGCATCCGATGAAAACCTGAACGAAACCCTGGAAAAGATTTTCCGAAGCATTGAGGCTTCCACCATTGGCGGTCCAAGCGAGGCTAACTTTAAAGGTTTGTTTGACGATATAGATGTCAACAGCAACAAACTCGGCCCCACTGTTGCCAAGCGCAACGAAAGACTGGTCAAACTTCTGGATGAAATTGGAAACATGAAGCTTGGTGACTACCAGGATAACACCATCGATGCCTTTGGTGATGCCTACGAATTCCTGATGAGCATGTATGCCTCAAATGCGGGCAAATCTGGTGGAGAATTCTTTACGCCCCAGGAAGTTTCGGAGCTGTTGACGCAGATTGCATTGGCAGGCAAGACCGAAGTCAACAAGGTATACGACCCAGCTTGCGGTTCAGGCTCTTTGTTGCTCAAGGCAGCAAAGATTCTGGGCAAGGAGAATGTGCGGCAAGGCTTCTTTGGGCAAGAAATCAATCTGACCACCTACAACCTCTGCCGTATCAACATGTTTCTGCATGACATCGACTATGACAAGTTTGATATTGCCCATGGCGATACGCTGACCGATCCCAAACATTGGGATGACGAGCCCTTTGAGGCAATCGTGTCCAATCCGCCGTATTCCATCCGGTGGGAAGGCGACGCCAATCCTCTGCTTATCAATGACCCAAGATTTTCTCCTGCTGGAGTGCTGGCCCCCAAGTCCAAAGCAGATTTGGCGTTTATCATGCACTCGCTAGCATGGCTCGCAACCACCGGCACTGCCGCCATCGTCTGTTTTCCGGGTGTTCTGTACCGGGGCGGGGCGGAGCAGAAAATCCGCAAATATCTGATCGATAACAATTATGTAGATTGCATCATCCAATTGCCGGACAATCTCTTTTTCGGCACCAGCATCGCTACCTGTATCATGGTGCTCAAAAAGTCCAAAACCGATAACAGTACGCTGTTCATCGATGCATCCAAGGAGTGCGTCAAGGTTACCAATAACAACAAGCTGACGCAGGAAAATATCAAGACAATAGTTTCAGCGTATACTGCCCGAGGGAATAAAGATCATTTTGCGAGGCTTGTTCCCAATGCCGAGATTGCGGCACAGGATTATAATCTTTCGGTTTCCACCTATGTCGATCAGAAAGATACACGGGAAGTGATCGATATCAAGAAGCTTAATAAGGAGATTGAGAAGATTGTCGCGCGGGAGCAGGAACTCCGCGACGAGATTGCCAAGATTATTGCGGAAATAGAGGGTCAGGCATGAGCAAGCTGGATGAGCTGATTGCCGAACTTTGCCCTGAGGGGGTGGAGTATAAATGTCTAGGAAAAGTTTGTAATGTTTTAAGAGGTAAACGACTAACAAAGAAAGAATTATCAGAACAGTATCAATATCCTGTATTTCACGGTGGGCTAATCCCTCTTGGGAAATATAAAGATTATAATCGAAAGGCAAATCAAACAATGGTAATAAACACTGGAAGTGTTGGAGAAGTTGTTTGGAGTGCTGTTCCTTTCTGGTCGTCTGATGGTACTTTTACAATTGAAACACAAGGAAATATTGATAACAGATTTGTTTATCATTTTCTAAAAAGCCAAGAACCATATTTAAAAAGCCAAAAAAGAGAGGGAGGTGTGCCGACTATTGATAGGGATGTTATAGAAAAAATACAAATCCCCATCCCACCCCTTCCTATTCAACAGGAAATAGTTAGAATCCTGGACACCTTCACGGAGCTTGAGGCGGAGCTTGAGGCGGAGCTTGAGGCGGAGCTTGAGGCGCGCAAAAAGCAGTATGAGTATTATAAGAATAAGTTGCTAAATTCAGATGGTATACCTAATGTGAAAATTATGACATTGGGTGATATTGGGCCAGTGTGTATGTGTAAACGAATATTAAAAGGCGAAACAAAACCTATAGGAGAAGTGCCCTTTTATAAAATTGGCACTTTCGGGAAAAGACCAGATGCATTTATCCCAAAAGAAAAATTTGAGCAATATAAAAAAGAATATTCTTTTCCTAAAAGGGGAGATGTTCTTATTTCTGCAGCTGGAACTATTGGAAGAGCAGTAATCTATGATGGTAAGCCTGCCTATTTCCAGGATTCAAATATTGTTTGGATCAATAATGACGAGAGCAAAGTATTAAATAAATATCTTTATTATTATTATTTAACGAATCCATGGCCCGTATCTAAAGGGGGAACAATAGACAGGCTTTATAATGATGATATTAGAAGAACCAAATTAGCCATCCCCCCTCTCTCCGAACAGGAGCGCATCGTCGCCATCCTCGACCGCTTCGACGCGCTCTGCAATGACCTGACCAGCGGCCTGCCTGCGGAAATCGAAGCCCGCAGGAAACAGTACGAGTACTACCGCGACAAGCTCCTGACCTTCCGGGAGGCCAAGGCATGAGCCAGTACAACATCGTGGTGGCAACCGATGAAAGCACGGTGGTTTCAGAATATGTACCGGAGTATTCTGCCGGAAACGCTTACCAGAGCGAGGCAGAGCTGGAGCAAGCTTTCATCAAGCAGCTTCAAGCCCAGGGCTATGCCTACCTGCCCATTCATCACGAAGAAGAGCTCATCACCAATCTGCGCCATCAGCTGGAACTGCTCAATAGCTATACCTTTACCGAAAACGAATGGAACAGGTTTTTCACCAACAACCTTGCCAGTAAGAACGAGGGTATCATCGAAAAGACCCGCAAAATCCAGACCGACCATGTCCAGATTTTCCAGCGCGATGACGGTACCACCAAGAACATCTACCTCCTCGACAAAAAGAACATTCACAATAACCGCCTCCAGGTCATCAACCAGTTTGAGGAAACGCAAGGGCGGCACGAGACCCGCTACGATGTCACCATTCTTGTGAATGGCTTCCCGCTGGTGCATGTGGAACTGAAGCGACGCGGCGTCGCCATCAGGGAAGCCTTCAACCAGATCAAGCGCTATCAGCGTGAAAGCTTCTGGGCGGCAAGCGGCCTGTTTGAATATGTGCAGATCTTCGTCATCTCCAATGGCACCCATAGCAAGTACTACTCCAACACCACCCGATCCTATCACATCAAAGAAACCAGCGAAGCGGAGCGGAACCAGAGCAAAAAAACCAGCAACAGCTTCGAGTTCACTTCCTATTGGGCAGACGCCAATAACAAGCCCATCCCCGATCTAATGGACTTCACAAAAACCTTTTTCGCCAAGCATACCCTGCTCAATGTGCTCACCAAATACTGCGTGTTCACCACGGAAGACCTCCTCCTCGTGATGCGCCCCTACCAAATTGCGGCAACCGAGCGCATTCTTTCCAAAATCGAGATTGCCAGCAATTACAAGAAAACCGGAACTATCGAGGCAGGCGGCTATATCTGGCATACCACCGGCAGCGGCAAGACCCTGACCTCCTTCAAAACTGCCCAGCTTGCCTCGATGCTGCCGTATATCGACAAGGTGCTCTTTGTGGTAGATCGCAAAGACCTCGACTACCAGACCATGAAGGAGTACGACCGCTTCCAGAAAGGCGCAGCCAACAGTAACACCTCGACCCGCATTCTTCAGCGGCAGCTCGAGGACCCTTCGGCGAAGATCATCATCACAACCATCCAGAAACTGGACCGATTCATCTCACTCAATCGAACGCACGATGTCTACAGAAAGCACGTAGTCATCATCTTTGACGAATGCCACCGCTCGCAGTTTGGTGACATGCATCGCAAGATCATAAAATCATTCAAGAATTATCACCTGTTTGGGTTTACCGGCACGCCGATTTTTGCTGTCAATGCCAGCAACAACGGCAACCCTCTCATGAAAACCACGGAGCAGGTGTTTGGCGACAAACTCCATACCTATACGATTGTGGATGCAATCAACGACGGCAATGTCCTGCCCTTCCGCATCGACTACATCAACACAGTCAAGATGAAGGATGGGGTCGAGGACAAAAGCGTTTCCGCCATCGACACCGAAAAGGCGCTGGAATCTCCCGAACGCATCCGCGAAATTGTCAGCTACATCCTTGATCATTTTGACCAGAAAACAAAACGGAACAGCTTCTATACCCTGAAAGGTCAGCGTGTCGCAGGCTTCAACTCCATTCTGGCGGTGAGTTCGATTCCCATGGCCATGAAGTACTACACGGAGCTCAAACGCCAGCTTGCCGAGCGGCGCCGTGAACTCATGGTGGCCACCATCTTCAGCTACAGCGCAAACGAAGCGGACCCCGAAGATGTGTTCCCCGATGAGAACTTCGATACCGACAGCCTGCCACCCACCGCCCGCGAATTCCTCGGGTCGGCCATCGCAGACTATAACGCGGCCTTCAATGTCAACTTCGATACCTCAGCAGATAAGTTCGAGAATTACTATAAAGATTTGTCCCTGCGAGTAAAAAAGCGAGAAGTAGACCTCCTGGTCGTCGTCAATATGTTCCTAACCGGCTTTGACGCAACCACACTCAACACCCTCTGGGTGGATAAAAACCTTCGCCTGCATGGCCTATTACAGGCCTTTTCGCGCACCAACCGGATTCTCAATTCCGTAAAGACCTATGGCAATATTGTCTGCTTCAGGAATCTGCAAAAAGAAACTGATGAGGCGATTGCGCTGTTCGGCGACAAAGATGCCGGCAGTATCGTGCTCTTGAAAGACTATGACAGCTATTACCATGGCTACAACGATGAACACGGCAAGCATCAGCCCGGCTATACCGAGCTAATAGAAGAATTGCAGACCAAGTTTCCCCTTGGCCAAGCCATCACAGGAGAAGCCCGGAAGAAAGAATTCATCAAACTGTATGGCATAATTCTGCGGCTCAAGAATATCCTGACGGCTTTTGACAATTTTGAAGGCAACGAAATTCTGGCTGAGCGAGACTTCCAGGACTACCTGAGCATCTACCTCGATCTATATCAGGAATTCAGCAAAGCGAAAGAAAATGAGAAAGAAAAAATCAATGACGACATCGTCTTTGAAATCGAGCTCATCAAGCAGGTCGAAATCAACATCGACTACATCATGATGCTCGTTGCCAAGTACCATGCCTCCAACTGCAAGGACAAAAGTATTCTGGTATCGATCGATAAAGCCATCAGATCAAGCACCCAGTTGAGAAGCAAACGCGAGCTCATCGAGCACTTCATCGAAGCCATCAATGCGTCCACCAATGTTGATGAGGATTGGCGAGCTTTCGTCCTCAAGCAGAAGGAGGCGGATCTCAATGCGCTTGTAGGCGAAGAGAATCTCAAATTCGAAGAAACGAAGAAATTCCTCGACAACGCATTCCGTGACGGTGTACTGAGGACCACCGGAAC
>ERZ795050.5149-NODE-5149-length-11366-cov-7.647423_pt1 | contig 11366 bp, 4 predicted proteins | sample MGYA00375134_ERZ795050 | MGnify/ENA primary metagenome ERZ795050 (study PRJEB30179, sample SAMN05720221) | activated sludge metagenome | isolation source: Anaerobic digester | place: Japan | collected 2015-05-26 ... | reverse complement strand
AGCACCTGGCCAACCAGCAGGTGGTTCGGGTCGATCCCCGGATTTGCGTCGCGGATCTTAGTCCAGTACTTGCCGTCGCCGTATTGCTGCCGCGCGATGTATGTCAGCGTATCCGACTCTTGGACGGTGTAGCGCATCGGCTCGGGCTTCGGCTTGGCGGCATCGCGGATGCGCGCCGCCGGCTCCTCCCGCATACTGTCCGGCCAGCGCGGCGGCACGGCGACTCCCGGAGTCGCGGGCGGCGTGGCCGCGGGTTCCGGCTGGGTCACCGGGCTCAACGAGGTGCTCGGATCGGGCGTAAGCGGCACGGCGCGCGGCAACGGACCGACGCGCAGCGGCTGCCCGGGCTGCGGCTCGAGGGTGGCCACCGGTTGAGAAGCGCTCGCACGCTCCGGTCCCGAGGTCATGAAGCCACCGGCCTCCGCCTCAGGCCATCGGACCGGCTGGGACGCGGGGGTCTCGGGTGGCAGTTCTCCGGCCGGGGGGCGCGCCGCCACAATGGGCGGCTCGGCCGGCGGCGTCACCACGGTTCGCTGATCGGAGGCCACCGGCGGCAGCAACGTCCGTTGGGGGCTGGTGGTTGCCACCGGGGGCTGACCTTTCGTCGCAAGGCGTTCAGTCGGGCGAGGCGTGGACGGCGGCGCCGGCCGCGTCAGCCGCGGTTTATCGCTGGTCTTGGTTGCAGACGGGCGGGGCGAACTTCTTTGAGCATCGGAAGCCGCCGTTGCGTCCGACTTACTCTCGGGCTGCCCGGCAGGAACGTTCCAAGGAATGCTGGCGGTCTGCCCGTTATCGCTGCCCTTGTTGAACAAGAAAATCAGCGCCGCGATGATCACAAATACCCCGGCGACCAATCCGACTTTCACTTCCGTGCGCATCCGACTGTCCCTGTAAAAATGGCGGTCCGACCGCGTCGCTCGCCACGGCCGGACCGCATTATACCTTCGGCCTATGCAACGTATAGCACGGCCGGAGCTTAACTTACGCCGGAAGCGGCGCCCGTTCAGTTGCCGGCTTTGGCCGCGCTTCCGTCCGCACGCCCAGCATCAGCAGCGGGGCGGCGATAGCAATGGACGAATAGGAACCCGCGAGCGTACCGACCAACAGGCAGTAATTGAAGCCGCGGATGCTGCTTCCGCCGAAGATGTACATCACGAGCACGACCATCCAGACGGTGATCGAGGTCAAGATGGTGCGCGACAACGTCTGGTTGATGGCGTCGTTAATGACCTGCGGCGTGATACGTCCGAGCCGCCCACGCATTTCGCGGATGCGATCGAATACCACGATGGTGTCGTTCACGGAATAGCCGATGATCGTGAGCAGCGCCGCCACCGTCGTCATGTTGATTTTGAAGTCTTCAATCAGCAGCGAGCGGCCAATGCTGGACAGGAACCCGGCCAGCCCCGCGGGGACTACTGCAGGCGGGTTGATGATCCACCCCGCCACGCCCAGGGCCGCCACGGCAATCAGCACGTCGTGCACCAACGCCACCACGGCCGCCACGCCGAAGCGCACCTGCCCGAACCGGAACCACAGGTAAGCGATCATCATGCACCACGAGAGCACCACGGCCAGAATGGCCTGAGTGCTGGCGCGTTGCGCGATTTGAGGCTTGAACAACGATACCTTGCGCAGCGACTGTTCGTTATCCAAGGCCGTCTGGGCCAGGTCCAGTTCCTTCTTGGCCAGTTCGTTTTCCCAGTGGGCGGGATCGTCGGCGTAACGAATGTGATCGTCGGCGACCACGACCACCACGCTGGAATACAGCGTGTCGCCCGTGTCGCTCTTGCCGGCCGGCTCTACGCCGATCACCTTGACACGGCGGTATGGGAAGTCCTGGTAACCGGGCTGCAGTCGCATGCTTCGCAGCCGGTCCACCAGCCCGCCCGGAACGTCCTCTGTCACGCTCTGCGGAGGGTCGAGGTTGGTGAAGTACATCGCCGCGCCGCCGAGGTAGTCGGTCAGGGCCTCAGCCGTCATGCCGCCCGGAAAAGCCGGGGTCAAAATTACGTTGTCGAGTCGGCGATCGGTGATCGGGAACGGGTTGCCGTTGGCGTCTCCGACGAACTTGTAGTTGACGCGTGCCTGGCGCTGCAACCGGTCACCCAGCGCCTCTTCCAGCGCCCACTGCACCAGCCTCCGGTTCTTCTCGGTGGTCGTGACGTTCCAGAAGCGTCCCCTCTCGGTTGTGAAGCCGGCTTCGGTAACCAAGTTGACCGATGAGCTCGCGATATCCGCCCCGGAATTGCGCGTCGTAGCGCTCAAGCCGCGCACGAACGTGGTGAACTCTTCGGCGCTGACCGTGCCGCTGGCCCGCAGCAGCACGGCGTTCTCTTCCGTGTGATCATCGACGCCGCCCCGCATCAACCAGCCCTGATCCTCCAACGGTTCGGTCACCAGTGCCGCCAGGCGATTGTTCGGAATACCGGGCGCCCGCAGCCGGAACAGGTTCGGCGTGCCGCTGACCGGCTCGACCGTGGCCTCGGCCAGCTTTGAAGCATCATCCCTAATGATTTCGCCCACCTGAACCAGCCTGGCCCGAATCACCCGGTCGTCGAGCGGGTCGTCCGGATTCTGCTTGACGTCAATCTACGCGCTGACACCGCCCTGGAACTCGACGTCCAGGTAGTCACGCTTGCCGCGCGACAGGAACAGAACCAGGCCCACCACCACCACGCAGAGCGACGCCGGGATGAAGATCTTTCTCATCCCGTACCAATCAATCTTCGGCACGCCGATCAGCTTCAGCATTCTGATTTCTTTCAGCCAGCCGTACTTGATCAGGATGGCGAAGACCGTGCGCGTCACGAACAGCGACGTGAACAAGCTGATCGCAATACCCCAGCCCAGTGTCAGGCCGAAGCCCTTGATCTCTTCGCTGCCCACATAGTAGATGATCACGCAGGTCAGGATGGTCGTCAGGTTCGAGTCCAGAATCACCGAGAAGGCCTTCTCGTACCCGTTCTTGACGATCAATCGCAGCGAGGAGCCGCGCTCCTTCTCCTCCCGCATACGTTCGAAGATCAGCACGTTCGCGTCCACGCTCATGCCGACCGTCAAAACCAAACCGGCGATTCCTGGCAGCGTTAACCGCGCTTGCAGCATCGCCATCACTGCCAGCACGACCACGACGTTCATCAACATGGCCCCGGAGGCGATCAGACCGCCGACCATGTAATAGATGGACATGAACAGCGCTACGGCACATACGCCGATCACGCCGGCCCGGAAGGCCATGTCGCGGTTGGTCGCGCCCAGGCTGGAGCCGATGGTACGTTCAGAGATCGGCGTATCCTTGAGCCGCGCCGGCAGCGAGCCGGCCTGCATGGTCTGCACCAGGTACGACGCCTTCTCATAGCTGAAGCCGCCTGGAGACGTAATCTGACCTTGCGTGCTGATCTTGCTCTGAATGTTCGGCGCAGAGTAGGCCACATTATCGACCAGAATACAGAGCGGCCGCTCAATGTTGGCCCGGGTTAGCTGCTCGAAGCGGTAGCCGCCCACCACGTCCAACTCAAAGTGAACCGCCAGGCCGCCGCTGCGCGGATCGGGCTCCGCCCGGGCGTTTACCAGGCGCCAAGTGTTATCCGCCAGCAGGCCGTGCTCAGCCCCCAACTTGGCCAAAACGTAGAAGTCTTTGCCCAGTTTCTCCGCGACATAACGCGACGTCCTTGGATCGAAAGTCTCGACGTCGGCCGCCGACTTCAGATCGAAGAAATTGATGGGGCTGTCGATTCGGAACCAGCCGTATTCGTCGCCCGCGGCCGGCTCGCGCCCGCGCTGCTGCAACTGCTGCCGGTAACGGTCGAACTTGGTCGGGTTGGAGGGGTCCGGTTCTGCCAGAATGCGGAATTCCAGCACGCCCGCCCCGCGCAGCAGTCGCTGCAAATCCTGCGGGCCGTCCAGGTAGCCGCGGTTCTTGTGCCACACGGAATACGTGGCCAGCACGCGGTCGATCTTGTCCGCCAGCTCAGGGTGCTTGTCCTTAATTTGCTGGATGCTGTTCGCACGCATCTGCGAACCCTCATCCATTTCCAGCGTCTGCTGGAACAGGTCGGCATCGATATTCGTCGCCATGAACGCGTCGACCGCGTCCTCTAGCGCGTCTTCCGCGTCCCGCAAGGCCGACTGGAGATCCTCCATCGTCTTGACCGGCGCACTGGCCGGGGCGCTGGCCGGTTCATTTGTCGCCACTTCGTCCGGCGGGTTCTCCGCCGACTGCGTCTGGGCCGCTTCAACCGGCCCGAGGCGATAAGCTTCCAGCGCCGCGGTGTACGTGTCATAGGCCGCAGCCGCCTGGTTCAGCCGCGCCAAGCGTTCCTCCGAGCCGCGCGCCAACGTCTGTATGGCGGCCTCTCGCTCGGCGCCTGTTTGCTGCAATGCATTTTCGAGCTCGCCTCGCGTAATCGCTGCCGAAAACAGGTCCTTCAGCGCGTCCGCGTAATCCTTGCGAAGCTGCTGTGCCTGCGCCGGCGGCAGCGGCATCTGGACTTCGAGGCGGTTGCGGCCCATGACGCGCCAGGCCAGGTCGTACACGCCCTGCGGATCGACGCGCTTCTGAAGCTGTTGCTTGACTTCCTCGGCGAGGTTTGGATTGCCCTCCATCCCCTTGTCATCAATTTCGTAAATCAACGAGACGCCGCCCGCAATGTCCAACCCCGGGCGAAGGGTGTTTTTCGGGTTACGAATCAGCGCGGCCGCAGCGACCAGCACCACCAAAATGATCAGGACGCGCTGACCAACGTTCTTTTCCCACATGGAAATTCCTTTACGAACTTTGAATGGACTATGTAGGCCAGTAAATCGAACCAAAACCCGCCGTCGCGGGGCTCTACGTGCTGCCTTCCCCATCCGCCGGCGACGATTCGCCGGGCATCAACACGGAGGACCGGTTCGTTTCAGAACGGTGACCAACGCGGGATCAAGCACCGGCCGCGCTAGGAAATCGGGCGGGACATCGGCGAGCACCGGCGGTAGATACCCGTCAGCTCGCCAGGGCGGTAATAGCTCGCCCCACGCGGAATGGGGAACCGGACCCGCATTCAACGGACCGCAAGCGATGGCTCCCGCAAGCGGCCCGGCAGATTCGGCCTGCATCGCCCAGTCCAAGTGCCAGGGCCGTCGCGCGGGTACCGCGTCTGGCCAAGGCGCCGTCCAGGCCGGCGTCTGGGGTTTGGAATGCGCGGGGTCGGCAGGACCGGACGCGGGGTACTCGGCCGAGTCGCCGCGCTGATCATTTGCGGGCTCGGAGGCCGGCACCGCCGGAACGGCTGAACCGGACGCCGCGTCGCTTGATGAATCGGCGACGGGATCGCAGTTCTTCGGGCCTGGCAGCAGATGCGAACAAAGCCCCCCCTCGGCCGCCATCAGCAGAACCAAGCCCGCACCGGCGCAGATACTCCAGAACCTGTCCGCCCATAAGCGCAGCATTCGGCTAATCTTACCGCGATTTCGGATACATGCCAACAGCCCGTAAAACGTCGCGCGCCTTCATGGCACGCCCGGTGACGCCTGTGCCCGGCTGTGCTATGCTGCGCAGAATGCCTGCGGACACTATGGCGAATCAGGCACGCCGGAGCCGGAATGGACCGTCTGCCCGCGCCTGGCTGGCGGGCGTTCTAAATCTGCTTGTACCGGGGCTGGGAATCATCTACCTGGGCCGCGCCTGGACCGGCCTGATCGTCGGGCTGATCTTCGCCGCTTTTGCCAACCTCGCGCTCTGGGCGGTATTGCTAATTCCGGACGATCTGCCGGATTGGGGACCGCCATTGGCACTCGGGCTGGCCGCGGGAGCCTACGTAGGCTGCCAAGTTAACTTCGTAAAGTCATCCCGCGACCGCCAAAAGCGCGAGCAGGAGGCGGTTCGCCGCAGCGCCCTGGCAGCAGTCGGGCAGGCGCTGGAATGCGGCGATTTCAACGCGGCCCAAGCCGCACTGGAGCCTGTCCGCCATCTGGCATCGCAAGACCTGCTGGTCGCCTACCGGCTGGCCCAGGTGCTCACCGGTCTGGGCGATGCGCAGGCGGCCTGGGCGGCCTGGCGACAGGTCAAAACTCTAGACCGCCATCGTATTTATCGGGACGAATGGCAGACAGACGCAAGCGAGGCGCTACACTCTTTTGCTGCAGCCGCCCAGCAGGCGCCGCCGTCAGCCCACCAATGTGATTTGCGTCGTTTTCTCGGTCGATAATAACCGAGCAGCAGCCACGCGGCTTGCTGGTGTGTGCCGCGGCATCTAGAATCAAACGCCGGGTGTGGTCCTGTAAGGTGACCGATCCGGAGAGGGGCACGCCGGGTCAGCGGGCGACCCTGCTGCTGACAAGGAGATTCTTGCGGATGTTCGAACGATTTACGGACCGCGCGCGGAAGGTGATGGCGCTGGCCAACCAGGAGGCCCAGCGGTTCAACCACGAATACATCGGCACGGAGCATATCCTGCTCGGGCTGGTTAAGGAGGGCTCGGGCGTCGGGGCCAACGTGCTGAAGAACCTGGGCGTCGACCTGCGTAAGGTACGCCTCGAGGTCGAAAAACTCGTCAAAAGCGGCCCCGAGATGGTCACCATGGGCAAGCTGCCCCAAACGCCGCGGGCCAAGCGCGTCATCGAATACGCCATCGAGGAAGCCCGCAACCTTAACCACAACTATGTGGGCACCGAACACCTGCTGCTCGGCCTGCTGCGCGAGCAGGACGGCGTCGCCGCCCAGGTCCTGATGAATCTGGGCCTGCGGCTCGAGGACGTGCGCGAGGAAGTACTGAACCTCCTTGGTGCGGGCGTCGAGTCCGAGGAAAGCGCCGCCGCCAGCACGCCCAGCGACGCCCCGAAAAAGGGTAAGAGCAAAACCCCGGCCCTCGATTCCTTCGGCCGCGACCTGACCGACCTGGCCCGCGAGGGCAAGCTCGACCCGGTCATCGGGCGTACGGACGAGATCGAACGCGTGATCACTGTCCTGTGCCGCCGTATGAAAAACAACCCGGTGCTACTGGGCGAGGCGGGCGTGGGCAAGACCGCCATTGTCGAAGGCCTGGCGCAGAAGATCGTCCGTCATCAGGTGCCCGAAATTCTGCACGACCGGCGGATCGTGGTGCTCGACCTGGCGATGATGGTCGCCGGCACCAAGTACCGCGGCCAGTTCGAAGAGCGCATTAAGGCGGTCATGAACGAGGTTCGCCGGGCGCGCAATGTGATCCTGTTCATCGACGAGCTGCACACGCTGGTCGGCGCCGGCGGCGCGGAAGGCGCCATTGACGCTTCCAACGTGCTGAAGCCGGCCCTGTCGCGCGGCGAAATCCAGTGCATCGGCGCCACGACCTTCGATGAATTCCGCAAGTACATCGAAAAGGACGCCGCCCTCGCACGGCGCTTCCAGCCGATCCACGTGGACGAGCCGACCACCGAGCACACGCTCGAAATCCTCAAGGGCCTGCGCGACCGCTACGAGGCTCACCACCGCGTTCACATTACAGACGGCGCCCTGGCCCAGGCTACCGAGCTGTCGCATCGTTACATCACCGGCCGCGTGCTGCCTGACAAGGCCATCGACGTGATCGACGAGGCCGGGGCCCGCATTCGCATCCAGAGCATGACCATGCCGCCTGATCTGGCCGAGGTCGAGCGCGATATCGAGCGTCTGACCAGCGAAAAGGACGAGGCGGTCAAGAACGCGGATTACGAGCGAGCGGCCGAGCTGCGCGACAAGTGCGAGCAGCTCCGCGCCAAGAAGGAGGAAATCCAGCGTGACTGGAAGAACCGCTCGAAGGAAGTCGACGGCGTCGTGGATGAGGACGTCATCGCCGAAGTCGTCAGCAAGATGACCGGCATCCCGCTGACCCGCCTCGAAAAGGAAGAGGCCAGCCGCCTGCTGGAGCTCGAAACCGAGCTGCACAAGAAGGTCATCAGCCAGGACGAGGCCATCAGCGCCATCGCCCGCAGCGTACGCCGCAGCCGCAGCGGCCTGAAGGACCCGAACCGCCCGATGGGCTCGTTCGTCTTCCTCGGCCCGTCCGGCGTCGGCAAGACGCTGCTGGCCAAGAGCCTGGCGGAGTTCATGTTCGGCGACGACGAGGCGCTGATCGTGATCGACATGTCCGAGTACATGGAGAAACACAACGTCAGCCGCCTGATCGGCGCTCCGCCCGGCTACGTCGGCTATGAAGAGGGCGGGCAGCTCACCGAGCGCGTCCGCCGCCGCCCGTACGCGGTGGTCCTGCTCGACGAAATCGAGAAGGCGCACCCCGACGTGTTCAACATGCTGCTGCAGATCATGGAGGAAGGCCGCCTGACCGACTCCTTCGGCCGGCACGTGGACTTCAAGAACATCATCATCATCATGACCAGCAACATCGGGGCCGAGCGCATCATGAGCCAGGACCCGTTCGGCTTCATGAAGCGCGATGAAGAGCTGAACTACGAGAAGATGAAGGCCATGTTGATGAGCGAATTGGAGCGGCATTTCCGCCCCGAGTTCATCAACCGCCTCGATGAGGTCGTGGTGTTCCACAAGCTCACGCACGACGACCTGATCAACATTCTCGACCTCGAACTGGGCAAAGTGAACGCCCGGCTGAAGGAGCACGGCCTCAAGCTGATCCTGACGCCCGAGGCCAAGGAGTTCATGCTCGAGAAAGGCACGGACGAAAAGTTCGGCGCCCGGCCGTTACGGCGGGCCATCTCGACCCACATCGAGGACCCGCTGAGCGAGGACCTGCTCCGCGCGAAGTACGCCGGCAAGAACATCATTCGGGTGAAGGTTGAAGGCGAAGATGACGACCGCAAGTTCGTCTTCGAAGGCGACACGGTCGAGCCGGAGACCAAATCCCCCGAACCGGCCGCCACCGCGGCCGAGGCGACGTAAGCGCGCCGGCGGCCGAGGCGACGTAACGCGGCTCTGCCGCCCAACCATCAGTCATTCCGAACAGCCCGTCGGCCAACGCCGCCGGGCTGTTCTGCTCTATGGCACAAGCCGGCCCGGCCTAAGCGTGCCACTGCTTGAAACCGCAGCTTCAAGCAGTGCCGACGGGTGCGTGCCGGCCGCCGCCATTTCAATCAGTGCCGGCCGTCGCAGACCGCGCGATGCGCAGCATTTCACGGCCGCGCCCGACCTGCGCAAGTACCTCTCATGCTGGTGTTGCGGACGCGGCGAACTTTCCCACATTCCCACGTTCCCACTTTCCCACACTCGTGCCGGTGTGCCACTGCTTGAAGAGGATTTCGCATGAAGCCTCATCAGCCGGCCTTGCCTCGACACAAAAGGCGCGCCTGGTAGATCGCGATCTTTGCAGCGACCCAGCGTTGCACGCGGTCCAAACGGCCCCGTGGCGGCCAAAAGCCTGGTCGCAGTTCGCATCCGCCAGAACCAATGGCCCCGCGCCCGCGGCAAATTCGCGGGCCACTTTGGCTTCACCCTCATTTAGCGGCCGCACTGAAAAGCGCAAAATTCGGCCGTCTATGGCGGCCAGCGAATGCAGTTATAGCCCCTGGCGAACCCACCCGCCCCCCAGCCCACGCGGCCATCTGGATCACGCGAGTAAGCTCCGATCGGCGGCCCCTTGCCGTCCACGAACGACACTGGCGCCGGAGCGACTTGACGCGCGGGATACGGCTGCAACGCGGCCATCAAGGCTTGCACGCGCGCGCTCTTCATCCGGCGACAGAACTGGGACACCGAGGACAGTTGCGGGGACGGTACAATTTGCTATTACGATTCCGCTCGCACGCCCGGCACAAGGGCCGGTCGTGCCAGACGGTCCACAGGTACATCTTGACGATCTGCGCGTCGGTGTACCGCGGCCGCCGGCCGGAACGCGGCACGCGACCGTCCGCTGAACGCAGCGCACGGCTCAATGCCCGCCAGACAGTCCATACTTGCTCCTTATGACTGTCTCTAGAACCAAAGGCAAGTATGGACCATTAAAGGACTTAGCGCAAGGTGCGCGCTCCCGGGCGCGAAATCCTCATCATCGGCGGCGTGTACTGCTACGAATCGAGCCCGACGCTGACCAACTGCACGATCAGCGGCAACACGGCTTCCGACTACGGCGGCGGCGGCGTGTGCTGCGACGATTCGAGCCCGACGCTGATAAACTGCACGATCAGCGGCAACACGGCTGCCAAGCGTCGATACGGGGACGAGCGTCGATACGGGAGCGTCGATACGGGGACGCAGCTAGTTTTTGCGCCGATGCGGTTGCCTTCGCTGATAGCTCCTGCCTTTTGCCCACTCCCCGCCACCGGCGCGCAACCACGCACAATCCGGGCGTCGATACGGGGACGGGGCGTCGATACGGGGACGCAGCTAGTTTTTGCGCCGATGCGGTTGCCCGCGTCGATACGCGCGTCGATACGGGGACGGCGCGTCGATACGGGGACGCAGCTAGTTTTTGCGCCGATGCGGTTGCCTTCGCTGATAGCTCCTGCCTTTTGCCCACTCCCCGCCACCGGCGCGCAACCACGCACAATCCGCTGAATTCCGGCTGAAGGTGGACGGCTTTCTCGGCCACACCCCGCCATTGGCGCGCACACACGCGTAATCCAAGCAGTCTGGCTGGAAGCTGACAGCCGACAGCTGATAGCTTTATAGAATCTCTAGCACAACCGCGCCCCCAGGCGCAGGAAGGACCCACTGTGCATGCGTCTGCATCTAGCATTTGGATTTTGCCTTCTGCACTCGGCACTGCGCTGCCCGCCGCACGCGCCACGCCCGCTGATAGCCGAGAGCGGAAAGCTGACTGCTTCGCCCCAGTTATCGGCACTTTGCCAAAACCGAGCGCGCATACCTTGGCAATCTGGCAACCTGCCCCTGGCGCAAACCAAACGCCGCTTTTATCGGCCAAACCGGCAACCCCTTGGCAATCTGGCAAACTGGCATTCCGGCCCCCGCGCCCTTATCACCCTATCACCTCATCACTTTATCACCCTTATCCCTCGGCCTGGCCGCCCTAACCCTGCTGTCTCAGAGCAGGTTGTGAAACGGGGACGCAGCTAGTTTTGTGGGGTTGTCCTTGCCGGGGGCACCTGCGGCGCCGGGTTCTTTTGCATGGCGTCCTGGGCAATCTCCTTCATCTTGTGAACGGGGGCGGCCGGGATGGGTTTAGGTCTTGACGCGGGCTACCCGCAATCGAAGTGTGAAGTGGGCACGCGTTTGGCTGTTGGGGGAGGCTGCGTAATCTTGCTCCTAAGTCGCCACTGGCGCGCACATCCGCAATTGGCGGTCTTAGCGCTCTATGCGTCTTGGCGGTTGCATTAGCCGAAAGCTTTCGGCCACACCCCGCCATTGCCGCGCAAGCACTCACAATCCGCGTCCGCAAATCCAAAGCTGCTAGATAAACGCGGACAGCCGTCATACGAACCCTGGGAAGCGCGCGTTC
>ERZ795050.5147-NODE-5147-length-11369-cov-4.267191_pt1 | contig 11369 bp, 10 predicted proteins | sample MGYA00375134_ERZ795050 | MGnify/ENA primary metagenome ERZ795050 (study PRJEB30179, sample SAMN05720221) | activated sludge metagenome | isolation source: Anaerobic digester | place: Japan | collected 2015-05-26 ... | reverse complement strand
CGAGGTGACGGAGACGCGAATCTCCGTCGGCAAACTTCTCCCCCCCGTCCCGTCCCCGAACGTCCTGGCCCTGGGCCTGAACTACCGGAGCCATGCCGACGAAACCAACATAACTTACCCGGACATGCCCATACTCTTCCTCAAGGCAACGAACAGTCTTCTGGGGTCGGGCTCACCGATCGTCCTGCCCAAAGCCGGCCCGGAGCGTGTCGATTACGAGGCCGAACTGGCCGTAGTCATCGGCAAGGAGGCCAAGAACATCAGCCCCCAGGACGCCTGGGAGTTTATCATGGGCTACACCTGCGGCAACGACGTCAGCGCCCGGGACTGGCAGTTCGAAAAGCAGAAAGGGCAGTGGGCGCGGGGGAAGAGCTTCGACACCTTCTGCCCTCTCGGCCCATGGCTGGTCACAAAGGACGAGATCCCCGACCCCGGCAATCTCAGGATAAGGACGCTTTTGAACGGTGTCGTCATGCAGGACGCCACGACGGCAGCTATGATCTTCGACGTCCCGGCGATCGTGAGCAATTTGAGTCAATCGCTGACCCTCTACCCGGGGACGGTTATCCTGACGGGGACCCCGGAAGGTGTGGGTTATACGCGTAAGCCCCCTGTCTTTCTCAAAGAGGGCGATACGGTCGTTGTATCGATCGAGAAGGTCGGCGACCTCGTAAACCCCGTGGTGCGGGAAGTCTGACGTCCCCCGGAAACCCATCTGACGAGTTCGGCGGGGCGGGTAACATTTTTTCGATTTGCATTTTTCCGTCCGACCTGTAGCCCCCAACCCGTCATCGAATGGTTGGGGCTACCTCTGATCATTCCCCGTCCGTTTTTGCTTGACAGGAAGAGGCCTTTCTCTAAAAGAGATGCAATAGACCTTGCTTATGCTCAATCCCCGTAGGTTGGAAAGGATTCCATCATGGATGTTCTGACCCTGAGCCGGTGGCAATTCGCCGTAACCAGCATGTTCCATTTCATCTTTGTCCCTTTGACGATCGGGCTGTCCGTCCTCACGGCTTACTTCGAAACGCGCTATGTCGCGAGCCGTGACGAAACCTGGCTGAAGATGGCCAAGTTCTGGGGCAGTCTCTTCCTGATCAACTTCGCCCTGGGCATCGTGACGGGCATCACGCTGGAGTTCCAGTTTGGCATGAACTGGGCCGAGTATTCCCGGTACGTGGGCGACATCTTCGGCGCTCCGCTCGCGATCGAGGCCACGGTCGCCTTTTTCCTGGAGTCGGTCTTCATCGGCGTCTGGATATTCGGCTGGGAGAAGGTATCCGAGCGAGTGCACGCCCTGTCTATCTGGCTCGTGGCCTTCGCCACCAACCTTTCTGCCCTCTGGATCCTGCTCGCGAACGGCTGGATGCAGCGGCCCGTGGGCTACCACCTGGTGACCGACGCCGCAGGCCGGGTCCGCGCCGAGATGGTCGACTTTGCGGCGCTCCTCACCAACTCTTTCGCCTGGACCGAGTTCTTCCACACCGTGCTCTCGGGTTACGCGGTGGCCGCCTTCTTCGTCATGGCCGTTTCTGCCTGGCATCTGTTGCGCAAGAACGAGACTACCTTCTTCGAACGCTCCTTCAAGGCTGCCGCCCTCCTCGGACTGGTCTCTACGCTCCTGGTGGCCATGACGGGAGACATGCACGGCGTAGAGGTGGCCAAGGTGCAGCCGAGCAAATTCGCTGCCATGGAATCGGTCTGGGAAACCCAGCGCGGGGCCCCCATGCACGCGATCCTGATCCCGGACGAAGCCGGCGAACGCAACAGCCTAGAGCTGATCTCTATCCCGAAGATGGTGAGCTTCCTCGCTTTCCACGACCCCGAAGCCGAGATCCGGGGCCTCAAGTCCTTTCCCAGGGAGCTGCGGCCGCCGGTCTGGCCCACGTTTGTGAGCTTCCGGGTCATGGTGGGCCTGGGAATAGCCATGATCCTGGTTTGCCTGTTGGCCGTCTGGTTCTCCCGTAAGGAGGACATCGCGGGTCGGACATGGCTCCTGAAGCTGGCCCTCCTGAGCCTGCCCCTGCCTTACGTCGCCGGCCTCCTCGGGTGGGTGGTCGCCGAGGTGGGACGGCAGCCCTGGATCGTCTATGGAGTCCTCAAGACCGCCGACGCCGTCTCGAAATCGGTCAGCACAGCCCAGGTCGCGGGCTCGCTCGCGGGCTTCACCTTGCTCTACGGGGGGCTCGCGGTGGTGGACGTATGGCTCCTGGCCAGGTATGCCCGCAGGGGACCGGCTTGACCAGAATGCCTGCCGGCGCAGCAGCCGGGAGAGGAGGAGATGACGATGGAATTGCAAGTACTCTGGTTCGCGTTGTGGGCCCTGCTGTGGACTGTTTACTTCATACTCGACGGGTTCGTCCTGGGGCTGGGCATGTTATTCGGTCGGCTAAGTCGGAGCGAGACGGAGCGACGGATACTGCTGCGCTCCGTCGGGCCCGTCTGGAACGGCAACGAGGTGTGGCTCGTGACCGCCGGTGGCGCCACCTTCGCGGCCTTCCCGACCACTTACGCCCTTATGTTCAGCTACTTCTACACGGCGCTATTGCTTCTGCTCTTTTCCCTTATCGTCCGGGGCGTGGCCATCGAATTCCGGGCCAAGGTCGACACCACGGCCTGGCGGACGACCTGTGACGGGGCCATCGCGGTCGCGAGCTTCCTACCGGCGTTCCTGTTCGGCGTGGCCTTCGGCAACATCTTCCGGGGTCTGCCGATGGATGCGGTGGGATACCATGGATCGTTCCTGGGCCTGCTGAACCCTTACGGCCTTTTGACCGGGGTTCTCTTTGTCCTCCTCTTTGCCCACCACGGGGCTCTTTACGCCTCAGTGAAGACGGTCGGGGCCTTGAGCGACCGGGCGCGACAGGCGGCCCGCCGCCTCTGGCCATGGGTTCTGGTCGTGGCTCTGGCCTTCCTTGCAGCCTCGAAGCCCGCCACACGGCTCTCCGACAATTACCTCCACTGGCCGGTGCTGGCGGTGATCCCCCTGATCGCCGTGGCGGCCCTGGCGGCCATCCGGTTCTTTGAATCCAAAGGGTCGCTGCCGGCGGCCTTTGCGGCTTCCTGTGTCACGATCCTCTTTGTCACCTTCACGGGGGTTGCGGGGCTCTTCCCCAGCCTGATCCCCTCCAGCATCGACCCGGCCTACAGCCTGACGATCTACAACTCCTCGTCCAGCCCGTACACCCTGGCGGTGATGACCGTGGCGGCGCTTATCTTCGTGCCCATCGTGATCGCCTACAAGGTCTGGGTCTACCGGGTGTTCAGCGCCCCGGTCGAGGAGAAAGATGTCTTGACCGACACGGGAATGTATTGAATGGCGTATAGCTCGAAGGGTTTTTGGGACGCTTTCCTCGAAAAGAACGGCTGCGAATTCCTGCGGGAGGGCGGCGACCACACCGTTTATGTTGATCGAAAAGATAAGAAAGTAAGGCTGTTAACCCAAGCTACCTGATAATAGGCCCATGAAGCAGTGAAAATGCCTGATCGGGCAAGCAATGCTTGCCTATCTCAATGACGCCATACTGCAATGCTCTCCGGCTGTCAGCATCCGCTTTCACCGAACAGGGGTTTATTCAGCATCATCCAGTCGGCGACCGTAAGTTCAATCTTCTCTTTTTTCTTCTTGGAAGGTGCGTACCTTTTTAAAACGTTCAAGGCCCGGATGCCCTTGTGAAGAAGGCGCCCGGTTTCGTTCTCTGCGTTCAGGATATAAATGAGCCGTAGGAGCTTGTCCTCCGCCTCCCCTATGGGTTTCTTGGAATTTTCCCACCTCGAATAAGTCGCGGCGTCCACAGACAGGAGCTCCGCCATTTCTCCGCTTCTCAACCGTATTTCTTTTCTGAGATACCGAATCTCCTGCCCCTCGAGCAGCCCGTCTTTGCAGACGATATCCTTTCCGATCAAAAGATGGAGATCCTTGACCTTAGGGATTTCAACCGCCGTCTCACCGCATTTGGGACACCTGTACTGGTTGACCCCATGAATGTATACATTATCCAAGCCGCACTCCGTGTAATGATACGGCTTACCCTTAATGACCTGACACGCCTCCTTGCAGTGAATACAAGTATTCACAGTCCCTCTCCTTTCCTCTACACGCCGCCTTTCACCGTGATCAGGATGATCTTATTCCGATCCGGAGAAATCTCCACGATGACTGCCCCGGGATGGCCGTCGAGATCGTTCCCGATGATCTCGTATCTTTCCTCGCCAGGCTTCTCAGATGTCTGGAGAGGACCAAGGGAACCCTTTTCGATGATGTTAAACACATCCTGGACAGTGTAATTTCTTTCTTCCATTCGCCTTTTGGCGTGTCCTGGGATCGTGATGGACCCGCTTTTGGTGAGAATACCTCTGATGACATCAAGAATTTCATCGGCAGATTGCCTGTTCATGTATAGTGCTTAACTTACTTTTGGCTTCGGAGTCAATATAATTGATTTTAAGTCATAATGTGGAGTCATCTATCGCGCTCGGCAAAGATATTGTTGATCTTGGATCATGTATGAAAACTTAACAAATTGATGGAATGACCAGAGTTTTTCGCCGGATATCCATTTGTAGGCGAACGTGCTCATCCGTCCCTGATGGCCCATTCAGCGCCGAACTACAGGAATCGGAGTACCTTGGGATAGACAGGTGACGCCGTAGGTGTGCGAAAGGGTCCGGTTGTCCCCGTGCACGTATGGACCATCTTTCCTGTAGTTGGGGAAGTTTGACGTTCCCGAATCCATGCGGCAAGTTCGATGAGGTCGGCAATATCGAAGATTCTCCATGAAAGACTATCCTTTTGTCGGGAAAATATATAGACAGCACCAACGGCCTGACCAATTCGAGCCGTAAGCTTTTGTTTCCATACATGTATTTTTTTTTGATACCATGAACTTGGGTTAAAACGCCGGAAAGGAGATATGTATGCCATCGTTCCGCAGCCACAACGTACTCGCCGCTCTCCGTTTGATGTCGCGGGATTGAATAAGGGGATGAGCAGCGAAGAAATAGTGGCTGCAATTCAAGAATCGAGAGAAAGGGTATAACGAGTCGTTCCATCGGATCGACGGAAAAAGACGCCCCCGGGACTCTTCGTTGAGCATCAACCGCCGCCCAACAGCATCAACGGCGCGAACACGGACGACGGCTTTTTACGATTCGGTCGCCTTGCGTCATTCCGGCGAACGTCGGAATCCAGTATGCTCAATATGTTATGGATGCCCCTGTATTTAGGACTTTGACTTTGTGATTAAATCGCCTTACTGTCATTTCGTGCTTGACTTTAACCTGCCCCGTACTCGGGGCGGCGGAATCCAATGTTTTCAATCTGTTCTGGATTCCGCCCCGATTTTCATTGGGGTGACGGGTCGGAATGACATGAAGGAGTGTTTTCAGGTGTCTCGTATTGAGTACGGGGCAGGTTTAATCGATTTCGGCATGACGTTTTTAGATTTTTTACGAGGGCGTCCCCTATCCTGTCCCAGCAGCTGACAGGTGGCTCTCTTAACCAAGCCAACGGGAGAAGATGCCATGATATCTAAAAAAGATTTTCTATCAACATGGATTCTATTGCTCTCTTTATGCTTTTTGATGTCCTGCTCTTTTTCGAAGGACATCCAGATCAGCCGCTATGCCCAGAAGCAGCAGATTCACAAGATCATAGATGTGCTTCAGCCGAGTATCGATGCGGGCGAGGAAGTTTCCGCCTTCGATCTCTATTTTCTGTCCGCCTCCTATATCAGTGTCCGAAACTACAGCAAGGCGCTGGCGACCATCGATTTGATGCAGAAGCGGATTGATGCGGGAGACAAATCCTATGTAGGTTCCGATCTGACCGTCTATCCTCAGATCCTTCGGGGTACGGTCTACCTGGAGCAGGGTGAGCCGCAGAAAGCGATCCACGAAGGGGAACTGGCTTATAAGCTGTTGCACGAAGGCGGCCGTGACCGAGCGGGCTTCTACACCTCCCAGCTCATCGATATCTACAACCTCCTTGGCGTTGCCTATGCCGTTTCCGGAGAATCGGCCAAGGGGCGAAACACTGCCCGGAAGCTGGAAGGTGTCTCCGCTGACGCAATCAACGGTGCCGCCAAGTACATTGCGCTGGCCCGGATCTACATGGCCCTGAAGAAATACGATCTTGCCCTGGAGGCCATCCGGAATCCGGCCGCTAAAGTTTCAGGGTTCATCACCGCCTTTTTCGATCAGACCTTTCAAGAGATCCCGAATCTATTTGTCCTGACGAAGAGTCTCTATGAAACCGGCAGAATCAAAGAGGCCAGGGAAGGATATGACCAGCTTCTGCGCCATCCGCAGATCGCACAGATCGGAGGCATCTACTGGATCGTCCTGCTAGACAGGTCCAGGATCGCTTTGTCCGACGGACAGCGGGACATTGCGGAGGACCTGCTCAAAAAGGCGATCGACGTGATCGAGACCTCGCGCTCTTCGATCACCTCCGAGGCCGGACGCATCGGTTTTGTCGGAGACAAGCAGACCGCGTATTCCGACATGACGAAGCTCTTACTTGCGGCCGGCCGGTACGCCGAGGCCTTTTCCTATGTGGAGCGCTCCAAAGCCCGCGCCCTGGTGGACTTGCTTGCCAGTCAGAAGAATATCGGTTCCCGTGGCCTCAAGAAGGAGAGGGTCGAGACAACACTTGCCGAACTCGACAAGGCGGAACGCGATCTGGCCGTGGTCGCCCCAATCGATGATCAGGGAAGCCAAAGCAAGACCCGTTCAATTGCCTTAGCCTTGAAGAAGGATCTGCAGGAGAAAGCTCCCGAGTTGGCCTCTCTTGTTTCCGTTACGCCTCCCTCGACAGCCGACATTCAAGGCAGGCTTCAGAATGACGAGACCCTGCTTGAATACTACTGCTCCGGGCAAGACTGGTATCTCTTTGTGGTCACCCCCAAGGTGGTTACGGCGCAAAGGATTCCGGCAGCGGACCTGGAAGGGCGTATCGATATGTTGCGCAAGCATATTGCGGAACGCAACAATGCGGGATTCGAGGAAGAGAGCAGAGCTCTGTACCGCCAACTCTTTGCGCCGGCGATGCCCTCGATCAAAACAACCAAAGTGATTGTAGTTCCGCACGGGCCTCTGCACTATCTCCCCTTTGCCGCTCTTTCGGACGGCAAAGGATATCTGGTTGACCGCTTCAGCATCCGCATGCTTCCCAGCGCCAGCGTGCTGGTTTTTCTCAAGTCACCTGCAAAGCAAGGGGAGCAGAACGCTCTGATCTTCGGCAATCCTAATCTCAATGATGAAAGATATGATTTAAAATTTGCGCAGGACGAAGCCCTGGCGATCGGTCGAATTCTTCCCAACTCCAGGGTGCTCCTGCGCGGAGAGGCTTCCAAGGCCAACCTGCTCGCGTGGGGAGAGAGATATTCCCTTGTTCATTTGGCGGTCCATGGCGTCTTCGATCAGGAGAAACCTCTCGATTCAGCACTGTTGCTGGCGGCCGATGGAAAAGGGAGCGGTCTGTTGAGGGTCGGTGACATTTATCAACTCTCATTGAAGGCCGACCTGGTCAGCCTGAGCGCCTGTGAGACAGCCCTTGGAAAGGTTGCGACAGGCGATGATGTCGTCGGATTCACGCGTGGTTTCCTCTATGCCGGAGCGCGCTCGCTTCTATCCAGCCTATGGCAGGTAGACGACAAGGCCACCCATGACTTGATGGTTGCCTTCTACAGCAATTTATCCAAGATGGACAAGGACGAGGCCTTGAGGCAGGCGCAGATCAAAACGAAGCGGCAGTATGCCCATCCTTATTACTGGGCGGCGTTTCTTATTACGGGGAGTGCAAGATAAGGCGAGAAGCAGAGGCGTTAGGATGAATACGGGACGCCCTTTACGTGTTTACATGTGCATGACGAGAAAGGGACGATCAGGTCATTAATGCCAAGGTAAGCCGGAGTAAGGATGTGTATTTGACGAGCTCCTAAAAATAAAGATGTAAAGGGCGTCCCGTATTCCACCGAAGCGGCCGAGAAGGGACTCAATGGAAGTTATAAACGTGTCTGGAAAGAACGAGGGCCGATACGGCCTGGCATGGCGGTCGGGTGGCGACGTTATTTGTTCTGTTTCAGTCTGCTTTTTGCCTCTTTTTTCCGGGCTTTGGCGATAGTTTTCAGCATTTTTTTGTCCAGGGGCTGTGGGCCGGCAGCCGCAAAGCGGTTTGATTCGGCAGAGGGCGGCTTGGCAGCGGCGCCTTCACGATCGGTTATCTCGACGGTCCTATCATCGAGTTTATTTGTCGTTACCGTGTCTTCTTCATGCGGTCTTTCCCCCTTGCGGCTTCTACGCACCCTGGCCCTGGCTATGATGGCTTCGGCCATCATCCGCCCGAAATGGCCGATAAAACCGGCGGCGAGAACAAGCACCACCCACTTGAGCACGGACCAGGTGCTGATATAATCCACGAATTCCGTCAAAAGATAACACCCCGATATAATCGTGAAATGGCACCGTTCACCAAGGAACGCTCTTCAGGGGCCGCCTTTTTTTACCGCATAAAGAGCGACGATGGCAAGGCCTATTCTCCCATCAACACTGCAGGAGTCGTTCTCTTCCAGAAGTTCCGTATCAGAGTAAGCAGGCTTGGTCGATCCCGGCAGAGCGTTTTTCGGTTTTCACGAATGATTCCATTAAGTTCAGGTTTGTTTCCTACCTTCGGGCCGGCGAGGCCTGGTTCCGGTGGTGCTTTCTCTTGACACCCCGCTCGTTTTTCTATTATGGTCTCCCGCCTGAAACACGAAAGACCTGAAGGGGGAGGATGCCATGGACGTCGTAAAGATCATGCCGTGCCTGGATATGAAGAACGGTCGGGTGGTGAAGGGGATTCATTTCGTCGACCTGAAAGACGCCGGTGACCCGGTGGAGAACGCCGCATTCTACCAGCATGAAGGGGCCGATGAACTCGCGATGCTCGACATCGCGGCCACCCTCGAGAACCGTAAGACCCGGCTCGAATGGGTGAAGGGTGTCGCCGCCGTCATCACGATACCGCTCACCGTGGGTGGGGGCATCTCGTCCCTGGAGGACATCGAACTGCTCCTGGCGGCGGGGGCTAGCAAGATCTCCATGAACAGCGCGGCCGTCAAGCGCCCGGAGCTGGTGAGCGAGGCCGTTGCCCGGTTCGGCAGTGAGCGCATCACCGTGGCCGTTGACGCAAGGCGCAACAAGGCCATGCCGTCGGGGTTCGAGCTCGTCGTTTCCGGGGGTACACTTCCGACCGGCAAGGATGCCATCCGGTGGGCGAAGGAATGTGAGGCGCGGGGGGCCGGAGTGATCCTGCCGACGAGCATGGACAGCGACGGGACGCAGGCAGGCTACGACCTTGAATTCCTCCGGGCTATCTCTGGCGCCGTTGGGATCCCCGTGGTCGCCTCGGGCGGCGCGGGGAAGCTGGAGGATTTTTACCGCGCCGTGAAGGAAGGGGGCGCAAGCATCCTGCTCGCCGCGTCGGTCTTGCATTATCGCATCCTCAGCATCCGGCAGATCAAGGAATACCTGCGAGAAAGGGGCATCCCCGTTTCTCTGTAGATTCCGCCTTCCTCATTTTGCTTCTTGTGTAGTTATTCATCCAGGGCCGCCAGCATTTCCTCGACGGACGAAAAGAGAAGCCCTTCTTCGCCGCAGAGGCGCCAGACGGGCCTCCCGTTCTCCAGCAGTACCTGTACGGAGATACCGGCTACCCCGTTTGAAACCACGCGATATCCCGCCCGTTCCAGGGCCCGGTAGGTCCACATAGCCGGCGTTCCGTCCCCATGGAGCGACACCGTGCCTTTTCCCCGGCCCACAACCACAAAGGCGCCGGATTCCTTATCGAAGTCGATGGCCCCGTCGGAGAAGGTCGCGGAAAAGGCATCATCCAGAACGAGGTCTTCGGGGACGCCTTCTCGTAGGGGTCCACCCGACGGCAGCAGCCAGAGGCGGTCCGCCGAGCGCAGGGCAAGATCGAGATCGTGGGTGGCAAGGAGTACGGCCCGGCCGCTCTCGTGGGCGAGGCGTTTGAGCAGGCTCATCAACTCCACCCGGCGCGGTAGGTCGAGGAAGGCCGTCGCCTCGTCGAGGATCATCACCTGGGGCTCCTGCGCCAAAGCCCTGGCGATCTTCACTTTCTGCCTCTCCCCGTCGCTCAGTTCGCAGACCGCCCTGTGAGCGAGCGCCTCGATGCCCACATCCGCCAAGGCCCGTGATACCGCCGCCTCGTCTTCCCGGCTCAACCGGCCCATCCAGTCGGTATACGGATGGCGCCCCAGGGCCACGAAAGACAAGACGGGCATCATGCCCACGGCGACGCGTTGCGTCAGGACAAGGCTCATCCGCTGCGCCAGCGCGCGTGCCGAAAGCTCGTGCAGGTGCTTACCGGCGATGAAGATCGTCCCCTCGATCGGCGCCTGCATTCCGGCAAGGGTCCGAATAAGGGTTGACTTCCCCGCGCCGTTGGGTCCCAGCAGGCAGACGAAATGCCCCGCTGAAAGGGCGACGTCGATGCCTTCGGCGACGACGCACACCGGGCGCCTGTGGTGCCGGTAGCCGATGGCAAGTCCTCTCGTTTCCAGAATCGGGTTCTCTTTCATCCGTCCGCCTCCATCGTGTGCCTGCGCCGCAGTATCACGACGATCACGACGGGCGCGCCTATCAGAGACGTCACGGCATTCAGGGGAAGGGCCATCTGGGTGCCGGGCGCCTGAGAAATAAGATCAGCAAGGAGCGCCAGCGTCGCCCCGAGGATCATGACCGCGGGAACGAGCCGGCGATGTTCCGATGTCTTGAGGAGGACCCGGCCCAGGTGGGGCACGGCGATCCCGAGGAAACCGATCGGCCCGCAGTAAGCCGTGACGGCGCCCGCGAGCACCGAGGCGCCGCCGATGATCCAGGAACGCACGAGGCGCACATTCACCCCCATGCTGCGTGCATACCCCTCTCCGAGGAGCAGCGCGTCAAGGGGTTTGACAAGCGCCCAGGCTACGGCAAGGCCGCAGAGGACGGTGGGCGCAAAGACACCCATCTGTTCCCAGGTGACGCTGCCGAAGGAGCCGAAGGTCCAGGTGATATAGCTCTGCATCTGATGCTCCAGGGAAAACTGCATCAGTACCTGAACGGCTGCGCCGGTGATGTATCCGAACATAAGACCGACGATCAGCAGGGTGAGATTGCTCTCCACCCGGCGGGCCACGCTCAAGACAATGCCGAGCACCGCCGTTGCGCCGAGTATTGCGGACAGTGTGAGGGAGATATTGCCGGCCAAGCCTGCCCGTTCCAGGAAGATGTTCCACTTGAGACCGCTGGCGGCCATGACCACCAGGGCGACGCCGAGACCGGCGCCTGAACTGATCCCAAGGACAAAAGGGTCCGCCAGAGGA
>ERZ795050.5133-NODE-5133-length-11391-cov-11.250618_pt1 | contig 11391 bp, 10 predicted proteins | sample MGYA00375134_ERZ795050 | MGnify/ENA primary metagenome ERZ795050 (study PRJEB30179, sample SAMN05720221) | activated sludge metagenome | isolation source: Anaerobic digester | place: Japan | collected 2015-05-26 ... | reverse complement strand
CAGCTCTTCAAGTTCCTGGGCGACGACAAGCTCTCCATCGACTACCACCCCAACGGCCGGTTCGGCGAGTCGGAGCCGTACTACAACACGGTGTTCCGCGCCGCGAAGGAGGGGAAGGTCAAGTTCGATCCCGCCGTCACCCTTCGCACCATCCGCGAGGCCGAGAAGATCTCCGACGAGGAGTACCGCGCGATCCTGGCGCCCTACGCCGAGCGGCGCTTCAGCGGCAAGACGCAGAGGGAGGCCTTCTACGAGGCGGCCTTGGAGCGGAAGCGGAACATCCGCCGCGACTTCGAGGGTTTTTACCGCGGCATCCTGGGGGAGAAGGACTTCCAGCTCGAGCCGACTGCTGCTATGCCGGCTAAGGGTGCCCGGCTAGGCAAGGCGGAGGTCGCCATCCTTGATGAGGCCAAGCGGGCCGGCTGGCAGGGCAAAGTCATCCCCCTGGATGTGGAAGATGTGGAGGACCAGAACGCCCTGGTCTTCGTCGAGACGGCCGGCGGGAAGCCGCGGACCGTGGTCAAGATGAAGATCCGCCCCGAGGCGGAGGCCAAGGTGCTCAAGAACCTCGCCCTGACCTCGGGCGAGAAGCTCACCGCGGCGATCGGCGAGGTGCTCCCCGAGGACAGCTTCCACGAGACCATCCTCGGCGGCGTCAAGACGGTCAACAGCCATGTGGCGAAGGGCGACCACGAGTACAACCAGGAGAAGCTGGAGAGCGTCCGCAAGCTCATCCCCAAGCTCAAGGACCTCGAGAAGTCGCCCGACCGCGACGTGGCCGCGATGGCGAAGCAGTACCGCGCCGACTGCGAGAAGGTGCTCGACTGCGCCGCGGGCAACAAGAAGTACGCCGGCCAATTCGCCCAGTACCGCAAGCAGTTCGCGAGCGAGCCGGACCGCAAGAAGCCGGCCGAGGACATCACTGCTCGCAAGACGAAGGTCACCGTGCCGCTCCGCGAGCTGAAGGACGGCCAGATCCGCGTGGTGCGGGAGGCTGTACCTACGGGCGAGATCTTCGACCGCCCGAGCCTGAAGGCCGGCGTCCAGTACGAGATCGACCTCGGCGACGGGATCACCGCCTCCTACAGGCCGTGGGTCAGCCAGAACTACTACGCCCAGCAGGGGGAGTTCGAGCTGCGGTTCGCGGGCGAGCCAGACCCCAAGCGCTTCGAGCAGGTGATGGAGCGCCTGGAGCGGGTGGGCGTCAACGCGACCATCGCCACGCCCCAGGACGCCGAGCTGCTCTACCTCCACAAGCAGGCCTACGTCCTGAAGATCGACACCTCCCCCGAGTACGCGAAGATGCAGCGGGAGCTCGACGCCAGGAGCGCGAGCAAGGAGGAACGCATCGCCGCCCTGCGGGGGTTCTGGGAGAAGCGCCTGGGCGTCCCCGACGTTACGAAACTCCCTGCCTACGACCCCCTCGGCGAGCACCAAGCGCAGTGGGACGACCCGAAGCATCGCGCCGGCTGGCGCCACCAGATGCGATTCGACATCTCCGACGAGGACCTCGAGCGCGAGATGCCCGGCCACGCGGTCTACCACCGCCTGACCGACGACACCAGCCTGCCGAAGTTCATCGACGAGCTTCTCGACACCAACGGGACGATGGTCTCGACGGTCGAGAAGATGCGGGCCGGGATCAAGCCGGGCGGCATGTCGCCGGTCGAGGACATGAACACCGGCGGCGCGGGCTACTTCTTCACCCGCATACGAAAACTCCCCGGCCAGCGCGGCGGGGCCGACGACCCCGGCCTCTACTTCAACAAGCGGCTCCTGCGGCGGATGGACGCCATCACCTACAGCAGCGACAAGTACGGCCGGGTGACTGGTGACACGGTCCGCGACAACCGCAGGAGCAGCATCGAGGATTGGAAGCGCCTGGCGTCGCACCAGGGGAGCGACGAGACGATCTTCAAGCATTCGGTCACCCTCCTCGACAACATCGAGGTCGTGGCGGTCCGGAATGCCGCGCAGCGGACCCAGGTGATCGAGGCCTTCAAGAAACACGGGATCACGCGGCTGCCGGACGGCCGCAAGGTCGAGGACATCGTGGTGGTGCCATGAGCATGAAAGAAGCCATCCAGGCGGAGAAGGCCAGGCTCCAGGCGGCGCTCGACGCCGTCACGGCGCCCGGCGCGACGATGAGCATCTTCTTCCCCGACGGCGGGTCACACCGGTTCGAGGTGGACAGCATTCTGGTGTTGCGCGCCATGCCCCAGGTGGACGCCGCGGGCAACGTGGCCCTCTGGCGCTACGACCTGATGTTCAAGGAGGTCGGCTACGACCAGGGGATGCAGTTCGTCCACCTGATCAGCGAGGCCACAGCGGGCCAGCCGCATGGCCAGAGCATGATGCTCGAGGACGAGCACGGCAACAGCTACGTGGCCAACGCCATCGAGCCGGACATCGACCCCGCGGAGAAGAAGCTCTTCGCCGACTGGCGGGGCTGCAAGTCCGCCCACGCGATGATGTTCGAGCGGATTGACCGCCAGTTCCTCGAGGAGTACACGCGCATGGCAGAGGCAGGTGTCGAATGAAGTTCCTCTACATGATCGAGTATAGGCCTTCCATCGATGCCTACGTCCCCATCGGCGTGTGGTGCGTGGGGGAAGGCCCCGGCCTCGACGTCGAGATCCGAATGCTGCCCGACTACCCCGAGGAGCAGGAGGAGGCCGACTGGGTCATCAACCACCTGGTCGAGGCGGGGGCCGAGCACGTGGGCCGCGAGTTCCTCGAGTACCACCAGGCCACAATATCCCCGTACCGCGGCATGCGGTCGAAGGTGTTTGAGACGGACCAGTACCCCAACCGCGAAGCTCTATTCGCCGACCTGTTCAAGCAGATTCAGCAGGGGAGGATTCGATGAAAGCAACGGCCATGATCTCCATCTGTATCACGGTCAAGAACCGGTCCCGGCTGGTGCTCGGCGGGCGCGAGCTGCGGCTCCTGCCCAGTTGCCTCAAAGCTATCGTCGGGTGCGTCAAGCCCGAGGACAACGTCGAGCTTGTCATCTCCGACTGGCGATCGGACGACTGGCCCCTCGCGGAGTGGGCGGCGGAGGCGGCGGGGCCGCTCCCCCTGAAGCTCGTGCCCATCGACGGCTACTTCTCGCGAGGCCGGGGGCTGAACGTCGCCTTCGACCATGCCCAGGGCGATGTCCTCCTCTTCCTCGACACTGACATCCTCATCTGCCGCGAGGTGATCGATGTCGGCCTCCAGTGCGTGGCGGCGGGCAAGGCCTTCTATCCCGTCTACTACCAGTTCACCAATCCCGACCACACCAATGGGAAGTGGTTCCCGTCGAGCTATGGCAACGTCATGGTCACGCGGGAGCATTTCCTCAAGGCTGGGCGGTGGCCCGAACTCAAGACCTGGGGCCGCGAGGACAACCAGCTTCATGGCGCCCTACGGAAGATCGTCCCGATCGTCCGCCAGGTCATGCCGCGCATGGTCCACCAGTGGCATCCCGACGGCTTCGCCTGGAAGAACCGCTACGCCGACCCCCAGTACGGCGAGACCAGGGGGGCGAGGTAGGAACGCGATGGAACGGGTCCCGAACGTCATCCACTTCTGCTACGGCTTCCGCCCGGATGCCCCGTTCGGTCTGCTGGAGTACCTTGCCGTGCGGTCGGCCCGCGACCTGAACGCGCCCGACGCCGTCTACCTCCACTGCGGCCACGAGCCGTCTGGCCCCTGGTGGGAGCGTGCGAAACCGATGGTGAATGTGGTGCGCACCGAGCCGCCGACCGAGGCCTTCGGGCGACCGCTCTGCCATCACGCCCACCAGACGGACTTCATGCGGCTGGAGATTCTCATTCGCTACGGCGGCATCTACCTCGACGTCGACACGCTGTGTCTGCGGCCGTTCGGTGACCTCCGGCGGCACGAGTGCGTCATGGCGCGCCAGGGGAACCGCGGCCTGTGCAATGCCGTGATCCTCGCCATGCCGATGTCTCGCTTCCTCTTCGAGTGGCGGGAGTGCTTCCGCTGGTTCCGCTCGCGCGGGCGCGATGCGAACTGGGACGAGCACGCCGTCCGAATCCCTGGCCAACTGGCGAAGGAGTCTGGGCTGCGGGACCACATCCACGTCCTGCCCGAGCGCGCGTTCTTCTACCCGCTCTGGACCCAGATGGGGGCGCTCTTCGAGAGCGGAGACCGAGGCCTGTTCGACGGGTCCTACTGTGTCCACCTGTGGTCCACGCTCACCCGCGACCGCTGGCTCCGCCGTGTGACCCCAGAATACGTAGCCGCCTCGGACAGCAACTTCGCCTTCTTCGCCCGCCGGCACCTGGAGGGTCAAGCATGAGATACGACCTGGGCGGCATCGGCAAGGGCAGAGAGGGCTGTCTCACGGTGAACCTGGTCGAGCCGTGCGACATCGTGCACGACATCACCGACCTCGACGGGTTCATCCCCGGCGACGGCGGGGTGGAGGAGTTCCGGCTCGTCCACACCCTCGAGCACGTCCACCCGACGAAGTACCGCCAGTTCCTGCTCGACCTGAGGCGGAAGCTGCGGTGGGGCGGCGAGGTCCGCGTGGTGCAATCGGACGTCGGGGCGGTCCTTCGCCAGTGGCTTCGCGGCGAGCTTCCCTGGCGCGCCATGAGGACCGTGCTGTTCACGCCAGAGCACGTCCTTCGGGAGGAGCCGCTCCGCGTCCACTACAACATGTGGACGCAGGAGGAGCTGGCCCGCGACTTCGAGGCCTGCGGGTTCCGGGTGACGGCGTTTGACGCGGGGTCCTGGCGCTACGACCACCTGGACCCCTTCTTCCCTGAGGAAACCCTCCGCTGCCACGGGACCCCCATCCTGAACCTGGGCGTCCTGGCAACGAAAGAGTGAGCGATGGAACTGTTCGCCACGGACATGCAGAAGCTCGACTTTCTCCTGGAGACCGACGCCGAACTCCGGCTGCTCGGGCTCGAGGCGGAGGCGGCAGCCGCGGAGCGCGAGGAGGAGGAGCGCCCGAAGTACGTCGCCACATACATCGGCTCGAAGCAGAAGCTGATCGACTGGATTTGGCAGAGCACGCCCGATGGTGTCAAGAGCGTGCTCGACGCCTTCAGCGGCTCGGCGGTCGTGGCGTACATGTACAAGACCAAGGGCCTCCGAGTCGTCGCCAACGACAGGCTCCGCTACGCGTACCATACGGCCCGCGCCATCATCGAGAACCGGTCGGTCACCCTGGGCGACGCCGAGATCGAGGCCCTCGTGGCCGACAACCCCAAGGCCGGCGACTTCGTCCAGAAGACGTTCAAGGGCATCTACTTCAGCGAGGGCATCCACAAGGTCATCGACACGATCCGGGCGAACACCGACGCGCTGAGCGGGTTCAAGAAGGACATCGCCCTCTTCGCCCTGGGGAAGACCTGCATCACGGGGAGCTTCGGCCACTTCTCGTCAACCACCGAGGCGGCCAAGCGGAAGTACACCCCAGAGCAGTTCAAGGCCCGGTTCGCCGAGACGGCCCGCCGGATCAACGCCCTCGTCTTCGACAATGGCCAGGACTGCAAGGCCATGCAGAAGGACATCCTCGACGCCGTGGCCGAGGCGCATGTGGACATGGCCTACTTCGACCCGCCCTACGCCACGCACTTCTCGACCACGAACTACGAGAAGAACTACCACTTCATCGAAGGGTTGATGACGTACTGGGACGGCCTGGAGATCGAGACGGGCAACAAGATCCGCAATTATAAGACGGACCACGAGACGGTCACCAAGGCCAACGCCGCCCAGTTCTTCGACGGCTTCTTCGCCAAGGCCCACCACATCCCCCACTGGATCATCTCCTACCGCGACCAGGCGTATCCGTCGGAGGCGGAGATGAAGAAGCTCATCGCGGCCCACGGGCGCGCGTCGCGCATGCGGTCGAAGGACCACGAGTACATGATCACCAACGTCCACGGCGCCGCTTCCCACGCGAAGGAGCACCTGTTCATCTGCCGGCGCGAGGCCGTGCAGAGGGCAGCCGCGGACCTCGGGGGCGAGGCCCTCTATGCCGAGGCCATGCACGCCGAGGCGATCTGGGAGGAGACGGCCAACGAGATCCGCTACCGCGTGCGCCCGCCCGAGCACTTCCGCCCCGACACCTTCCATCGCAAGAAGCTCAAGGGGGTCGACGGAGTCTCCATCATCGTGGCAAAGCTGAAGGAGGAGCATGTCCCGGGGGACGGCGACCCCGAGTCCATGGTGGTCCAGGCCTTCCGCTTCGTCCGAAAGACCGACGAGAACCCCGATGGGTGGACGATGGAACGCGCGAAGAACTGGGTCGCCGAACACGAGAAGGAGATCAAGGCCGACGACGAGGCGCTCTTCGCCGCGGCAGCCGATGACGAGGAGGGGGCGCTGGCTGCCGTGGCCGGCGAGGAGGCCGAGGGCCTGGCAGCGGACGCCGAGGGCGAGGAGGAGGAAGCCCTATCCCTGTGCGGCGACTTCGACCTCGACGTCCTCGAGACCATCGCGGCGCAGGAGAATGTGCCCCGCGTCACCGGCTTCATGGGGTCGAAGCACTTCATCATGGGCTGGATTGACAAGCAGGTGCCTAAGGACGCCAAGAGCCTGTTCGACGCCTACGCCGGCGGGTGCAACGTCGCCTACTACTACAAACGCAAGGGCATGAAGGTCTACGCCAACGACCTCCTGAGCTTCCCCTACCACCTCGCCCGGGCCGTCATCGAGAACTCCAAGGAGACCCTGTCGGCCGAAGAGGTCGAGGCCCTCTTCGAGCAGAATCCGGACGCCGGCACGTTCACGGTCGACCACTTCAGCGGCTACTACTACACCAAGCCGATCCTCGCCTGGCTCGATAACACCTGGGCGAACATCCAGAAGCTGTCGGGCTACAAGAAGGACATCGCCCTGGCTGCCCTGGGCAACACCTGCAAGGCGAAGGCTCGGTTCGGGCAGTTCTCCCGGTCGAAGAAGGGCATGCGGGGCCGCCTCAGCGACGACCACGAGCGGGCCCAGCACAGCCAGCTTGGGAACATGCCGCTCTCCGAGTTCACCGAGACCTTCCGCCGCTACGTCAAGCAGATCAACGGGCTGGTGTTCGACAACGGGCAGGAGTGCCTGGCCTTCAACGCCGACGCGCGGGAGGTCATCCCCAAGGTCAAGGCCGACGTCCTCTATTGCGACCCGCCCTATGTGACCGAGTTCGGCACCAACGACTACGAGTCCGACCTCCACTTCCTCGAAGGCCTGATGACAATGTGGAAGGGGAAGACGCTCAGCGACGACACCCGCCGGAGCTTCCCGTCCCGCACGCGCTACACCAAGGCGGCGATGAAGGAGATGTTCGAGGGCTTCATCGGGGCGGGGAGGAAGAACTACGGCACGATCCTGATCAGCTACCGCGACCACGCTTTCCCCACCCAGGACGAGATCAAGGGCATGCTCGCCCAGGGCTGGGAGAAGGTCAAGGTCAACTCCATCGACGTCGAGTATGGGATCGTGCCCTACGAGGCGAAGCGCGGGGGGAAGTTCGCCAAGGAGCTGCTCTTCGTGGCCTCGAGCCCGAAGGCGATGGCCGCCGCGGCGAGCGACGGGACGGTGATTGAGCCGAACCACACGTCGTTCCCCATTGAGCTGGCCTTCGCTGAGGAGGAGACGCCGTCGGCGCAGGCGATCAACCTGGGCGAGGCGCCGGCCGGCGACCGCGAGTTCAGCTTCGTCCTGTGCCACGTGGGCACGAACAAGAACGGCGACCTGTTCAGGCGGGAAGAACTCCAGGCGCGGCACCAGACGGCGGTCAACAAGAAGATCGACCTCAAGCACAGCCAGGACTTCCGCGACATCGTCGGCGGGGTCGTGGCCAGCGAGTTCGTGGACGACGACGCCGGCGGCCACGTCGAGTGCGTGGGCGAGTTGTACGTGGCGGACAACGAGAACGCCCGCCTCGCCTACAAGCTGATGAAGAAGGGGATCATCAAGCAGGTCTCGATGGAGTGCGACTACGAGGAGGGCGAGTGCTCGGTCTGCGGCAAACGCGTGAAGTCGAAGGCCGACTACTGCCTTCACCTCAAGAAGTTCAAGGGCGCGGAGTTCAAGGGCAAGCCCGTCTGCGAGATTCTGCACGGGATCACGTTCACCGGCCTGGGCCTTCTGGACAGGAAAGGAGCCGACGAGAAGGCCCGGATCACCCAGGTCGCCGACGCGGTCGGCGCGGGAGCGGATGCCTCATCCACCCAGAAAGGAGGAACCGAGGCAATGGACAAGGACAAAGAGAAGGACAAGGACGAGGGGGCCGAGCGCGAGGCGGCCAAGAAGCCGAAGGCCCCCGACGAGGGGGGCGGAGCCGAGCCGTCCAACAAGGACGCGCGGATCAGGGAGCTCGAGGGCGAGAACCAGAAGCTCAAGGCCCAGCTCGTCGAGCTCCAGAAGGAGCTTGAGAAGCTCCAGGCCAAGGAGAAGGCCGCGGCGAACCGCGCGCGGGCCGAGAAGCTGATGAAGAAGCTGGAGAAGGACGGCTTCTCGTTCGGGGAGGAGGACGACAGGGAGAAGGAGATGGAGCGCCTGGCCGGCCTCTCCGACGACGCCTTCGCGGCCACGGAGGCGGCCTACAAGCGCGTGCCCAAGCCGAAGGCTGAGGCCCCGGACAAGAAGGGGGACGAGGAGGAGGACGCCAAGAGCAAGGAGAAGGACAAGGACAAGCGGGGCAAGGAGAAGCCCGACGCCAAGGCCGGCGCCGATGGCAAGCTCCGCACCGACGCCGGCGTCCGGCCCCTGGTGGTGGACGATGCCAAGCTCTCGCTCGAGGACCGGCTCCGGCGGGGCATCCGCGCGGCCTACGACGACCGCGTGGGCGCCACGGTGTAGCGGGGGACCGACACCAACACTCACGGGAAGGAGTGGCAGATGGCTTTTCTGAATGCGGACCACCCCGGGCTGGCCTACGGCGACGGCGCCATGTCGGGCGCCGGCACGCTCGGGCAGGTCGTCAAGGTTGCGGGGAACGACCTCTTCGCCGTGAACACGAGCGCCACGACGAGGTCCTTCGGCATCCTGCGGAAGGACTACGCCGACGGCAAGATGCCCGGCATCTGGTGCCGGGGCGGCGTCTACACCACGGACGTGTTCGAGGGCACCATCGCCGCGGGGAACCCGCTGAAGGTCTCTACCAACGGCAAGCTCACCGCGGGCGTGGGCGAGGGCGACCTCGTCATCGCCGAGGCGATCAGCGTGGTCGGCGGCGTCCTCAAGTTCAAGCTCCTCATTTGAGGAGGGGACCAGTGGCGAGGGACGAGTGACGAGGGGAAGGCCAGAAGAGGAATGTGGCGGTTCCTTTCACTCGACACTTGCCACTTGGCACTTGCCACTCTGAAAGGAGGTCAGACCTGAATGGACACCCAGACGATTGACGTTCACTCCCAGGAGTACCTGGAGGCGATGGCCGCGCTGATGAGCGAGGCCGTCGAGACCCCCGAGGGGCTTCGCGCGCTGGCCGCGGCCATCGCCGACCCTATCGCCCAGGAGATCGACCGCAAGGAGATCTCCTCGCTCCTGCTCACCAAGCACACGCTGCCGAAGGGCGAGCGGCCCATCTACCAGAAGCGCCCCACCCTCAAGGCCTACTGGATCAGCGAGGACGGCGAGGCGAGGGAGCAGGAGGTGGGCCGGGACGAGATCGAGTTCCCCACGGGCCGCGTCCACAGCGCACCGATGGTGGACATCTCCGTCCTCAAGCACGGCAACATCGGCACCCTGCTCGACATCCAGGAGTCGGCCGCGACGGAGATCCGCAAGACCATCGACGCCAGGACGGTGTCGGTCATCTCCGCGGCGGTACCCGCGGCGAACACGGTCGAGGTCACCGGCACGGTGCTGACCGACGATGCGGTGAACGAGGCCATCTCGATCCTCGAGGACCTCGAGCTGACCGTGAAGTGGATCATCATGCGCGGGCGCCGGTTCAACGACATCCGCGACTGGGACCTCGACCCCCAGACCAAGGCCGAGCTGCGCGAGAAGGGCGTCATCAAGAACTACGGCACGGGCAGCATCCTGCTCACCTCGGCGATGGACGTGAGCGAGGTGCTCATCCTCCCCGACGAGGAGATCGGGAAGATGCCCATCCGCGAGGCGGTCAAGGCCGAGAGCGTGGACCGGAAGACCAAGTTCAAGACGGGCTGGCTCGTCTGGACGGAACTCGGGATGGGCGTCACCCGCCCCGACATCCTCGCTAAGATCGTCATCACCCCCGAAGGAGAACCCGTCCCATGAGGATCCGAAACAAGCGTCCCGGCCCGCTCGTGATCGCCGATGCGAAGCTGCGCCTGCGGCCCGGCGAGGTGGCCCGCGTCGCCGCCGTCACCCCGCAGATGCAGGGCGCGCTCCGCCGCGGGCTCCTCGAGGAGGTCCCCGAGAACACCCCCCTCGGCGCGCCCGAGGCGCCGAAGCCGGCGCCCGCGCCTCCGGCGGAGTACGACCGCCTCTCCGTCGCCGAGACCATCGAGCAGGTCGGCGAGGAGACCGACCCGAAGAAGCTCGAGGTGCTCCTCCAGACCGAGAAGCGCAAGACCGTCATCGAGGCCCTCAAGCGCCGGCTCCAGGAGGTGAGGCCCGGTGGAACTCAGTGAGGTCATCGCCAGGCTCCGTCTCGACGCCGGTGACTCGGACGGCACCGTGTTCACGGAGGCCGAGTGCCGGCGCGCCATCGCGCGCGCCGTCACCCGGGTCAACCTCGACCTGGGAACCCGCTACGCCATGGGCGAGACGGAGCTGACGCCCGACCCTACGGAGGAGCACCTCGAACTGGTGTTGTTGGCCGCCCACGCGAACCTCGCCGGCATGCGCCGGAGCACGTCGGCCACGACGGGCGTCTCGTTCCAGTCCGGCGACAAGCGCGTGGACAAGACGAAGGCCGTGTCGTCGTGGGCGGAATTGTGGGACGCCCTCTGGCAGCAGTACCGCCAGATCGTGGCGGCGCTGACGGGCGACGTGGATGACGACAGCATCATCACCCCCAGGGATCTGCACCCGGTCATCTACAGCCAGGGCAGCAGGAGAAGGCGATGCCGATCCTGACCGAGGCCGAGAAGGCGGCCGTCGTCGCCGATGTGCGCGAGATGATCCTCGCCGCCGGGCAGAAGGGGCATCGCCTCGTGCCGCCGGCGCCGGGCGAGCGTCTCTACGGCTCCGATGAGCAGGAGTACACCGACGCCGGCGAGTTCGCCTACGAGTTCGTGCCGACGCCCCAAGAGACGCTCAAGGCGATGGGGGCCGACGCGGTCATCTCGGTCTTGCCCGAGCAGGGGATCGAGGTGGGCGACCGCGTGACGTTCGATGGCGGCGGGTCGGCCCATCTGGGCGTGAACACGTTCAAGGCCATCACCGTGGTCGAGGAGCGGCTCTTCGGCCTGGTGACCCACAAGACCGTTCAACTGGTGA
>ERZ795050.5121-NODE-5121-length-11412-cov-13.173814_pt1 | contig 11412 bp, 16 predicted proteins | sample MGYA00375134_ERZ795050 | MGnify/ENA primary metagenome ERZ795050 (study PRJEB30179, sample SAMN05720221) | activated sludge metagenome | isolation source: Anaerobic digester | place: Japan | collected 2015-05-26 ... | reverse complement strand
GCGAGCCGTTGGCTATTCAGAAAGCTCAGCAACAAAACCAAGCAACCTAACAAAAAGCAAAGCCTGGCAGAATATGCTTGAAGAATATTTTCCTGATAATTTTCTTATTAAAGAACACAAAAAAATAATTAAACAGAATAAAGATAAGCGCACCAAACTTTCTGCTATAAGTGAAGTATATAAATTAAAAGACAAATACCCAGCACAAAAATTTAAACTTGGAGCATTAAAAGAAAGAGATGAAACCACCCAGCAAGTAGAGCCCCTTTTTTAAAAAAGCCCCCTTTAATAAAGAAATATTAAAAACAAAGAAAAAAAAAGAAAAAACCCGCCCAACCTTAAAAAGAATAGTATAAGAAGTAAAGAAATAAGAAATAGTATTTTATACTTGGTAAATTGTAAGAAATAGTAAAGAATATAAAAAAATAATATAAACACAGTATATAAGAAATGCAGTAGAAACTAAGAATCCCTACACGCACACATCAAAAACACCACAGAAACAAGTTTTAAAGCAAAAAGCACCTTGTTATAACAGCAAAGAGCATTAAAAGATAGCTTGTTCTTTGAAAACCTGCCTATAATATTTTAAACTATAGAATAGAGAATGAGCTTTTTAATGAGGGCTTTTTAAGAAAGGTAGAAAGGGCAAAGCCCAGGGGGAGGGGTCGCAGGCGTGCGGGGTTCGGAAAATATTATATGGTTACCCTACACAATTTTATAAAAACTCCAGAAACATTATGCAATTCAAAGCTAAAATAATTAAATTTGGTAATAGCAAAGGAGTAGTTATTCCTGCTAAACTTCTAAAGGAAGCTAAAAAAGAATTAGGAGATGTTATAACATTGGAAATAGTAGGGGGCGAAATCAAAAATAAGAGAGTGGTAAGTGTTGATAGTGTTTTTGCAAAAAATGTTACACTAAACAGGGAAAGTGAAACATTTTTAAAAAATAGTGCAAAAGTGTAACATTTAGTATGGTAAAAATACAATCTGATACATTACAAAAGAGGTTGGGATTTAATCCTCATCCTACACAAAAAGAAGTATTAAAGCATTTAGATAAGAGGGAGATTGTTCTTAATGCTGGTAGGAGGTGGGGGAAAAGTGTTTTGGCTGCCTATCTGGCTTTTGGTAAGTTTTTAGGCGATAATCAAAGGATTTGGCTAGTTGCTAATACTTACGATTTAACACAGAAGATATTTGATTATATTGTTAGGTGGATTGCTAAAGAGTATCCAAGTTTGCTGCCAGGAGTTTCTACAAGGATTCCTCAGCAGATTGTCTCTCCTTGGGGTAGTTTTATAAAGTGCAAGTCCACTGAAAATCCTCAGGGATTGCTTGGCGAGGAACTGGATTTGGTGATTATTGATGAGGCAGCTCAGATTAGCCGTGATGTCTTTAACAATTATATCTTCCCTTGTTTAACAAGCAGGGAGGGTAAACTGATACTTATTAGCTCCCCTTGGGGTAAGAACTGGTTTTATGAGGAATGGGTTAAGTGTCGTGACTGGGAGTTAGGGGCAAGTTATACTTTTAAAACTTCTGATAATCCTTATATTAAAAAGTCCGAGATAGAATTAGCTAAACAAAGGTTGCCGTTAAGGGTTTTTCAACAGCAATACGAAGCAGCGTTTCTTGATGATGCCGCTGGTGTATTCAGGAATATTAGGGAGCACATAGCTGGTGATTTGGAAGATGTTAAAGAAGGTCATCACTATGTTATGGGTGTTGACTTAGGGAAGTTTCACGACTTTACAGTTATCAGTGTTATTGATACAATTAACAATCATTTAGTATATTTTGAGAGGTTTAATAAGATTGACTGGAAGTTTCAAAGGGAGAGGATAAAGAATATTGCCAGGAGGTATAATATGGCAAGGGTTGTTATAGACAGCACTGGTAAAGGAGACCCAGTTGTTGATGAGCTAATGAGTGAGGGATTTTTAGTTGAAGCATACAATATCAGTTCAAATAGAGCCAAGAGAAACTTGGTTGAAAAGTTAAGCATATTTCTAGACAGGGGTCAGATTTCTTATCCAGCTATATCTGTATTGATAGACGAACTTGAAAGTTATACCTATCAAATGACTGACAGCGGTAATGTAAAGTATTCCTCTCCAGAAGGGCTTCACGATGATTGTGTTATGAGCTTGGCGTTAGCTGTATGGCAATTGTCTGATGTTAAAACCTTATCCCCTATTCAGCAAAAATTATTAGAAGAACAAAGGTCGGATGTTAAAATTAAAAATTATTATATGTAAAAAATAATTTTATGCCAGTCCCCAAACCAAAAAAAAGAGAAAACCAAGCAGATTTTATATCACGTTGCATTAAAGATTTATCAAAAAAAGACCCAGAAAGACCACAAAAGCAAATAATTGCTATGTGCTATTCTCAATGGCGTAATAAAAATAAATAAATATATGGACATAGAAGCAAAAAAACAAGAACTTATAAAAAGAAGTCAATATCAAAAAGACCAGTTTATCAACAAGCTGGTAAATGAGTTATCAATTTTTCTGCAGCAGCAAAAAGAGTTGCAGGAAGATTTAAATGACTTGGAAAATTTAAAAAAGCCAGATAAAAAATAATTTATGGAGGAAACAATTTTTGAACAAATAGTTAACGAGATAGACGAGTTTGAAAATAGGGAAATTAAATTATCTCCTACCTGCACCTTCAATCAGAAAGATACAATAGACAGAATTATCAACTACAATAATTCCAAGTTTTTAGATGGAAGTGATATTGACCACGATGGGCTTAAAAGATATTTCTTCAATATTACCTATAGCAGGAGAAAGAATGCCACAAAGGCAATAGATTTGGATACCAAAGATTTTATGTTTGTTGGAGAAGATGGTGAGGATTATTATCCAGTTTGGTTTTTTGAGAAAGAGTTTAAGCAATGGGTTAAGGAAAAGGGATATGGAAAGTTCCTTAATAAAATAGTTGATGACTTGCCAACTTATGGTTCTGTGGTTGTTAAAAAACTCACAAAGTATTCAAACGATGCCCGTGATATGATAGTTGATCTAAGGAACCTTTACAACGAGCAGTCAGCACCAACCTTAAAGAAAGCAACCTATGTTATTGAGAAACACAACTATACTCCGTCAGAATTTAAAAAGAATAAATGGGATAATATGGACGAAGTATTAAATGACTTCTATTCCAGAAAAGAAGGAAAGTATATTGAAGTTTATGAAAGATACGGAGAAGTTCCTGAAAACTGGATTTATGAAAATGGAGACCCAAATAATTATGTTCTATCAGTTTTTATTGTCTATTTCTACGAAGGAAGTAAAGATGGAATAATCTTGTTTTATGACGCTATTGATGAGATTCCTTATGAGGAATGCCACTTTGACAAGATTGATGGTAGGTGGCTTGGCAGGGGAATAATTGAATCATTGTTTGATGTTCAAGTTAAAAAGAATGAAATCACTAATCTTTACGGAAAGGGATTGTGGTGGAATTCTTTGAAAATTTACCAAACACAGGACGAGACAATTAAAAGAAACTTGCTTCAGGAAGTATCTAATGGAGATGTGATAAGCACCCGTTCGCCAATAGCTCCAATAGCTAATGAGGAAAGAAACTTAAGTTCCTATATTCAGGAAGATGCAAAATGGGAAAGATTAGCAGACCAAATAACATTCTCTTATGCTCCTATAACTGGAGAAAGGTTGCCGTCAGGAACACCATTAGGTTCTGCAGTATTGCAATCTCAAGCCGCTCAAAGTTTCTTTGACTACATAAGAGAAAACATAGGTTTGTTCTTAAAAGATATTATCTGGAATTTAATTATACCCCAGTTTAAACAAGAGAAATACGAAAATCATATTATAAACTTAAAAGTATTATCGCCAGAGGAGATAGCTAAAATAGATAAGATAGTTGAAAATTACGAGTATAATAAAAGATTATTAAGCATTATTGGACAAGGAAAGTTGCCAACCTATAAAGATGCAGAAACAGTAAAAGCAGTAGTCAGGTCAGCTCTCCAGCAAAATAAAAACAGATATGTTGAAATACCCGAAGGGTTTTATGACAGCTTAAAAATGAAAATGGACATTGTTATAACTGGAGAAAATATTGACACTGCTGCTAAAATGACAACTTTACAAGTTGCATTACAAATGTTATCTTCTAACCCAATGATAGTTAAAGATGCCCAGACAAAGAAAGTATTCTACAAGCTGTTAGAACTTGCAGGAATTAACCCAGCAGACATTGAAGTATTGCCAGACGAAGCCCCGCCAGAAGAAGAGTTAATGAGAACATTGCCGCAAGGAGGAAGTATAGCTTTGCCACCAACACCTCAAACAGTGCCACCAGTGGTTGAACAAAATCAACAAATATGAAAGAAAAAACAATTGAGTTTATAAAAAATAACCGTGAAATGTTAGAAGAAATGTTTAATGAAAGGATTGAACAGCTAAAAGATAGCATATTTAATATTGAGGACAATGAAAAAAGAGATTTGGAGATTAGGTTTGTGCAGGAGTATAAAGAATGGTTAAGAAGTATAGGAATAATTTGTAAGCAAAATAATAAACATACAAATAAAATTTACGAATAACAAAGGTCGTTTAGTTAGATTAGTTAAATAGAGGACAAAACCTCTTTAAAAAATGAAAACTTATGGAAGACAAAACTTCTTTAAATGAAACCGATAAAGAACTTTTAGAAGAAAGTTCTTTGGAGGAAGAAGTTGGAGAAACTTCGCAAACAACTCCAGAGGAAGACACCTCTAAAAAAACAGAAGAGACAGGCGATAAGAAATTTAAAAGCCTGGCTGCTCAAAAAGAGCATTATCGCTCAAAGGTCAAGAAACAGGAGGAAAGGATACAGGAGCTGGAAAAACAACTTCAACAGTTGAATAAAGAAAAAAAAGCTCCTTTATCAGACGATGAATGGAAACAAAAAATTGAATTTGTTGTCAAACATCGTGATGTTCCTCCAGAGTTTATTGACGAGATTGAAGCGTATGCTCGAGGTCGGAGTATCTCTTTGGAAGATGCTTATAAGTCAGAGGTAATACAATCTGCTTATAAAGCACTTCAGGAAAAGGGTCGCAAAGAGGAAAAAATACCCGCACCCTCGTCTCGTTCTACTATCGTAGAAGGAAAAGACATCTCACAGATGTCCAAAGAAGAAATCAAAAAAAACTACGATAAAATCGTTAGTAAGTTTATGAAATCTTCTCACCCCAAATACGAATAGAAAGAGATTTTTTGAGCAAAGTTAAGTAATATTTTTAAAATATGCCTTATACGGGAGATAGATTTGATACTACTGACCTTGCTGCATTGATTAATGAAGTATGGTCTCCACGAATTGAAAGAGAACTTACTCCAAAATTGGTTGCTGCTGATTTCTTCAAGAATGTTTCTGACCTTTATGTTGGTGGCGGTGATGTTGCTCACATTCCTGGCATTTATGGTAGTAGTGCTGAATTATCAGTCAAAACAAAGACTGGTGGCAGTGAATATACATTGCAAAATGCAGAAGTTGAAGACAATACTCTTACTATCGATACTTGGAAGGAAATTACTTTCATTATTGAAAAGTGGGAACAACAGTTAATGCTTCAAAGTGCTAATATTGCAATGGAATATTCTGACCAAGCAGTAAAGAAATTAGCTGCAGATTTAGATTCTGCTATTTTTACTGCTTTGAATACTGGAACAACCAATAGCGTTGGTGATGCATCAAGCAATTTAACAGATGGAACTATCAGAGAAGCAATAGCAATGCTTGCTTCAAAAGATGTTCCTACTGATGAGTTAGCATTTTTTATTAACTCCGATGCTTATTGGCAAGACATGATGGGAGAAAACAAGTATGTTCAGACTTATGTTGCAGGTTGGCCAGTAGGAAGAACACCAGTTATAACAGGAAACTTTGGAAATGCCGCAGGAAGTATTCAGGGAATTCTTTACGGAATACCAGTTTATGTTTCAACTCAAGTTCCTAAAACATCATCTATCACTAATTTCTTGGCTCATCCTTCAGCAGTAATGTATGCTGTAATAACTCCAGGTGGTAATATAGTGAATAGTGAGGCTTGGGAAGAGAAACTTAAAGGTGGAACAGTGTGGAGGAGTGAAACTATGTATGGTGTTGATGCACTGAGAACAGACTTAGCTTGCAAAATTGTAAGCAATGTTGGCGGAATAGTATCATAACTTTATAGGGTTTTTGGGGGTTTGCCTAATAATTAAACCCCCAATAAACTAACTAAATATATGGAAAAATATTTTAGATACAGACAAAAAAAAGGAGGAGGAATAGTTGAGCTTACAGAAGAAGAGGCTGCAAAAGTCCATCATAATAAATCTTTGGAGTTTTTAGGTGATACTAAAGGCGGAAAAGAACCACCAAAAGGTAGGCAAACAGAAGTTATAAAAGGTGGAAAATCTACATTTTATAACCATAGGTTTGCTGGCGGAAGATAATATGGTTTATTTAATAAAGACACAAAAACAAAGAGTAGAGAAAATGGCAGAGAACTTAACAAGGCATAGAATGAAAAAGCTGCCTAAATCTTATTATCGTAAAGGTCAAGACGGGAAACCGCATTTATATTATAAAGACATTTCAAAATAATATGTTTGTAAGAATTTTAAAACCAAATGGAGAAATTGTTGAAGTAGATGAAAAATATGTTCAAATTGCTTTAAAAGTAAGCAAGGGAAAAGTTATGACAGAAGAAGATATAATAAATAATTCTGTTATTAAACCACCAAAACCAGAAGACACAAGTTTAATTTGTCCTATTTGCGGATACAAAGCAAAGAATGAAAAAGCATTAAGAATGCATAAGTTTTCTAAACATGAAAGAAAAGCAAAAAAATAAGATTGTTTATATTGGTAATTTTAAACGTTGGTGGTCTACAGAAACATATATTGCAAAATCATTTGAGGATTTGGGATGGAAAGTAAAAAGAATACAAGAAGATGAATTTAAACCAGAAGATGCTATTAAGGAATGTGAGGATGCTAAATTTCTTTTATGGACAAGAACTTGGGTAGAAAAAATACATTTAGTAGAGGAAGTTCTTTCAAAAATAAAAATACCGTCTGTTAGTTGGCATTTAGATTTATATTTTGGACTTGATAGGGAAAAAGAATTAAAATTACCATTTTGGAAATGTGATTATGTTTTTACTGCTGATGGCGGGCATCAAGAAGAATTTAAAAAGTTAGGAATTAACCATTATTTTTTATCACCAGGAGTTTATAAAAAGGACTGTTATTTTGGAGAAAAAGATAAAAAATGGAAAGGAAAAGATATAGTGTTCTTGGGAAGTTATTACTATCACCCAGAATGGCAATATAGAAAAATTTTAATAGAGTGGCTTCATAAAACTTATAAAGATAGATTTGTATTAGTTGGGGCAGACCAGGTTTATTTTATCAAAGGAAGTTGTTGGGGCAAGGACAAAAACAATCTCTTTGCCTCTATTCCAGTAATAATGGGAGACAGTTTATATTCACCAAACTATTGGTCAGATAGAGTTCCAGAAACAATAGGGCGAGGAGGATTTTTGATACACCCGAGAGTTCCAGGATTGGAAAAAGAGTATAGATATTACAAAGATTTAATTCCCTATAATTATGGAGATTTTAAAACATTAAAAGAAATTATAGATTATTATATTGAAGCAGACGATGAAAGGAATAAAATTAGAAAACAAGGAATGGAATGGGTTAAAACTCACCATACTTGGGAACATAAAATAAATTATATTTTAAAAATATTAGAAGTAGAAATGTTATATGTCTAACAATCCAAAAATAGGAATTATATGTAGAGATGATAACAGGGGTCTTGGAATACAAAGTTGGGAGTTTTATAAACATTTAAACCCATACAAAACATTAGTAATAGAATTTGATGGTGAGCAATGTTTTAGGGAAAGATACAAAAATGCAAGATTTTGTATAAATAGAATAAACGATGATGATATAGATTGGCTTTTAGATGGAACTGATATCGTTTTAAGTTTTGAACATTTTTATGGTGATAATATACTTGATAAAGCAAAAGAAAAAGGAGTTAAAACAATATTACAAATAAATTATGAATATTATTTTGGAGATAAACCAGACCTAATAATAGCACCGAGTTTATGGCAGTATGATTATTTACCAAATCCAAAAGTATATTTACCAGTTCCTATAAATAGAGAATTATTGCCATTTAAATTAAGAAAGAAAGCAAAGATATTTTTACACAATACAGGGAATTTAAAGGCGGGATATGATAGAAACGGAACAAATATTCTTTTGAAAGCCATTCCGTTAGTAAAAAGCGATGTTAAGTTTATTATAAAGAGCCAAGTAGAGACAGAAAGAATTAAAGACAAAAGAGTGGAATATATTGTAAAAGATGAAAAGAATTACTGGGATTGCTGGAAGATTGATGCTGATATATTTATTATGCCAAGAAGATATGGAGGATTGTGTTTGCCACTAAATGAAGCAATGAGTGTAGGAATGCCAATAATGATGACAGATATGAAACCACAGAATGAATTCCTGCCAAAAGAACTACTTATTAAGCCAGATAGTTTTAAGCCGTTTAATATAGCAAGTAATTACTTTGAAATAGCAAATATAAAACCAGAAGACATAGCAAATAAGATAGATGAAGTTGCCAATATGCCATCAAAGCATATACAGGAATTATCAAAATATTCAAATTATATTGCAGAAGAGTGGTCGTGGGAAAAACTTCTGCCAAAATATTTAAAAATATTTAAAAACTTATGACATTAGAGGAAATATACGATGATATAGATTTCATTTGCCAAACTAAAAGTGACCCATTATCCTATCCAGAAACAGATAAGTTAAGAAATGTTAACAGGTGGTATCACAAGGCACAGGAACTTATAATAGACAATATGAATGATTGGTATTTTCAGGGCGAGTATGCTGTTTGTGATTTAGTAAAAGACCAAGAAGAATATATTTTTCCTTCTGATATTTTAAAATTAGACAGGGTGGAGATAAATTATACTGGAGGTGAGAATGACTGGACAGTAGCAAAACCAGTTCCAATAGAAAGAATAAAATATCCTTTATCTAATAAGGACGAGGTTTACACAAAAACATCACCAATATTTTTCTTGCCAGATACATTATCAATAGCAATAAGACCGAAGCCAGATAATAATATTGCAAAGGGACTTAAGATTTATTATCAAAAAGATATAAAAGAATTAAGCGAGAAAACTGATAAACCATCATTAGCCGAGCCATTTCACAGAATATTAAGTTTGGGGGCAAGTTTAGATTATGTGATAGCCAACCAAATATTAGAAAAAAGAAATACTATCAAGTCAGAATTAAACGAGCTGTTAGACAGATTAGTAGTTTATTACAGCCACAGAAATATTACATCAAAAGCAAGAATAATACCAAGATTTAGCGATTATAAATAGAAACTTGAAAAGTAAAGGTCGCAAGTTTCAACATTTAAGTTTTAATTTAAAAGATTATGGCATCTACATTTAAATGGGCGCAGACAAATGGTGCAGATTCTGGAACAACTACAGATTTGACTGGTGGAGATAACAATCTATTCAACTACAAGAATACAGATAGTGCTGGAACGACTGGTTATGATACGTATCCGATTGTGGCAGGAACTAATTCGTATGAAGTTTGGTTACGAGGACACTGGACTGGAAGTTTTAATAAGATTGACAATTTGAAGTTTTGGATGTCTCAAGACTTCTCTCCTAATACTGGTTTAACTATTAAATGGAAAGGGAATGGTGTTACAACTTATTCTCAACCAACTAATGAAACTTCAACAATAGCAACATCTGCAATTCCTACTTCTGCTCCTGACACAGCAAATGTTAGCATTGGGGGTTCTCTGACTGGTGCTTTGACTACTGAAGGATACAGCGATTACATAGTGAGCCAGTTGCAGACTACAGTCCAAGCCCAGCCTGGCGACACAAGTCTTGCCGAGTTCACACTCTCATACGACGAGAGCTAAACTAATTATAGATTAAACTTAATATCATAAGTTGAAATAGGTGTAAGATGAATCCCATCATCTTTTAAAATAAAAGACAAATTATGGAAGAAGGCAAAAAAGTAGACGAGTTAATAAAAGAAAGAAACAGAGGTTATAATTTAATAATGAAGTCAACCAAAGAACTGATTGATATGGGTGTTAAACTTGGACAGATGACAGAAGAGGGAGAATCTTTTAATATTCCTGATAACTACTTACCAAACTTTGCTTTTAATCTTGAAGAATATGAATGGGAGGCAGAATATGAGGACGGAAGCAAAATAAGGCAATATGATATAGACAAGGAGCATCATTTTGGAGATATAGACCAAAGCAAACTTAAAAGAATTACTTATTACTCTAATTTTGAATATCCAACAGACAATCTAGAAAAGAGAGTTATAGTGAGCTTGGATTGGAAGACAGGGGTATTTACTTTTATGAATGGCTTGGTAGATATGAAAGAAAGAGGCGAATTATCAAAAGAAAGAAAGCCAAGAAAACTTATATTATATAAAAGAGTCCAGCAGGGGCAAACTTCAGAACTATCTTCTGGAGGTAGCAAACCTACTGGAGATATATATTTTTACAAAAGGTATTATTTAGGATACGAGACAGAAGATAATCAAAAGATAATTATCTGCCTTTATCCAAATATGCAAATTAAAATAGTTTAAATTTTATGGCAGGAACAATAAAATATTGTGATTTTGTAAATGGTGATGATGATAATGGAGATGGAACTTACAGCAATCCTTACAAAACAATAACAAAAGCATCAACAGGTTTAGGTAGTGGTGATGAAGTTAGAGTGGCAAAAAGTCCAGCACCAGTAGATTTAACTGTTACCTTTTCTTTTACTAATAACTCAAAAACAGTAACTGCTTCTGATTCAGTATTTATAAATGAAGTTACAGCTGGGCAAGATGACACTTCCGTAAGAAGAGGAGATTTTATAAAAGGTGGAGATGGAAATTGGTGGGAAGTTGTTACGATAAATAGTGCAACTTCTGCTGATTTATATCAAAAATATTCTGGTTCTACACAATCAGGAGTTAGTTCCCAAAAATTAATGGTAACAAGCACTGGAGAGGCTTCAGGTTCAACTACTGCAGTTCAAACAGTTTCTTCTTCAGGAACATCTGCTTCAACTTTGAAGATATCTGGTGGTTGGAATTTATCTAATCAAACGCAAGATGGTCAAACATATTTTAGGCAATTACATAGCACTTTTAATAATAGGTATGGATATGGTTTGTATGCAAGCGGTAAATCTTATGTGGAAATTTCAAGATTACATTTTTTAAGATATAATTATGGTATTTACCTTTATTCCAGTTCTAACAACAATACTATAACAACTCC
>ERZ795050.5116-NODE-5116-length-11423-cov-4.533955_pt1 | contig 11423 bp, 10 predicted proteins | sample MGYA00375134_ERZ795050 | MGnify/ENA primary metagenome ERZ795050 (study PRJEB30179, sample SAMN05720221) | activated sludge metagenome | isolation source: Anaerobic digester | place: Japan | collected 2015-05-26 ... | reverse complement strand
GCATCCCTTGAAGCAGACGGATAACCTGATCTAACCTTCCCATTTCGGTGTTCGCACTAAACTCAGTCTGCCGTTGACCGAAGTTCAGATCAAACTCTCTCTGCCCCTCGTTGGCGAGGTTTTTCCATCGCTCACTCTCGTCCGCTTGAGCGAGGCGACCGGTCGAAGCGGTGTATCCCTGAGGGGTGTAACCGCCAAGCCGATTATACGTATCCTCCTCCCTACGACTATCTCCACGGATCGCATCGGCTAGAGCGTTGACGTGTCCGGTATTCGCTGCGGTCTGCATTCCCGCCAACCAGTCCTTTTGCATGTCCGGTTGAGCGGTCACTCGCTTCTCATAACCGAGGAGATTCTGTAACTTCTGACCCTCGGCCATTGCTGCGGTGTGTTCGTTCTCCCATCCTTGTCGGGTGGTCCCTGCACCTTGGTCAGTGAAACCGTGCAAGAACTGCCCCAGGTTCAACATTCCATCCTTCGTAGCGTTCGGATTACCGATGCCCGCGAAGAGATTACTCCACATCGAAGGGTTCGACGCGCCGGTCATCGCAGACGCCGTAGGAGCGGCAGCTTGCACACCATTCGCGGCCATCATCGACGCCATTTCCGTTCCTGCTTCCGCACCTCCCGCCGCACCGGCAGCGGTAGCCGTTCCGCCTAACATTCCACCTAGAAAAGCCATATTAGTTTCCTCGAAGAACAAGTTTTCCAGACAAAGACCACCCGGCCAACCAAGCATGACAATACGGAGCAAACAGGTATCCCAGTTTGCTAGTCGTATCCCCATACCTACTGGCTCCATAGCGTAAGAACGGTTTGACAATCACCACATTTACCGCCTTCTTGACCCAGGAGTGACGTTCCATCAAAGGAACCAAGATGGAGGACATCCATCGGTAACCAGCCTTCCTGGCGGGAGTTAACAACTCCTTCCGAGCCTTGTTGACATACCACGGCAGTCCTCCATTCAGAGCGGACAAGAAGATAAAGCAACAGCTTAGTCCACCCTCCCCCTGAACAAAAGAACGATTTTCCGTGCCTTTACCGGTAAGATCGTCAGTGGTAGTCGACTTACGAGACCCAAGCATATTCGAAGCAAGTTGCAAAAGACCGATATTAGTTCCTTTCTGCATCTCGCCCGTCCGAGCGCCTTCGATACTCTGAGCAGTGCGTCCAGCAGCCTGTCCAGCCAACGAGCCCTGCGCCTGGAGTTGGAGACCCCTTCTCGCGTTCTCAATGAGATTGAGAAGTTGCGAGGCTTGAAAAACCTGACCCGCATCTTGTTGTTGGGCATTACGAACCTCCGTTCCGCGTTCCTGACCGAGGCGGGTGGCCATTTCAGCCTGTGCGATCGCAGGCCTCGCCGTCCCACCACGGACCATTGAAGGACCACTTTGCACTTGCGCCATCGCCGTGCCGGCTCGATTCTTGAACGACTCTGCCGTTTGGTCTTCGAACTGACTCGAATAAGGATTCCTACCTGCGATTGTCCGGAGGGTGGCCGCACCGTCAAACGAAGTTGGAGAAAGCCCTAGGATTGTGTCCAATGAAGCCTTCGAGGGAACCGCATTAGGATCTTGAGAGACTAAGGAATGTAACAACGACCCGATCCCGCCGGACAAGGCTGAGTTAGGTGCGGCGCTCTGGGCGTTCGAGGAGAGCAACGACATGATCGAAGAGGGCAGAGAATAACTCGCCTCTTGTTGTGTCGTTCCTTGACGTTGAAAAGCCGAATCGGTGTTAGAAACACCACCACTCACCTTAAGAGCGACCACCCCTTCCGAGTGTGGATACAGGTCTTTCTCAGCCTGCACGATCCGCTTTGCGGCTTCTAGACAAACTTCAAACTCAATCATACTAGTTCCTTTCTAAAGACCAGACAAGCTCTTCGGAAACCCCACTTCTTCTCGAACAACCGTATGGCCGCTCCGTTGATGCGACGAGAACAGGCTTGGAGATCGCAGTATCCCTGAGACCTCGCCCAACTCTCGGCATTGGTTAAAAGCTCAACTGTAGTTGTCGGACATTTTCCATTCGAGTAAACAGCGTATACCACCGCGCTCTTACGACAATAAGGCTCGGTGTTATTCAAGATGATCCCATACCCGAGGGGCTTGTCGTTCTTCGAGGTGAGGACTCCAACTCCACCATTCGTAGGATGGCACGAAATCGCGTGGAGGACCATCTGGAAGAACTGAAGTGGCTCCATATCCCCACGAGCGCCGTGAGGATCGTTCAAACTATTCAGTCCCTCCAACAGGAAGGGCCACCACTTCTGGGCGTCTTGAAGATTTGCTAACCAAAAGAATTTATTTCCAGTTATCATAGTTCTCCTGAGGCACGGATGTTTTCTTCGTATCCAGCAAATACTGCTCGACGAACACTTCCCCCGGTTTGGTAACTCACCACCGCATCGTTGTCGATCTCGCCTTGACCGTTGATGACTTCTCCAGAGATTGCGTCGAGAAGGACTAGATTCGCAGGAACCACCGTTCCGTCGATTCGAGTGAAAAGTCCTCCCACGAGGAGGCGCTTCTTGTCCGGCAAGAGAACCGCACAAAGCGGTCGTCCTGCATACAAAAGGGCAGCAAACTCCGTTCCGGAGATCAAGGAACCGTCCGCTTGACGAAACTCGAAGAGATGGTTGATGAAATCGTTGTCTAACGATCCATCATACTTCATCTTGAAGAGCGGAAAATACCGAAATGAAGAGTGCGTAATCGGTTGACCACTGATCGATAAGGTTTGTGTTGAACACATTGACGTTAGGGAAACTCCCTTATACGAGGAGACCAGCCCCGTCACGAATAACCCCACACCGTTCTCGATACGACCATACATGGAAGATTCATACTGAGAAGGGACTGTGCAAAGCGGTTCTGGCACGACCGTTGAGGAATACATCGTGTCCGAACCGGAAGCTACAACTCCGTTCTTATTCCACTTTGTCGGATCATACTCTCCATTCGAAGTGTCCCAGCAATACGTCCATCTCGAGGGATCACCGTTCCAGAAAACCATCCCTACCTGGCTGCCAGGGGCGTTATTTCCCCATTTACCGTGGTAGTCGTCAACTCCGTATTCTTTCGTGGCGACGATCGGGCTGGTGTAAAGCAATTCCTTCGCCATACGGTAAGGGAGGTCGGCGAGTCCGTATTTATCATCGCCGGAAACCTGAATTTCCCACTTACTCGCTACGACGAAGCCTTCGTCTAGAACGAACTTATCACTCACCACCTGGAAAACGTGCATCAGTGCACCTTGTTTGTTAATCGGACTGAAGATGCTTGACAAGGTGTCGCTGTAGATCATGTTTACTCCACTTGCCAGGTCCTGGTGGATGAACATTAGATCCCCGTTAGGGAAAACCTTCACGTCGACAAAGCCAGGTTCAACCCCAGGGAATGGCGCAGAAGAGTCGATCCCGTGGATCTTCGTTCCGTTCGTCTGATTCGTCAGCATGAGCGAACTCTGCGTTGCACCTGCGTGAGTTTTTGTGATACTCACGACAAGTCGTCCGGTAGTATGCAAATCGAACGCCATCAGGGAGTAGCGTTGAGTGGCAGTCGCATGGTTATAACTAAACGGTGGCAAAAACGAGGTGTCGATCACTCCCGTGAGGGACATCTTCAGCAACGGAGGAGCGATATAGGCGGACGACTCAAGAGCAGAGCCAAAAACGTTCGAGGTGAGTCCAAAATTCGCACTCGTTTTCGTTGCTTTCGAGAATATTGTATACGTTCTCGACGCTCCTACGAAGACTGCGGTATCCGTCACCGCGATTTGAGTCGGGACCGGGTAAACCCCATTGATATAGAACGAAACTGGAGCGAAAGAGGTGTCCCTCGTTCCGTCCGTATTCAAACGGATTAATCCTGCTGGACAAGAAACGCCGTTGTATTTGTCAAAATACCCACCGACATATACTTTCCCTGCCGCATCCACCGCGAGAGCAGTTACCGGACCGTTGAATCCCAACGGAAGGAATCCCGTTGGAGGAGTGTAGGTAACAGTCGTCGGAGAGGTGATCCCGGTGAATAGAAACTTCTGCCGCCAAACGTTCCCGCTCCGCCTCGGTCCAGAGAACATCGCTTTCGGCCAGTTGTTCTCGGCTACGACCTGACCGGCTTTTATAAACTCTGGCGTTTCTTCAAGAGAGTTGCGAACCGCTGTCCACACCTCCACTCGAGCCAGGTTCGAATCTTCCTTCACCGAGGCGTGGATCGCTTCTGACTCGATCTCCTTCTTTTGTAAAGTCGAACCATAGTGCATGTCTCCCGTCTCGAGATAGGGATCAACTCGGGTAAGGCACTCGGCAAGGGTGTTTGAATCGGTCTCTTCCTTTAGGAGACGTCCATTGCGGAAGCCAAACAACTTCGGAAGGGTCTCTTTGTAAGTGTAACTAAACGCTTCTTCCGTGGAGGTGTTCGCCGCTGCGCCCTTGGTGCTAGAACTAACCGCAGCCACTCTCACCGAGGGGAGAAAACAGTGAACGTCTTCGACAGGTGCGATATACCAGGTGTTCTCCTCGTAATTAAAGACGATCTCCATATCGAACCTGGAGGAGGTGCTATCTTTCGAGACGAATAACCAGTGCACTTCGGTCTCGATCGGATCGATATACGCTGTTGTTTTATTCCGCTCAGAGGGAACGGTAGAAAGCAGCGAGAAGAAGTATGCACCAACGGTCTTACCAATCTCGACTGCTTGTTGTCCGTCAAAGGAGAAGAACGTCTGAAGAGTCTCGTCCACGAAGAAACACCGAGAATCATTCCCCACCATGCTGTAGGGGAAAGAGTTTCCTTTGTCCTTCACAACCGGATCGCCCACCCGCATGACAGTGGGGAGACCGACATACATCATCGGAGCGATATAGGTAGGAGTGAAGAAGAACAGCGCCTCGCCGATACGCTTTAAGCCGGTTAAGCCGACTCCGCCGCAATCGCCTCGACCGTAGTCCGCAAAATCATAGCTATCCGCTTCGTTCTTTCCATTTGGTTCGAAGACAGTGAAATCATACAACGATGACCATCGAGCCACCGTTGGTTCGTTCACTCCTTTATACGATCCTCCTGCCACCACGAGGTGTTCGAAGAAAACTTCTACATACTTTCCGGTCGGAACATTCTCTCCGAGGTCTCGAACCTGAGTGCCGTCGGTATACATCACCTTGTTTAACGGATTGGTGAAGTATAGATATTCGTTATACAAACAAGTCCCCCATCGAAAGAACGACGAAGAAGCGGTCAATCCACTCTGGAGTGGCCGGAATCCGCTCGAGTCGAACGCGTAAACCGCTCGGTCCGTCATCGCGATGGGAATGACTAAACCACCTTCGGCGGGCACCGCGTGAAGATTCTTTACCGCACGAGAGTGATAAGTCGAAATCGCGGAGTGGATCGTTCGTCGCGGGACCTGGCGAAGATAACCGTCTTTGTTCCGCATTCCGAACTGGATTCGCCACTTGGACTGATCGATCAGGTTAGGACGGTTCTGACCGTCCATACCGAACGTCTTCTCGTGAAGCTTCTTCTCGTATGCCATAATTAAGAGATTTTTACGATCTCGACCAGCGAATGGAAGGTGTCGTCACCCCCGGTATTGATGTCCAGTCCAAGACCGTTCGTAGCAGCGATTTCGGTCCAGTGTTGGATATAATACTCCTTCGGAGAGCCCACCGAAGCGCCGGTGACTGCTAAGACACCGACCAACTCCGCTCTTGTCATCGTTCCTGGAGAGCTTGCCGAACAGGCCCCTTGTATCATCGTGGCGGGCGTGGCTGAAGTGTCTCGCAAGCGGATCTTGTGCAAACCGCAAGAGAATCCAGGCACGCTGGCTCGGATAAGGTATGAACCGTCTGAGGTGAACTGGAGCTTATTCCCAGTCACCTTCATGAAGTCAACCGAACCAGTTTGTAACGACCACGAACCTCGATCGGTGGTAGAAGTCCACCCACCTGCTACCGAAGCGGGGGAGTCTCCCAGTGGGGAAGTCTCCGCGTATAGCGCATACGTCGCGGCAGTGGCTGCAGTGCCCGTGATGGTGAAAGTCAACGTAGGATCTCCCGAAGGTTCGGAATAAGCGATCGATACCGCTCCTTGCACCTTCACCGCTTTCGCCACCCCACTCGCATTTCCGGCGATAAGCCGTCCGGAAGTGCACGCCAACGCAGCGGTGTCGATCCCTTTGTCTACGACTTTACCGTTGAGCACCAACGAATTTGCCATCTTCGCCGCGGTGATGGCGAGGTCTTGCACCTTGGTGGTGCTCACCGAATTGGCAGCGAGAACGCGTTCTATCACGGCAGAATCAGCTAGTTCGACATCGGTCACCGCCAGGTCCGCAATCTTCGCGGTGGTCACCGCTCCGTCCTCCAGCAGGGAGGAGTCGACAAATCCGGTTGCGAACTTACCACGCCCGGTCGAGTCGGCTGAGAACAATGAGTTGACGATCTTATCTAACGCGCTAAGCGCATCGGTGGCCAGTTCGTCGTTAGTAATACACCCATCCGCGAGCATGGCCGTTGCGATGGTGACATCCTTCAAGGTGCCATCATCGTTGAAAGACTGCCCTAGGAAAGACCTGAGGAAGGCTTTTAACTGTCTAATCGCATCGTCATTCTCGGAGATAGGAGCACCGGAGGCAGGTTTCGACGCGTCAAGCTGAGAAAGAAGTCTTAAAGCTGGATAGGAGGCCATATCACTGGAGATTGAAATCGCTGGTTACATTCTTGAGCATCATGGTATCACACGAGATCAGCGCCTCCCATGCGTCCTTCATAGCGGCAGTCGAGACTTGAACTTGCTCGCTGTCCTTCAGGAAGAGATTTAACTCCACCACACCCCGGAACAAGATGAAGGACTCTCCATAGGTGAGGAAGAAATCGGTGTCTGCGTCGCTCGCATAAGTATCCGCCCAGACCACCGCATCACAGTGGAGGTCGAAGGTGTCAGACCCTCCCGAGATCTCCACATCGGCAGGACGGAGATAGATCATATCTCCGTGGCGGACCAGACTATAAGTAGACAGCGTCAACGGAGAGTATGCTTGGCGCGTTGCAGAGTCGCTCATGATCCGGCCAAAGTGTTCACTCAACCTTCGACGGTGCTGAGAACGCATTGTGTTCTCGATGGGGACCAACACATTCGTAGACGACCCCTGGACGGGAACCGGCAAGAACGCCGCCTCGATCGCTTTGACCGAGACGGGTTCCGTAGTGCCATATCTAACAGCGGTCGATAGCAAAGCACCATTCGCTATCGACATTGAGGGAATAGTCACAGCACAGCGACAAACTTCGAAGTCATGCTTCTGTTGCGCATACGTGCGAGCTCGATACACAGCTTTCGACAATAAGTCGACGCCGTTAACAACAAACTCGCTCATATCCCGACGCATAAATGCGGCGAGTTGTGACTTCATGTCTCCAAAGGATGTAACTGGTGCGGCCATATCTATTCCTTGAGGTTATTCGCGGGCGTCTTTACCGCCGAGGGAGCCAGGAGACGTGCGAGAAGTGGAATACTCCTTCGTCTCGTTCGTCTCCTTCTGTGAGGAGGTTTCACGGCTCAGTCCGTCGAGCATATTGGTGCTCGAAACGTCTTTAGCCATCGAAGGCGTGATCGAGGCGTCACGCCAGTTCTTCTTGACTTGGTTTGGCATAGGTTACAGGTATCCTTTCACTACTAACCGGATGGTTCCGGTGACGTCGGCCGGGATACGGCTGGCGTCGGTTGCCTGAGTTAGGTCCACCAACAGGATAGCGGTCCCGGCATAGTTTGGAGTCGCCGTGTAAACCTTCGCGTCGGTGCTCAGAATCGCGTTAGTGCACTGTTCGATCTTCTTCAGTGCGAGAACAGAGGCCGGAATCAGGTTAGTGGTTCCGCCTTGACCGGTGAGGACGAGAGTCACTTGACGGCAGGAGAGTTCCTTTCCGGACATCCCCGCCTCAACCCATGCTCGGTTGATCGTGACTGCTGATTGTGCTAGGTTAGCCATAGGTTATGGGACGTAGTCTTGGACGTTCTGCAGATACAGGAAGGACTCGGGCATCCGCAGTTCCAGCCCGGCTTCCGTGAGCCACTCGTCAGTCCGTCCGTCGGCATCCCGAGCCTGACGATTCTTGAGCAGCTCGGTATCGGAATCGAGCAGCGGGCGGAACCGGAGGTTCTGAACGTCGCAGAACAGAGCGTTATACCGCAGAGCGTCGTTGATCGAGAACAACGGATGCGATTTGTAATAGATCGTCCCGAAGGGCGAAATGTGCTTCACCACGCTCATGCCGTAGGAGTCACTCGTGGGGAACCCGGCGTCGAGGCAGGACTTGCTCTTATAGAGCTGATTCATCACGCTCAGGAAGCCGGACCCGCAGAAGCAGATACGGTCACTCGAGACGTTGTTTCCGTAGCGGAAAATACGCTCGAGATACTTATCGTAACTCTTCTCGTTGATCGATCCCCCGACGTTCGCGATGATACGCTTGTTGTCGTCGGTATCTGCCGTTGCCGCCGAGTTGCCGTAAGTGGAACCCGCTTCCCAAAGGTTAAGGAAGTAGAGAATCCCACCCGTGGTGAACGTCGGCATTGCGTCGGTGCCACCGCCGGTGTTGTAAGCGGTCTTGTCGCCGAACAGGAAAGCGAACTCCATCTCTCGCATGTGGTTGAGAGAGTTTTCCTTCGCTTTGTCCTTGTAGGGACCGCTCTTGTCGAACTTGGCTCCAGCCTTCAGGGCCGTGCGGGAGAACGAGAACGGCGTCCGGAAGATTTGAGTGTAGTTCGTGATCGCCGTAGGCAGCGTCCAGATCTGTCCGCTCGGCATCGTGGCGAACTGGGCGTTCGCGGAACCGATGACGAGGACTTCTTTGCCGACGTTTTCGTTCGTCGTTCCGTTGTCGATCGTCGAAGTGGTGTTGATCGCGCGGAACTTGATGTGAGTCGCATCCACGATCGAGGTGACGATACCCTTCACCTCACCAGACGAGGCAGCAGAGTTCAGATCGACCTTGATCTTGATGACGTGGGAAACGCGGAACTTCTCCGAGGAGGCGACGCAGACCTGATATTCAGTGTCCTTCGTGATGGTGCCGGGATCACCGAGATCCGTGCCGGCCGCCACGAGGAAAGGTCCTTTCGAGGTGCCCTGGGTGATCGTGAGAGTGCGCTGCTCATACAGTCGCTTCTCGTAGATCGTGAACGAGGGATCGTTCGTTTCCTCTGACGGGAGCATCGAGAGGAGCCCGATCAACGGAGCAGAGCCCGCTGGGTAGTTGTAAAACACGGACGAGCGGATGTTTGTCCACCGCTCAGAAGCGAATTGTTCCGTGCCGATTAGGCCAAGAATAGCCATATTGTTTCCTTATCCGAACAGTTCTTTGGCAACGGCCGCCCTCGAGGAGGTGCCTCCCCCGGACTTCTGGCCTCCGCCAGCACCGCCTTGCCCTCCGCCAGTGAGCGTGGGCATACGACGTTGATTCGCAACAGGGCGCTGTTGGGCCGTGTCTTCGGTGGCGTCGTCTCCATTCGGGAGTTCCACCTTAAGCGATTTAAGAACCGCTTGGGCCCGTGAATGCACTGCTGCAAAAGCTTCTTTCTTGGAGTTGAATTTAACCCCTTCCGCCTCCATAGCAGACTTGATTTGCTGCAACAGAGGGTCCATACCCTTATACTGAGGGTAAGATTTGTAGAACTCGTCCACCAGTTCCCGCTCCGCTTGCTGCCGGGCGAAGGACTTCACAAAGCCGAGGTCCCCCTCGATTTGTTTCGTCAATGCCTTGAGCTGACGTTGCATTTGGAGCTGTGCGATTTGAATCGCCTGACGAGTCGTTCCATCCGCCAACAGCATGAGGGCTTGTTTGCGATCCTCGGGTTTCTCACTCGAGAGGAGCGTCAACAAAGCATCATCAGGGTTGAACGGTTGGATCAACTTCGCTAACTTCTCTGGGGTGAGTTCATCATCGTCATCCGTTTGGGCAGGCGATTGTTTCCTCACGTCCTGAATCGCACCAGAGACGATAGCTTTAAGTTGATCCGGAGAGAGGCCGCTGATAACGTCCTTCCCCGTCTGCGCGTTGGTGTTATCCTGGGATTGAGAGTCGTTAGAATCTCCTCCCTGGTTATCACCATTTTGACCCTGGGCGGCATCTTCGGGTTGGTCGAAGAGATCCTGAGCGGTGTCGTTGTTGTTGTCTTGTGCCATACGATTAGTCCCGTTGTCTTAGTTCGAGGATGGTGTCTTGTCTAACTTTCTCGATGAAGCCCATCCAGAGTGTTGCACCGAGAAGTCTTTCCCGAGCGAGGACATCGCCGATGTCTGCCGGGTGTGAAATTGAAATGTCAGTGAGGAGCTTTTCACGGTTTGTTTGAAAGATCTCGACCAGAGCGGCATAGGCCGGGTTTTCAATCAGCGCCTCCAACAACTGGGCCTGTTCCTTCGCTGGGAGTGCCTTGTAGCGTTCCACCGGGGTTAGGATTTGCATTCATTTGTCCTTGTTGTGCCAACTGCAACAGCAATGCGGCTTGTTGGTTCTGTCCTTGCACCTTAAACCGCTCAGGGTGATTGATGTTACGAAGAATCAGCATCTCGTTAATGAGGGCATTGATATCGTAATTGAGAAGCACCATCACTTGGGGATTCTGGAGCAAAACGGTGACGAGGTCTTGAATCGTCTGGGCTTGGAAAATTCGTTCCGACGGAAGCGTTCCATCGAAGAATTTGATGTCGTAGTTACCGATTAGGTTGTCCTTCGAGATGGCGTTGAAGGAGTAGTAAGACATCGGATCAGTGGCCTGTCCAAGGACTCGGACGAAGGTTTGTTCATCCAAACCCTCTCGAAGGTTGGAGATCATCTGACGCGCCATCGGCATGAGTGCGCCCTTGAAGATCAACTGTGCGATTACCTTCAACCGACCCGCAGCGGCGCTTCCGACGTTTCGCGCCTCCGTGGCAGACCGGCGACCGGAGAAATACTGACCGAGCATGTTCTCACTAATCCCAGTAGTGGTCATGATCAGTTGTTGAAGCATCTGGGCATCATTGACGTGATTGCCAGTCACATCTGTGATATTAAGCTGCTTAAGCACACGATCAATGCCCTGCATCATTGCGCCGGACTTAACTCGAATAATCGGACTCCTGGAGAGAATATCTTCCGGGTTTACTACCGAGGTATCCGCAGCGAATTGGTTTTGAATCGTTCGTCGCACGCTGGAGATGTGCGAGTTGATAAACCAAGTGATCGTGCTCTGGAGTTGGTCGATCGTGTCAGCCAGACCGGGATTGTTAAGGGTGTGCAGATCTGGGCTGTATTCTTGGAGGACGTAGGTGAATTCCCCGTGCGCGTAGTTGAGAGGTTCGCACCGAATGATCCGAGCGTCGTTCGCGATCCAAACGAGGTATTTAACAGGATACTCCTCGGGACCAAGAGG
>ERZ795050.5112-NODE-5112-length-11427-cov-4.541505_pt1 | contig 11427 bp, 6 predicted proteins | sample MGYA00375134_ERZ795050 | MGnify/ENA primary metagenome ERZ795050 (study PRJEB30179, sample SAMN05720221) | activated sludge metagenome | isolation source: Anaerobic digester | place: Japan | collected 2015-05-26 ... | reverse complement strand
GTTCACGAAGTATGGAGCCCCCTTCGAACGGCGTCCCGGAGCACAACTGGTCGATTTCCCCGAGGGTAAGCGCCCCCCGTGCGAGAAGTTCGCGAACGATGGTCGAACGAATTTGCCGTTTCGATCCCTCAAAACGGCCCTGCCGCCGGTAACCGGCGCTTTTGCGGTTTGGATTCTCCAGTCTCCGTCCGAGTGCAGCACCATAGTCCGTCAGCGCGTAGTACCAGACTCGCGGTTGAGAATGATCCAGTGTTTCTTCGACCAGCGGCAGGATCTGCTTGTCCGAAACCGTTTCGTGTTCGCCGAAAAACGTGTGTATGAACACGCGTCTGATGTTTGTTTCGATGAATACGGTCGGCAAGTTGTACGCGTACGCGCAAATCGCTCCCGCGGTGGCAGCGCCAATACCGGGGAAAGTCTGGAGGTGTTCCGGTGATCTCGGGAGTCGTCCATCATAGTCGCGAATGACGCGCTCCGCAATCCTTTTCAAAGCGACAGCCCTGCGAGTGTATCCCATCCCCTGCCATACTTTGAGCACATCGCTGAGTGGCGCTTCGTAGAGATCGTGGAAGCTCGGGAATGCGCGGAGGAACTCGGGGTATTTCTGGGCCACACGGCCCACCTGAGTCTGCTGCAGCATTACTTCAGAGACGAGAATCTCGTACGGGTCACAGGTGTGCCGCCAGGGCAAATCGCGTCCGAAATCGCGGTAAATTCGGTATACCAGCCCACGAAACCTGTCGACAACCGCAGCCCTCTCTCCAGCACCCGGTCGATCCAACGAAAGATGGCTGCCAAATGCGATAGCGCCGCTCTGTTCCCCCGGTATCAGATCGGCACCTCCTCGGGGCATACGACTGCACATACCTCTTCAAAGTCAATCAGAGCGCATGTACGCTCTTGATTGTGTTCGCGTCTGCAACGCTTGTAGTGTCGCGCGAGCCCGTCTGCGACTGACAACGCATCAAACACTCGAACGAGCCTCACGAAACAATACCGGCACCTTACCGCATGACTCAACACACCGAGCGCCACGTCTTTCGGCAGAGAGCCCTCCACGTACGCGCACAGTTGCGTTTCCCCGGGGTGGGGATCATCATTTCGTGCAATCAATGAGCCACCGTCGTCATGAGGTCTGCAATAGTCTCTTCGTACAAGTATTCGACGCTCGAAACGCCCGCCGTCACACTCCGGGCTGCCTTCGGAAATCCAGTTCCGTAGGAAATCACGCCACGGGAGATCCAGAGACAGCACGATTGGTCGAGGATTTGCCCGTTCATCTCTTTGATTGGAATCCTCAGGTGCAATACTATTGCGCTGTGTCGCGGCGAATTTTCTCCCGACTGATGTTCAGTTTCTTGATCCGGTAACGCAGAATGTCCCTGGATATCCCCAACCTCCGAGCAGCTTCGGACACGTTGAAGTCGCACTCCCTGAGGGTTTCTTCGATGAGTTCCTGCTCCACATCGGCAAGCTTCCTTCCGACCGGGGCTTCGGTCGAATTCCTCGCAATCAAGGTTGTCCCGGGGCCTGCTGTGTCGAACTGCAGATGCACCGATCGAATGATTTCCCCTCCCGCAAGCAGTAGCGCCCTTTCCAGGCAGTTTTCAAGTTCACGCACGTTCCCCTGCCAGGGATGAGCCAGAATTCGTTCGACGGCGTCCTCCGCCATTCCTGTCAGGGGCAGGTTCGTTTTCAGTGAGATTTTGTAGAGAAGTGCTGCCACAAGGGCCGGGATGTCTTCCATCCTCTCCGCGAGAGTAGGGAGATGAATCGGAAACACGTTGAGTCGGTAGAAAAGGTCTTCCCTGAAACGTCCTTCCGCCACGGCAACCCCAAGATCCTGGTGCGTTGCGGCAATCACCCGCACATCCACTGGAACTGCAGTCTCGCCTCCAACCGGGGTAACGCTGCGCTCCTGCAGAACCCGTAGCAGCCGGATTTGAGCAGATGGGTTCATTTCCGCGATTTCGTCAAGGAAGATGGTACCGTGGTGCGCTCGCTGGAACACCCCGGATTTGGCAGCGTACGCGCCGGTGAATGCTCCTTTGGTGTGACCGAACAGTTCGCTTTCGAGAAGGCCTTCCGGTATTGCACCACAGTTCACAGGCACGAAAGGCCCGTTTTTCCGCTTGCTTTGGCCGTGAATCGCTCGTGCCGCCAGTTCCTTTCCCGTGCCGGAAGGCCCCAGCAGAAGAACACTGGTATCCGTGCCCGCGACCTGTTGAAGACGTTTTCGTACCTCCTGAATCGCAACGGAATCCCCGGTGAGACTCTCAAACGTGCCCAATTCGGCCGGTGGGTTCTTCTTGATGACGGCAAGGCGCCGGGTCAGCTCGCGGTGCGCTGCGGAAGCAGACGGTACCCTGTCCGCGGGAATCCCCAGTCCCTGTCCTTTCAGCCACACTCGGTACGCTTCATCTCGCATCCTTGCGTGCTGCTGCAATTGCGCATTGAAAAGCGACATGCCGACAAAAGCGGCGTATGATCGCATGGCTACTTCCGTCGCCATCGCTTCGCCCAGTTGTCGACGTGCAACAAAACTCAGTATTACGCCGACTCGGGCGCCACGAGCGCTCAGTACCACGCACAACGGAACCAACCCGGACCGAGGAGGCGGTACGCCGAAGTCTTTCTCCCAGATGATCGGGCCATCGGAAGACGTTTCTGCGATCGCCTCGGGCAAAGGGAGACCCGGGGCGAGGCCGGGAATCGGCGGCTCCGCCGGCAGCACGATCTCAATGGTGTCCGAACTGTGCTTGCACAGCACAAGCACCGACAAGGTTACCGGGAAGAGGTCGGAGAACTCTTCAAGCGCATGTTTGGCAAGTTCAGCAGTATCGAGCGATTCCGACAGCACCCCCGTAACATCCGCACGCGCTTCGAGTGCTGCAAGACGACGTCGAAACGCCACTTTATCAGCCGCGCGCGGTCCTGACCAGTACGACAGCCCGACCACCAGAAAAGCTATCAGCGACACGGTGACTGCCGGAACGAGAACCCCGACCCACCACGAACTGGAAACCGTAGCAATCGCAAGCAGGGCGTACGCCACTGAAAGGGCTACCGTGAACATGTTCGTAACCAGCGACCCCCACAACAAACGCTGACTTGCGTTTCTGAACGCCCAGACCAGCAACGGTATCACCACTACCAGCGGAAACACATGCCTCCGCGCGGTGTTGCTCCATACACTTCTCCATGCTGTCTGCGCAACACGGTGAGCCACCGCCGCAGGTCCCGTTATTTCCGCGACGAACAGGCGTTGCCCGGCCCGCACATTGCGCTGTTCCACCTCCCTCCCGGAAGGGAATGTGACGCGGACTACGTACCGGCTGGCAGGGTCCACACCGAAGTGAGCTGCCGCGCTCTGCTGACTCCGACACCCGTTGGAAGCCATGATTTCGCGCATGCCCACCAACTCGCCGGCATGTGACAGGGCCCCCGTGTCGCGGTAAAGCCTCACGCGCGCCCCGACGGCCATTCTGTTACTGGAAACCCCTTCGCACCTCACGCTGATCGAGGTCTTCAGGTCAAGCCTGTTGAAGAAGCATGCAGACCGTCTCCGCTCGAAGTCCGAAAACCCATCGGTAAAATCGGCTTTGCTCGCTACGAAAACGTCGAGGTCCCCATCGGCGTCAACGTCCGCCACCGCTACCGCACGCGCGTCCTTGACATCGGTCAAACCCTCGACTGCAACGGGAATGAAACGCATATCCCCCGCGTTGCGAAAAAACGTCACCCCGTCGGCCCCGGCTATGAGAAGATCAAGAAACCCGTCGTTGTCGAAATCACCTGCGGCGCTCCCGTAGCTGAAGGGTCCGGATGCAAATCCCACGATGCCTGAAGCGTCTTCAAACCTCCAGTCGCCATTATTCCGCCAGATCCGGTTCTGACCGTCCGAAGTGGTCGTCACGATATCCAGATCGCCGTCGTTGTCGAGGTCCGCCAGCGTCGCTCCGTTGTGCTCCGCTCTTTCGCCGGCGGCGGCACAGGTGGTTGATATGTCCACAAACCGTGTGCCGTCGTTTCGGTACACCAGATTGCTGCCGCTCCCGCTGCAGACGAAAAGATCGACATCCCCATCGTTGTCCAGATCACCGAACACGGCATCCTTGCTCCCCCCGCGGGAGGTCAATCCCCAGCGGCGAGTCCCGTCGGTCCATCCTCCCCTTCCGTTATTGAGCCAGAGAACGTTGCTTCCGTGCTCGTTACACACAAAAAGGTCAAGCAGACCGTCTTGGTTGACGTCGGCGAATGTGACGCTGTTCGCCGAAAAGGGACCTTCCCGCAGCCCCAGCCGGTCGGTCACGTCATCAAAGCGGCGCGCGGAATTCTGCCGGTAGAGATACGTGGAACCGTACCAGCCAGCAACTGCAAGGTCCAGGCGGCCATCGTTATCGTAATCCCCCCAGGATGCACCGAACTGCGCCATTTCCTTCACTACCGGAATCGTCACGACTGTGCCCATGAGACCACGAACGCCCGTCTCGTCGCCAAAGCTGCCAGCGCCCCGATTCACGAGCAAATGGTTCGCGTCACGCATCGACACGAGGAACAGATCGTCAAGGCCGTCGCCGTTGCAGTCGCCGAATGCGGCTCCAAAGATTCCGAGCGCGTTCGGCAGCAGTTCCTGTCTGTAGAAGCCAAAACGAGTTGCCTGCTCTCCGGACCTCCTCGCACCATGCGGATCGAGTCGAAGAACGGTGCCGAGTCCCACCGCCCAGCCTGTTCTCGATTCAAATACGTCTAACCCGCGAACGACTCCGCGCACATCAACGGGGGCTGTCTCGACTTCTGAACCGTTCCAGTAGAGCAGAACTCTTTCTCCTCCGAACCACGCCTCGGAAACACCCCGGGCGGACACTGCGTAGAGGTTTTTTGATGAAGGAGCCGCTATCCGCCGCCAGGCATTTCCTTCATGTAACAGAATCACGCCTTCGTCGCCGACCGCCCAGACCTTCCCGTCCTTCGTGGCCGTTACCGAATGCAAATGTGAGCGCACGGGAGTCTGAGTCCCCTGCCAGCTTGATCCGTTCCACCTCCATGCGGAACCGAATTCGCCGACAGCCCAGACAGCCCCGTCCGGGAGGCTGACGCCGGACAGCATGGTTCGGTACCCGGGCGTGTTGGTTTCCACCCACACGCGTTGCCGGAGTCGAAACGCGCGTCCGCCCTGCCCGAACACGAAAAGTGTTCCACGGCCATCACTGGCAATCGCAGTCACGATCAGCCCCACGGGAACCGGGATGGGCGTCCAGCGATTTCTCTGGTAACGGAATAAAAGAGACTTCTGAGTTGCGGCATCAAAACCGGCCACCCACCCGTTCTCTTCGTCGTCGAACGCCATTGCGATGACGTCGCTTCGTGTCGGCGCCGAGACTTTCCTCCACTGCCCTCCCCTACACCGAAGTATCAGACCGCCCTGTCCGCCCGCCCAGCCAGACTCCGGCGTCAGCATCGCCATGCAATGCAGACGCTCGTAACTCGCGGGCAGGGAAATCTCGTGCCACTGCGATGCGAAGCACGCGGCCGCACCGGTGAAAACGAGCGATGCCAGAAGGAAGGAGGATCTGCGCCTCATTGTGGTCACTCCGCTGTACCTCTGCCGTTGGACCCCTGATCCATTCCGGTGAACCACTCAAGCTGCGACAACCATAGCTCCAGAACCGCCATTTCGTGTGGCTCAAAGCGCCGCCTGACAAATATCCCTTCGAGCTCTTCCAGAGTCTCCTCCGGGCGGTTTCTGACGGAGAGGCCGCAGTGAGTACTCAGCGCTTTGAGCCGCCGCACAAATCGTTTGCGCGTCTCTCTCGTCACTGAAGGCGGCACAGGGGTGGTACCGGGCACCAGTGCGGCCTGAAAGAGCTCCGCACCGACAACCGCAACCGCCTGCGCGAGATTCAGTGCCGGAGCATCCCTGCGCTGGGGAACGCGTATGAGTTCATCGCAATGGGCGAGGTCACGTAATGAAAGCCCGTCCGATTCCGGCCCGAAAAGGATCGCACCCGCGCCGTGTGAACATTGCGCCACGATACGCGAGGCTGCCGAGCGAACCGTCGCTGGCATTGGTCTTCCGGAACGCAATCTCCCGCTGGTGCCGATTATCCACTCGGCGTCAGCAACCGCGGAGTCCACATCCTCGTAGAAACGCGCGTCCTTCAGTACGCCAAGCGACCGGTGGGCAAGTCTGGCGGCTGGCCCGTCCGTGTCTATGTCAGAACCAACGATACGCAACTCTCCGAGACCGAAATTGCGTATCACTCGCGCGACTGCCCCGACGTTACCGGGCGACTCTGGTCGCACGAGCACCACGTTAATAGATCGAAGCGGGGAGAGAAGCTGTTCCATGCTCGTATGCCCAATCGAAACCGTGCTGACGAGAACCCGACAAATGTTCAATACAACGTACGCACAGGTTGCCGCAACGGGCAAAGGAAAGCGGCGGGGGTGGCCGGATTCGGCGGCGTGCTCTATCTTTGATTTCATCGTATTCACCGCGGTGCCAGGCGTCGGCACCTCGGAAACGGAAATGTCCCCGCATCAAACAGCCCCTGCACAACAGCCGTGCTGTTCAGTGTCCCGCGCTCAGGAGTCCACCAGTGCCCAACTGCCGTTTCAATGACCAGGTTCTTCCCATTGTTGTTGGCAAAACACTTTTCGAACACGCAGACACGAACCCCGCGATTCGAGTCCCCAGCTCCTGCAACCGCGTAGGCACCTGCCATGAGTGCATAGTCCAGGTGCACGAGGGAATCGAGGCGCTGACCCCGAGAACCGATTCCGAGCAGTTCCTTTCCGGAAATTACCGACTTGCGTGTCAGGCGAAGGTGATCCGTGATGACATGGACATCAACGTCAGCACCCTGAAGCGAAAGCCCAAAATCCTGACCGCAAGCGAAGTGCTCGACGTTCCCCTGGACCCGCTTACCCGCCGTTCGGGCGACCGCGTTGTTCGCGGGAACGACGACATCGATGCATTCGATGGCGAAGTGCTGGGACTCGCCATCGACGTGGGAACGACGACCGTTGTCGCCCAACTTGTCGACCTCACCAACGGGAAACGAAAGCTCACCGCGGCATTTGAAAACCCCCAGATTTTCGGAGGAAGTAACGTACTCCACCGGATCAACTACGCCAACGACGACCCTGACCACGAACTCCAGCGCGTTTTGATAGGGCACCTGAACGGCGAGCTGCGACGCATGGGCAAGCGGCGCCATATCTATGAGGCAGTGGTGACAGGCAACCCCACCATGCGGGATCTTTTTTTCGGACTGGATGTCCACAGCATAGGCGTGAAACCGTTCAAATCCATTACCGAGCATGAGATGCTTCGGGGTGAGCGCGCGGGCACGTGGCTGAACGCGTCGCCACGCGATCTCGGCCTCTTCATGAACGGCCGGGGCCTCGTGTACGGAGCTCCCCTCATCGCGTGCCATGTCGGGGCTGACACTGCGGCGGGAGTCCTCGCTACCCGCCTGTTCGAACGAGAGCGTCCTTCCATGCTCGTCGACATGGGCACCAATACCGAAGTGGTGGTAGGAAACAAACATCGGCTCATTGCCGCTTCGTGCCCGGCAGGACCCGCGTTCGAAGGGAGCGGGCTCCGTTGCGGAATGCCGGGGCTCGAAGGCGCGGTGGAATCGTTCCGCCTAGAGGATGGAAATCCCGTCTATTCCGTTATCGGCGACGTCACCCCTCGTGGAATCTGCGGCTCCGGCGTCGTGGACATTCTCGCAGAGCTCACGCGCAACGGCATCGTTGACACTGTTGGCAGATTCGTCGACGGCCGAACGGAGTTTGTTATTGACGGAGAGCAGAACATCGCAGTGGATCGACAGGACCTGAGTCAGCTTGCACAGGCGAAAGCAGCCAACTATGCCGGGCAGCAGATACTCCTCAGAACGTTCGGCATCGATTGGGATGATCTTGAGTTCCTGTTTTTCTCTGGGGGCTTCGCCAACTATCTGAACGTTCCCAACGCTCAGGCTATTGGCCTCATCCCGCCGATCGATCCGGCAAAGGTCATGAAGGTGGGCAATACGGCACTGGAGGGTGCCGCTCAGATGCTGATCAACAAGGGCCTGCGCGAACGGATCGAACAGGTCGTCTTGACCATCGAGCACATTGAGTTGGAACGTGAACCCGACTTTTTCGACATGTATGTCGAGGGTTGTCTGCTGGAACCTATGGGCCGATTGAAGGGCTGACATCGAAAAACCCGAAATGAGCTCCACGAGTCTGTCCGAAACGATTGGGGTCGCGCGGGAAGATCGCGCAGAAAAGCACGAAATCCACCCGCGTTGGACCCGTTATGCGCGGACTCCGCTGGCGCTTGCGGCAGACCTCCTTTTTCTCACACGACCTGTCCTGCTGGGTCCTGTGTGGGTAGTGTACGGCGCCGGGGCCGTTCTGGCGGGAAGTGCCCCCGGGATTGATCTCCTCTTCGTATCCTTCGTAGTCGCCGGGGTGTACATCCACAACCAGCTCACCGACATTTCAAACGACAGAGCAAACAGAAAGCTGTTTCTCCTCTCTGACGGACACGTGAGCCACAGGGCTGCTTTGACACTTACTGCGATGCTATGGTCGGCCGGAATCCTGTGGTCGGCGACGCAGGGGATCAGGTCTGTTCTGTTCGCTTTGGCGATTGTACTGGGGCTTTTGTACAACGGATTGCGGCAGCCGGGGTGGAAATCGCGTCCGTTGCTGGGGCTCGTGGCGAACGCTCTCGCACACGGAGTGATTACGTTCGTCGCCGGCTTCACTGCCGCAGGGGGAACCATTTTCGAAGGCATCGTGCGTTCAATACCCTATGCCTTCGCCGTTGCTGCGGTATACCTTGCGACTACTATCGTCGACGAAAACGGCGACAGATTGACGAACAAACGCACATTTTGCGTCGTCTACGGCCGGGCTGCGTGCACGCGGTGGATCGCTGGATTGGTCTGTGCGGCCGCAGTGACCGCGGCAGCGAACGGGGATGGGTGGATGGCTGCGGCTGCCATTGTGTCACTTGTTCCCGCGTTCCTCCTCTTGCGGGCACCTGCTGTCGGGAACGCGCAGCGCGCTGCCGTTATTGCCGTGAGCGTTCTCGCCCTGGCCGTTGCCGTGCGCTGGACAACTCTGTTCGTCCTGGCGGCAGCAACATTCGCTGCCACAAGATACTATTACCGCCTCCGCTTCGGTGTGGTGTACCCGACATTGGGCAGCGGCTGAGTTTCAGCCTTCTACGCGGTACACATCGCCGTTGGAATCTACAATTGCTCTGTCGATCTCCGCTCCGTCCGGTATGACCGCGCCACTGAGCACGACGGCATCCGCTATCCTGACGTCTTTCCCGATGACGCACCCCTCACCCAGACTCACGAACGGCCCGATCAAAGCGCCCTTCCCGATCTGGACGCTCGCGGGTATGTGCACGGGAGGGGAGATGATACAGCCGGTTGTCGGCGGAATTGCCGTTCCGTTGTGCTCCAGAAGGCGCGCATTTCCAACGAGCAGATCCTCAGGCGTGTTCACGTTCATCCGCCAGTCGCCAACGAGTGTCCAGTGGAGACTCAGGCCTTCCTTCACCGCAATCTGAAACGCATCGGGCAGGTAGTATTCCCCCTCTTTCGAGTTCAGGCGCGTCTTGCGTATGCACTCGAACACCCACCGTCCGAGCACGTACATTCCCGCCAGATTCAGATTGCTGCGCGGTTTCTCCGGCTTCTCTTCGAACTCCACAACATCCCGTCCGCGCGTGATCACGGCTCCTCCTTTGCGGGGATTGTCCGTGAAGTAAACCGCGAGGGTGCCGTCTGCAGGGAAGAACCGGTCGTGCTCGATCAGGTCTGACATGTCATACAGACTCAGATTGTCCGACCAGCAGACGAGAAACCGGTTCTCACCCATCCGCTCTTCGGCGAGACTTATCGCATGGGCAGTCCCAAGGTGCTCCTGTTGCACCACGTACTCCAGCGACACCCCCAAGGCGTGCCCGTTCCCGAGAACACTGCGCACCTGGCTGGAGTCCGGCGAAATGATGATCGTGATCTCGGTAATCCCCGCGCGGCGAAGACCGTCGATGTTGTGGACGATGAGCGGTTTGCCGGCGGCTGGCAGGAGCGGTTTTGGCACGCGTTCCGAGAGCCTCCCGAACCGCGTGCCACGCCCGCCCGCCAGAATCAGTCCCAGAAGTTGTTTCTGCACTTCTCGCATCCATCACGTCCTGTCACGTGCCGCGGATCATCCCTCGAATGGCGCGAAGACCATCTGCCCTGCCGGGACAATCACGTTCTTCGATCTTCCGCCGGGGAGTCGGACGGTTTTCGTCACGTCCGAATTCACCTGACTGAAGAACATCACGCCTCGTACGCCTGCTCTTTCCATAAGAGCGCCGTACACTTCGTCCCGTACGCCATCGAAGATCGCGTAATCCTCAACGCCCACATCCAGTTTCGACGCGTTCGCCAGCGTTTTTGTAAGCATCTCCCAGAACGCAGGGTGAGTTGCCGGGTGGTCCTTGTGGTCGTCTGCCCAGCGATCATCCCCAAAGTACCCTTTGCGATTTGCGCACACGGGAAGCATGACGACGCACCCCTTGCCCGTCCGGCACATCCGGCCGCCCAGTTCCTTCTCAAGTGGACTGACCGTCGGCTCGAAAGCCATAAGGCGCAATCCCAGAGACAGGTCTCCTTCCACGGTGGAGGGAACACCGAGGTTGTGCGTAATCAGAACACCCCCGTTCTCCACCCACCGGTACAGCCTCTCAAGTTCCGGTCCCTCGTACGTCGAGCCCTGAAGAATCACCAGAAAATCGTAATCCTTCATAATCCCGTCTTTTATCAGGCCATCGTCAATCAGGTCGTAGTCGATGATGTCCCTCAGTTCTTCCGCCTGCGGCCAGAACCTGTCCCGCATCCCCTGCTCCGAAAAACCGTGATCGTCGGCAAGAACGAAATGTGTCCACGGGTAGAACACGGCAACCCGGTTCACACGACGGTACTCCCCGTTGAGAAACGGAAGACCCCGTTGGAGCGCAAGGCGTCCCGAAGGTGAATGGAGGTGCCCCTCATACGACCAGAAGTTCGTCCCGTGTTGCGTTACCAGGTTGAAAACCCTTCCGAGAACGCCGTTCCCGGCCATGTCTCCGCCCCACGGTTCGTTTCCGAACGGCAGACCATAGAAACGGCATCCCACCCCTTGCCACGCCGTGTAAACGTAGTTGAAGGCGTAGTCGCATCCCTCGTTCGTTGCGCGGTGTCCCATGCCTGTGTGTTTCAACGCGCGTGTCTGGTCAGTCCAGTGCGCAGCTCTCGGCGGATCACCCGCTCCGCCGGCCGCATTGTAGAAAACGGTGTTGGGCATCGCCTCATGGCAGATCTCCCCCCAGCGCTGCATCCACCACGTCATCTGACCGCAATACCAATTGATCTGATC
>ERZ795050.5097-NODE-5097-length-11457-cov-5.222329_pt1 | contig 11457 bp, 14 predicted proteins | sample MGYA00375134_ERZ795050 | MGnify/ENA primary metagenome ERZ795050 (study PRJEB30179, sample SAMN05720221) | activated sludge metagenome | isolation source: Anaerobic digester | place: Japan | collected 2015-05-26 ... | reverse complement strand
GGCCTCAAGAACACCAAAGGCAAGCTCTACTGTTCGATCTACGCCAAGGCCGAGAAAACGATCCGGGACGCCAGGATCGTCGCCCTCGATACGGAGTACGACTCCTTCCGCTACTTCCGCGACAAACTCTGCCTCCTGCAGATCCAGACCGGCGAGAAGACCTGGCTGATCGACCCACTGGCCGGCCTCGACCTCTCCTTTCTGGGAGAGGTCCTCATCGATCCCGCGGTCCTCAAAATTCTCCATGCAGGCGACAACGACATCCGGATCCTCAAACGGGACTATGCCTTCGCCTTCCGGAACATCTTCGACACCCACCGTGCCGCGTCTCTCCTGGGCAACCGGGAGCTTGCCCTCTGCAAGCTCCTGGAGGCCTACCTCGGCGTGACCCTGGAGAAGAAGCTGCAGCGTTCCCGATGGGACCTGCGTCCCCTGACCGATGAGCAGCTTGAATACGCAGCCCTCGACACCGTCTATCTGCCGGCGCTCTGCCGGAAGCTCGATGCGGAGCTCCGGGAAAAGGGGCTGATCCAGCAGGCCGAGCAGGTCTTCGCCGGGATGACCGCCGTGACCTGGCAACCCAGGGCCCTGGACCGCCTGGCGCATCGCAAGATCCCGGGATATGGCTCCCTCACCCTCGAGCAGAAGGAGCGGCTCCGCGGGCTCTTCCGCTGGCGCTTCGAGAAGGCCCAGGCGATCGACCGCGCCCCCTTCATGATCCTCTCCGATCACCATCTCGTGGGCCTTGCCAAACTGGAGGTCCCCTCCCTCGATGCGATGGGGGCCGAGGGCTTGCTCCCCCCGGAGAAGGTCCAACGGTTTGGGCCGGAGATCCTCCGCCTTTTCCAGGAGGCCTGAGAGACAAGGAGCCGATACCGTCCTGTGGCGGCGCGCGATAACGGAACCCCAAGAATCGAGATAACTCACTTCCCAAACTTATTTGATCCTGTCAAAATTCGTTTGAATGGCTATTCATAATTCCTGATCAGGAGCTCCTGAACCCTCTTTGTCTTATCCCCGCCCCCTGCCGTATAGGATGTCTTTACTTCTTCGATCTTAAACCCCCTGAAGAGTAACCGGATCTCGGGAGTGTCATTGATCGACATCATAAATTTTCCATTCAAGTCTGTCAGCAAGCTCTTCAGAATAGCGAAGTCTTCCCGTTTAAAAACCCCCGGCCCATAATAGTCTTCAAAATTTAGATAAGGGGGATCAATATAAAAGAAGGTGTCCGGCTTGTCAAAGCGTGGAATTATCCCCTGATAGGGCTGATTTTCGATATATACTCTGGACAATCTGAGATGAATTGCCGATAATTCCTCCTCTATCCGGAGAAGATTTAACCGTGGCGGTTGCGTCGCCACAATTGCCCAATAGGGACTCTTAATTTTGGCCGAAAAACATGTTTTCAGCAAATAATAAAACCGCGCCGCTCGTTGAATATCCGTCAAGGTCTCCGGAGGTTCCTTTTTAAACCGCTCAAATTCATCCCTGGCCACCAAAATCCATTTCATATACCGGATGAACTCCTCCAAGTGGAGTTTGACCACCCGGTAAAGGGTCACGAGGTCAGAGTTGATGTCATTAATGATTTCGACGGTCGACTCTTCCTTTTTAAACAGGATCCAAGCGGCGCCGGCGAAAACCTCGCAGTAGCATTTATGCTTCGGAATTCTTGAGACAATCTTGTTGGCTAGTAGGGACTTGCCATCCACATACGGCAAAAAACTCTTCACCACATCCTCCTCAGATTGAAAGCGGAGGATAACCCTGCTATAACGCGCGTAGTCGTGCGGGCGGATGGTAGCGGGTTATCCCGTCGAGCTGCGCAGGCTCGGTCTGGGGAGTTGCCGCTCCCTTGACTGCCATCCGCCTATTTATGACCCTGGCGGAAAGTCTGGCGTCGTGGGCAATACGGTCGCCGTTGAAATGCCGGACACGATATCCCGGAGAGCTTGCCGATGGTTGATCCATGTCTCGGGAACCGAGATCCCATGCTCATAGCATCGGAGCACGGTAATATCGGTCTTGTACAGCTCAGTCTTGGCCGCATCTACTAATACCCGCAGAGCTTCGGCCGCCTCGTACTCTGTGATCCATGTAGAGATGGTTTCCTCGGTGGGTTGATCTCCCAGGGCTGAAGGCCAATCGCGAATTGAGCCATTGACTACTGTCACCCCAGGGTTATTATTTGTTTTCCAATGGATTGCTTCGTGTATGTTGTTCATTCTGCATGCCTCCCTTACGGAACATATTCCATGATTACAATGCTGGACGTATACAGGCCGTTAAATAGCGAGCTTCCATCGGGGCTGTTTATATAGCTGGGAGTAGATGTGTATCCGCCACCGCGCAGCTCAAAAGTAATCTCATTTGTTCCTCCTGCGTCAATCAGCCATAGAAACGGTAATGGCGAATAACTGGCTGTGAGATACGCTATTGCAATGGCATCAGTTGCGCCATCTTTGAACAAGGCCAGCGCACCGTAATACTGACCGCAAAACCGAACGCTGACATTTCCAAGCAATATCAATTTATTAACTGCCGCTTTTGGCTTATATGTCCACGACTTAATTGAAAATCCTTCAGTAATCTGAGGCTTCGTATTGTCTATGGGAAATGTAGCACTGCTGGTTATCACGTCAGTAATTGGAACCGTTGCAACATTCACAATCTTCTGTGAATTACCAGAAAGCTGATAATTTACTCCATCATAGATCACTGTGACGATTTTCCCTGCAATTAGGTCGCCGGCAGCCACGTCCTCGGAGACGTTCTTCTTGATGGCCACGGGATCCAGACCGTTGACGGCCAGCGTGGCGGCGCCGGTGTTCGTGTTCGTCACCTTGAAATAGATAGGCATGCCCACCACGTGGGCCGTCAGGGCGGGTGTCAGGGCAATCGCATAGGTGTTTACGCCGCCGGTATCGGCTGCGTAGTCGATCGCGCCGTCCCCGTCCTGGTCCAACCCCCTGTGACGATGGTTGTTTATGGCATTGAGAAATGCCGCCGTGACCACGGTTCCCGCAATGCCTTGGCTGGGATTTCCATCTACAAATACCGTCTTGGCCATAGAGCCTCCTATTCATAATTGAAAATTACATGGCTATGTGCCGGCTTCAGCTCCTGGAAGAGCTGCTCCAGCCTCGTATTGGGAATCCACCAGGTCAGCCTCTCCCCGGCAGCCGACAGCCCCGCCCGGAAGGAATAGACCGCCTGGCCCGAGACATTGACCCGCCAGATCCAGCGCACCGAATCCTCATAGAGGGGATTTCCGCAACGATTCCATCCGCACATGAAGGGCAGCAGCTCATCGATGGTGATCGTCCATCCATAGGACGCTGCCAGGGCGATGAAATAGGCCCGGCTAAGTCCACCCATCGACCGCAATTGTCTGATGACGGCATTCCGCCTGGCCTGCAACGGATCCTCGTCCCCAGGCACAATTCCGCAGACGCGCTCCCAGGAAGCCAGGAGGGCGGTCGACCGATCCGGAAAGGCCTCTTGGAGGAGCCCGTCCGCCGAGTCCTGGGCGGTATCGAGGTGGCCACCCTCCAGGGCGATATCTCCCGCAAGGACGCTTTCCGGATCGACCTGTAGGGGAAAGAGCAGCTTCAGAATGTCGGAATGGTTCATATCAAGCTCTCTATATGACCGTGACTATTCCCGGACGGATCATGGCATAGCCCGTGGGCGTCACATCGGCTGCCGGCACGGTCAGGACGGCATCCGTTGCCCCTTCCTGGATGGCGATCGCCACCAGTCGGCTCCTGTAAAGGACCTGTCCCGGGATGAGGGTATTCATGTAGGCGGCGATCTCCGCCGCAATGGTCGTCTTGTCGATGCCGGATCCGGAAACCGTCATGGTGACGGCCTGGGTCAGAGGATTCGGGGGCAGTACCCGGACAATCGACGCCGTGACCGGGCGCACCGTGTCGATATAATTTTTGACCTGGACGGTCAGGGACTTGATGGTATAGGCGGCGCCAGCAGCGGTGAATATGTCCTCGTCCAGGCTGAGATGGGTCGCGCTGTCAACGGCCGTCACGACCGCGGTTGCCCCCGTGTCGTCATTGACCGCAACGTCCCCGATCCGGACGGGATTGGTCCCCGTGAAATTCGCCGCCGAGTTAACCAGTTTCCTTTCTGAGACGCTTGTCGTGCTGCCCGTGCGGGCGTGGGACGAGGGGATCTCGCTGCCCGTGCCCATATCCGCCAGGATGACGATGTCTACTGTTCCCAGGCCCTGCCCCTCGGGGAAACACCAGGCCTTGGCCACATAGTTGACCGAGAGCGCCCACTGCTCGTAGTCGTTTTTGTTCCCACCGGCGGGAGGCCGACGGATGTGGTTGAGGAGCCGCGCCAGGAGCGCCGCGTCCGTTTCGCCAGCTGTCCTGGGGAGTCCCCGGACCCAGGCATGGTGTTCCAACTGCTCGGTATCGGCCGTGTCGGGAAAGATCTGCGCCGAGATCCAGTCCTGGTACTTATAGATCCCCCAAAGGGCCGAGGCCAAGCAGGCCGCCCGGATGAAGATCAGGCTCCCCTGGGAGGTGTCTGCCTCGGGAAACTGGTTTCGCCAATCGGTCAGGATCGCATCGAGGAGCTCGTCAAAGCTCTTTTGAAAGGTCGTCACTACACCACCTCCACGAATCTCGTGAACGAGACGACGTCGCCGTCGGCCTTGGTCGCCTCGACGATGATCTTCAGGCGATGGGGATCCTGCAGCTTGTCCCGCTCAGTGAAGTACTCGAACTTTCGGACCCGTCCCGTATCGATCAGCCAGGCCAGGGCTTCCTGGCAGTATTCGACGGCCAGGGCCTCGGTACGGGGTGTATTCTTGGCCCGTTGCAGCAGGTGGAGCCGGGACCCGAAGTCCGGGTTCTGGAAGAATGACCCCTTGCGGACCGTGAGGCTCAGGTAGATGTTATTGGCCAGATTTCCGCCCGTGGCCTGCTCAAAGGTCATATCCGCGATCCCTGCCCGGTTGTCGATCGTCAGAGAAAAATCCATCTCAGCCCGCCTTTGTGATCGTGGTCGCCACGTCGCCGATGGCCAGGCTCTGGTCCGGGACCGGGCTGCCATTGTGGGTGTGGCCGGTCAGCCAGGCGATCAGCCGTTCGTCGATGAGGGCACGCATGGTGCCCTCGCTCCCGCCCAACTGTATGGAAGAGCCATTGACCGTGACCGCAGGACTGGTCACCTCGCACGCGGTGGATGCGGTGACCTTGGCCGCTTTCGTGGTCAGAGTGACCTCATTCCCGCCGATGATTTCAATCTTCCTGCTCCGTTTCAGGTGGACCTTGTCGCCCTCGTCGGTGTAGATGGCCGCCTCTCCGTCTTCCAGAGAGATCCGGTAGCGGCGGTCGTCCGAAGCGATCATGATGAAATGGTTCCCCTCGCGGATGACGATTGCCTCGGCGCCGGCCAGAGGGCGGGAGGTGAACCCATAATGCTGGAAGTACTCCCGGTCGGCGATCGTTTCGCCCGAACGGCCGGATGCCGTGAACCGCTTGATCGCGCCCTCGATTACCCGTTGAATTATGCCCCGGATCACCTTATATTCTCTCCATGCGTCACACGCTTTGGATTGCCGTCATTCTCGTTATCGCCATTGGCCAGGCCTGGGCAGGCCCCTATCCGCCCCGGAGCCACCAGCTTCCCGGAGAACCAGGCCCGTGCTACGAGCAGGGGCTTAATTTCAGGACTGTTCCGCACGATAGGCCATCTTCCCTTACCCTGGAAGCCCGCCGCGTGAAGAGGACCAAGGACATGACCATGTCCTATGATCTCGGCCGGGAGGTGATCGTGATCAAGGCGGAAAGCTTCGGCGCCCGCCGCTTCCTGGACGAAGTCAAGAAGGGCCGATGCTCCGCCCGGGAGACCGTCCTGCTCAAGCCAGAGCGAAGGAGCCCTTTCAACACGCGTTTCACTGCCGTCAATCTTCCCGGTCATTGAACCATCCCCGGAAGGCCAAGTTTCAGCGTCGTGATCACGCCTTGCTCCTTTGAGAGCTCGAACGTTCGCCCGTAGATCAGGTAATCCCCATCCAGCCCAAGAACCTCGTCCGTCACCCGGCACATCTCGTTGATCCGCCAGTTGATGCCGCCCTGGCTATGGCCAGGCACCTTGTATTCCAAGCGAAACCCCTCATATTTCATCCGTTCCATGAGCATCTGCGCATGCAATTTTGGACTTCTGGAGTCATTCTGGTCCGTGGCCACGTAAGGTTTGTAGAAGGGAAATGTCGAATCGATGACCGGTGGCGATAGGGTATTGATTTCTGTCGCTCCCATGCCATCCGTTCCTTGCTGCTGGCCGACTACGGTAATTTTGGAGTATCGCTTGGAGATATCGTCAACGAGCTTCCCCTCAAGGACGTTATTCTGGCCCGTGTCTTTTTTTCTCGTGATCAGGCAAAAGAGTGGCTCTCCTCCGTCCTTCGGCTTTCCGAAAACGAAGGTTCCGTCCGGCAGTGAGAAGAACATCATTCCACGACTCATGGCATAGGTCTTGAGGACTTCGAAAATCGACTGTCCCGGTTCGATCTTGACGAAGTTTTGAGCCGAGTCCATCATGGCCAAGGCGGCGCTACGCCCCTTTTTCTTCTTCAAGTTTCCCCGGATGTTCTCCTGATAAATAATGTCTTTGCGCTTGATGAATGGGACCTTCCGGATGAGCCGCTCCGCCAGAGCTTTTAGGGTCATCCCCCGAACATCGATGAACTCCTCACAATATGAATCGACCAGGAGTCCGCCAAGATCACGGCCCTCTATCTGCAGTGATACCCCTGCCTTGCTATAGCCTGGTTGTCTTTTATCGACGATCCCGGTCAGTTCCAGGACGCCATTGACATACAGCTCACACCGTTGCCCATTTTTCACAACTATTTCCGGGTTGGCCAGCTCAAGGGAGAAGGCGTCGTCGGCCGTGTATATGTCGGCCTCGATCGTATAGCGGAGGAAGTTTTGTATCCGCTGGCCGCCTATCTGAAGGAGGATGCTATCGGACATAGACATTGACCTCCCCGGTCACGAAGTTCGGCCGGCGGATCTGGTTGATGCCCATGAGCAACTCCGCATCCTGATAGGATAGACCGTATCTCAGGCAGACAAGGTGCAAGGGAAGGGCATTGTCAATGCATACCTGCATGATCGCTGGAAGCTCCTTCTTGATCTCGACGACATGGTCCGTCAGGATCGCCGCCAGGCTCTTGATGCTCTGCATGGTTCTGTCGAGTTCAACGGCTTCCTGCAGGGACTCCCGTGCGATCGCCAGAGCCGCCTCGATCTCGGGGACGGTCAGGACGGCCTCCATCGGTGCGAGCGATTTTTGCAGGCGGCCAAGAGGGCTGAATGTCCTTACCGATGCTGCCCGCCGTTGCGCCTGGCTTGCCACCTGGTCAGCCTTTAGAGCGTTACCAAGTTCGACGGCGGCTCGCTGTGCCTTGGCAATCTTGGTGTACTTCCCGAAGAGCCCGAACGCGTCTTCCAGTTCCCCGATTCCGGAGAGAAAGCTGTCGAGAAACCGAGTTGGCGCTGTGATCAGGCTGCCGTATAAAATGGCATAACGCTCGACGGTTCCCGCCAGCGACCCGATCACGATGCCCGGAAGGTTGGTCGCATAGTTGATCGTGGAAACGAGCGAGTTTGCGGGAGCCGTAATCTCGTTCAGGGTTGCTTTGAGACTCCGGACATAACTGTCCGCCTGTTTGACATATTCCCTGGCATCTGCGCTGAGATCATTGAACTGCTCCAGGAAGGGTAGATCCGGATCCAGTGTTTCCTGGAGTATCGGCCCCGCATCGGCGCCCAGTTCCTCAGAGATGTCCTCCGAAAGGGACTCGGTCAATTCGTCCTGTCCCTCCTGGAAGGCTTCCTCCGTTTCGCCGTCAACGGAGGGCCGCTGCTGGACCTCCAGGGTCCCCCGTAACTGCTCCACGAAGGTCAGATCGATCTCAGCCGTTTCCTCCCGCTCATCATGCCTGACGACTACTGCCTCGATCTGTCCCTTGAGGAGACCGTACATCGGATGGGTCAATTCATAGTCCCCTCCAGTGTTCTCCAGGTGGTTCAATAGGGTCTTGTGGCTCTCGTAGGACTCGTTCAGGAAGTAGCAGCGAATCCTGGCGACGCGGGCCTTTTGCCCCATGTCCTCCAATAGAGCCCCGTCACGGTAAGGGAATTCATACCTGGCGATCGCTTTTTCAAAGGAGTCCTCTATCGTCTCACACTCGAAAGGGATCCCATCGATCGATGCACCGAAGCGGCCAGCCATTAGAACCTCCCCCGCTTCAGGTCGATCTTGGTGTTCATGTCGTTGGTCGTTGCCACGATCCTTCGGCTTTCGTCCACATTGAGCTCGATGCTGATTGCATTGTGGTTTTCTATGGCCCGCTTCGATTCCTCACTTCCGAATGCGGCTGCAATGCGGTTGAGGACCTCCCCTATCTTGTCCCCCACAGCCGTGCCATCGATCAGATAGTTGACCAGTGTCCCAGCCCCGTAGCCTACGGCTCCAGCCATCGAGAGCTGCGGAACCGGTGACATTGCGAACATGGCCAGATATTTCCCGCTTGCCTTTGCGGCTGCGCCGAGCTTGCGCAGCAGCGACCCGCCCGCTGCCCCTGCCGCCGTCTCGGCCGCAGTCCCGGCGGCCCCTGCCGTAGCGGTCCCCGCCGCCGCACCAATGCCGGTTCCTGTCGCCGTTATAGGCCCTCCCCCGGCAGGCCAGTTGGTTACAAAGACTGGCGTGACGCCTGTCGTCTTCTCCACCAATTTCCCCGTTGCAATCCCTGCTGCCGTTCCTCCCAAGCCGGAGAAAATGCCCTTGATACCGCCAACGCCCTTGAGGACCCTTCTTCCGTAATAGAGGGCAGCAGCGCCCAGCCCGGCCGTGACGAGTCCGCCCGTAACCAGCCCACCAAGGGAAATGCCGGATACTGCCTTCCCAAGAGTCTCGCTTTTCTGCGAGGCCAGGCCGAGTGCGTACATGAACTCATTCGTTTTCTTGACAAGGTAGGTCAGAGGCGCAAGGGCTGGCTCATACAGGCTGGCCAGGGTGGATCGCCCGGTTCCCTTCAGCGACATCCATTGTGCATTGAACCCCTCCATCTTGATTCTTAGTTTTTCCGAGAGGGGTAAACTGTCTTTCATGGCGTCCTCGATCTGCCGGAAGCTTGCCTCTCCGTCATCCATCAGTGCCAGGGCCACCGGGGCGCCCCTCATGTCGAACATCTGAGTCAATACGTTGAGCTTTTCGGCCTCACCGAGCGACTTGAGGCGGGTCCGGAGAGTGCCGATGATCTTCTCAAGGGGGAGCAGGTTGCCGGCGGCATCTCGAAACACCTTGTACTTCGCGGCGGCGTTGAAGAACTGCCTTAGCCCGGTGCCGGCCATCGAGGCCTCGATGCCCCGCTGGGCCAAAACTGCAGAAAGGACGAGCATCTCATGGGTAGAGCGCCCCAATTGTGCCATGGCAGGTGCCGCATATTTGGCTGTCTCGGCGATTTCTTCTGCCCCCACGGTGGATGCCGAGGAGGCACGAGATATTTCGTCCGCGAGATTCATGAAGTCCCCGGCCTGGAGCTTGAAGGGCGTGGCGATGCCGATCAGCTTTTTCCCCATTGCTGCCGGGTCGATCCCCTCGTAAGTCCCCAGGGCCGATGATGCGGCGGCCGCACCCTGCTCGCCGATGACCTGCTCTACCTTGGCGCCCGCCTTCAGCAGTTCCTTTTCAAGTGCCACGACCTGGCTCTGATCAAAAGGAGTCCATGCCTGAACCTCGAAGGCCGTGCTTTTTACCTTTTTGAGTTGGCCCTCCAGTTCCTTGGCCTCTTTGACTTGCCCTGCGAGTTCCGCCCTGGTCCCGAGCATTTCGGCCTGGAGAGAACCTGCTGCAGCGACTGCAGGCTTGAGGCCCTTATACATTTCCCGAGTGGCAATGCCGGACACGGCTGCATATTTCGCGCTCCTGGACATGCGGTCGAAAGAGAGCTGGACCTCCTTATTGCCCCTGGCCAGGGACGCCATCCGATCCCGGATCTTATCGACTCCTTTACTTAGGAGGTCGATAATGCTATATTGAATGGCAACAGAGGTTACGCCCATGATGTTCTACTCGCTGATTGGAGCCCTGCTTTTTATTGCCGTCGCTTTTGGGTCGTATCGGATCGTTTCCCGACTGATTGAGTTTGTCCTCTACGGCGCACGCGATAGGTCTTTGTCTTAGTCCGTCCCTGTGGGCTTCTGAGATCCGCCCAGGCCTCAAGCCATTCCAGGGCCTCCTCCTCCGGCATCCGCTGTGCGATCTTCCATGGGATCTTCAGGTTCAACAGGGCCAGGATCCGCTGCTTTCTGCACTTCTCCGCGAAACCTGGCGAGCTCTTCGCTCAACCTCGCTTCCGCCGCCATGATCTCCGCCAGGTCATCGTCATAGAGATTCAGCATGAAATCGAGATTCTGAACCTCCAAAGGCACACCCTCGATAGTGAGGCGACGGCCGAGAAGGCAGAGCCCCATGTATTCGTCGTCGGAGGCTGCTTTATCCGCGTCCGGCGAGCGCCGCACAGCCAGCGAGTCCTTCACCTGTAATGGTCTGAGGGTGAAATTTCGGCAGCGCTCGCCGGCGTGCATTACTCCTATAGGCAATGTTCCCACTTCGCTGATCACGATGGTCCCCCCTTGTTATTCCGGCCTATAGTCTGCGGCGCCGAATTCGATCGTCCTGACCACATCGTTCTCGCCGTCAACCTTGGACTCTCCGATCTTGAGGGTGCGCACGCCGGTATATAATTTGCGCTTGCCGTTCAGATATTCGATCACCAGGGTCCCGTCCTTCACTTCCTCGAAATCAAATTCGGAGGCGTCCTCCGGCACGACGTAATCGACCGACACTCCATAGCGCGGCGTGACGGCGGCATGCCCGGTCTTGTTCATGAGGTTCACTTGCCTGGCCAGCTCGACCTCTTTTTCGGTCACTGCCTTGAAATCATCAATGGCCTGGCCATTGATCTCCAGGTAGCAGCGGTTCACATATTCAGCCATAGTCGTCTCCTTGATCTTGATAGCTTAGAGTAAAAGGTCGATTCTTCCGGCAAAGACATGCAGGCCGTTCACGACATCCGTCGGGATCTTGGCATTGAGCCGGTTCGGATCCTGCTCGTCCCGCTCCACGATCAGGCCGTCCTTGTTGGCCTCCACTTCCTCGACGATCTCCAGGTCCTGGAGCTTCAGGAGCACGTCGAGGAGTTCGCTTTTGACCTTCGGCGGCGTCTTCGAGGAGAGCTTTTCCCTGGGGAACCGGAGCGCCACCCGCTCACGGCAGGCCTTCCGGACATAGTCCAGGGTCCTGATCGTCGTGATGTCCAGGAGCGAGATGTCGGGGATCCCCTGGGCGTCCTCGATGTAGGTGCTGATCGCACGGACGATCTGCACGGCCTCCCCAGGGCCGATCTCCAGG
>ERZ795050.5077-NODE-5077-length-11505-cov-30.102271_pt1 | contig 11505 bp, 19 predicted proteins | sample MGYA00375134_ERZ795050 | MGnify/ENA primary metagenome ERZ795050 (study PRJEB30179, sample SAMN05720221) | activated sludge metagenome | isolation source: Anaerobic digester | place: Japan | collected 2015-05-26 ... | reverse complement strand
CAAAGGCCGCATACGAGGAAGAACTCCTGGCCGCGATGCGGGATTTCCAGGCGGATCTCTTTGTCCTCGCAGGCTACATGCGAATACTGGGGCAAGAGATCGTCCGCGAGTTCTCGGGCAGGATGATGAACATCCACCCCGCCCTGCTTCCTGCGTTCCCTGGACTGCACGCCCAGAGGCAGGCGATCGAGTACGGGGTGAAGGTTGCGGGCTGCACAGTCCACCTGGTGGATGAAGGAACGGATACCGGCCCAATCGTCATCCAGCGATGCGTCCCTGTTCTCCAGGACGATGACGAGACGGCACTGGCCGACCGGATCCTTACTGAAGAGCACAGGGCCCTCCCCCTTGCAGTTAAACTCTTCTGCGAAGACCGCTTGATTGTTGAGGGGCGGCGTGTCCGGATCCGGCCGTAGGCCGGCATCAATTTATATAGCCTCTCACCCCTAATTCAAGATCCACCGCTGGAACTGATCGCACCATGGCAGACACGACACAAAAATCAGGCTCCCGCAGGCTTGCCCGGGAAAGGATCGTCATTCTCTTTGAGCGGGCCGCGGAGTTCTACCCGGAGAACCCCGAGTGGAGCAACCGGTGCGTGGAACTGGCCCGCAGGATCGGTATGCGTCACCGGGTGCGGATCGAACCGCCGCTGAAGCGCAGATTTTGCCGTAGGTGCAACTCATACCTGGTACCCGGGTCAAACGCCCGGGTCAGGATCCACCGGGGTCGGGTGGTTGTCACATGCCTTAAATGCGGACATCGGTCGCGATACCCGATCGGGAGGTCAAAGTTATGAGCAGGGAGTCGTTCCAGAGCCTCAGACCCACCGTCTGGATCGGGAAACGGGGTGTCACGAGCGTCATGATCGATGAGATCCAGAGACAGCTCAAAGACAGGAAGGTTGTCAAGGTGCGATGGCTCCGCAACACCGAGGTCGATCCTGTGGAGGTGGCGGATGTTGTAGGTGCGGTTCTTGCCGAGGTTCGCGGTCGGACACTTGTTCTCAAGGAGCGGCGGGTGGATCGCCCGGGTTGAATCCTCGAAATATATAAAACATTACTGGACGAATATGTAAAGACTGTTAGCGAGAGTGAGGATCATCCATGACAACTGTATATGATATCCCCGCCGATATGCTTATCAAGCGGGTGGCAGAAGAACTCAAGAAAAATCCGCAGATCCAGCCCCCCGACTGGGCCGCATTTGCAAAGACCGGGGTACACAAGCAGATGCCGCCGGAGAATGATGACTGGTGGTATCTGCGGGCGGCGGCGATTCTTCGTCGTATCTATACCGACGGACCGGTCGGGACGCAGAGGATGCGCTCTGCCTACGGCGGTAAACGCGACCGTGGGTCGGCCCCATACCAGTTCAGGCGCGGAAGCGGTTCGATCGTGCGAAAGATCTTTCAGCAGCTCGAGGCGGCCGGTTACGTCGCCAGGTCAAGTGCAGGACGTACGATCACCCCGGCGGGCAGATCGTTCCTTGACAACGTCGCTCATAGCCTGAAGGAAGAGGCTGCTGAGGTTGCACCGCAACTTGCAAACTACTGATCGAAGGAGGCGTGGCTGATGGTTGATGACGAACTCGCGGAACTCCGTCGCCGGCGGCTGGAGCAGATGCAGCGGCAGGCGATGGAGCAGCAGGCTATGGAGGAGGAACTGGCACGGCAACAGCAGGTGGATTCGCAGATCCGAACTGTTCTGATGGAGATCCTTGAGCCTGAAGCGAGGGAGAGGCTAAACACCATCAAGTTGACACGGCCGGATTTTGCAAGAGGTGTTGAACAGCAACTGGTTATGCTGGCCCAGAGCGGCCGGATCCGGCAACGGATCAGCGACGAACAGTTAAAAACCATACTGGTCCAGTTGACACCGTCAAAGAAAGATTTCAGGATAACGCGGAAATAGGGATGGAAGCTGGTTTGCTCTTCTCGGGAGGGAAAGACAGCGCGCTGGCGGCGACCATGCTTGCGCGCGACTACGGCACAGAACTGAATACCTGTGTCTTCGATCCTGACCGGGAGGTCCCGCAGGTGCGTGCCGCCGCGGCTCTTCTCGGTCTGCCTTTCCGTAAAAGGGTGCTCGGGCGTGATCTGCTCGATGAAGCTGTAGACCTTCTGCTGGCCTGCGGTTACCCGAATGATGCGATCGATACCGTCCACCGGGCGGCGGTAGAGATGCTGGCCGGAGACTACGCTGTGGTCGCAGATGGCACCCGCCGGGACGACCGAGTTCCAGGGCTCGACCGCTCTGAGATCCAGCGCCTGGAGATGACCACCGGCTGCTCGTATGTCAGACCGCTCCTTGGCTACGGTAAGCCTGAGGTGGAGCGTCTCGCAGGAAGGTTTTTTCTGGTAGTCTACGGGGAGACTGGCAGCATCGGGAACGGCGACTACGAGCAGGAGATCCGCAGTGCAATCCGTGCCCGCGGCATCGACCCGGCACCGTTCTTCCCATCCCATCACCTCCAGTCTCTGGTTGTCGGCAGAAGAAAGACGTGATTAATTATCGAGAGTGAGAATCATGAGTAAGTTGACAAAGGGCCGGAAGATCCGGCTGGCAAAGGCATGCGAGCAGAATCGCCGTGTGCCTGCATGGGTTATGATCAGAACCAACCGTAATGTTACGTCGCACCCGAAGCGGCGGAACTGGAGACGGAGCAGCCTGAAGGTGTAGGAACTATGGTAGAACCATTGAAGGAGCATGTATATGTCATCCCCCTCCGCGACGTGAAGCGTGCACCGCGGTGGAAGCGAGGTAAAATCGCTATGAAGGATATCAGGGCGTTCCTGGCGCGGCACATGAAGAGTGAGGACGTCAAACTTGATCAGAGCATCAACGAGAAGATCTGGGAGCGGGGGGGCGAGAAGACGCCCGGAAAGATCCGCGTCCGCGCGATGAAGTTTGAGGACGGGCAGGTCCAGGCCGAGCTCGCCGAGGAGTGAGATGACCGGAACGATCGATCTTGCCGGGGATCCAAATATCGGCGTCTTCGCCCGCGTCTTTGAGGATATAGCGATAGTCCATCCCGCTGCGCCGGCGGCGTTCACAGCGGCGCTCGAGCGTGAGCTCGATGTTGAGATCGTGAAGACCCCAGTCCAGGAGAGCAGCATCATCGGTTCGCTTGTTGCTGGAAACAGCCGGGGACTGGTCGTCAGTGGCCTTGCCACCGACGAGGAACTCGCCGTCCTGAGCGACTACCGGGATATCTTCCTGCTCGAGGGCTCGATGAATGCGGCGGGCAACGTAATCCTCGCGAACGATTACGTTGCTGCTGTTCATCCAGGGATGCCGGTCGACCTTGCCGAAGAGATCGGGTTGTTCCTATCCGTGCCGGTGATCCGGCTCTCACTTGGAAGCATCAAGACGGTTGGCATGGCCGGGTTCGCGACGAATAGGGGTATCCTTGTCCATCCGAGGGCCAACGATACAGAGATCGCGAGCATCGAGCGTGTGGTCGATCTCCCGGTCGGTCTCGGGTCGGTAAACATGGGAAGCGGCCTTGTGGGCACAGGGTTGCTCGCAAACAGCAAGGGCTATCTCGCTGGATCCGCCACGACAGGGATTGAGCTGGGTAGAATAGAGGAAGTTCTTGGGTTTTTGGAGTGATAAGTCATGGAGAACCAGTATTTTGAGATTATAGGTGCGTGCAGGATCGATAACGACTGGAAGCCGTTTCGCAAGGTTGTCACCGCAGCGAACGAGAACCTGGCTAAAGAGAGGGTTTTCACTGATATCGGGAGCAAACACCACCTGAAGAGAAATTATATCACAATCGAATCGGTTAACGTAGTAGCTGGTGAGTGATGTGGAGCAGGTAGACCCTCGCGAGATACAGACCCTGCAGGTGTACTTAAACGAGTACGCCCAGCAGATCGAGATCCTGACAGAGCAGCTCTCGATGATCGAACAGCAGCGGATTGAGGCTGCCGCCGCCATCGAGACCCTCCGTGCGATCCAGGAGAACGAAGACGCCACCGTCCTTCTCCCGGTCGGCGGCGGGGCTCTTCTGCGGGTGAAAGTTCTTGATACGGGGCATGCAATCGTGAACATCGGGGCGGACGTCTCTGTTGAGAGGTCTACAGAGGATGCGGTGAACTACCTTGAAGGCCGGATAACTGAACTTGAGGCGCTGGGAAAGAAGGTCGCAGGTTCGCTTGAGCAGTTGCAGGCACGGGCCACGGAGATATCCAGGCGCCTTGAGGCGGCGTACGGGGCGGCCCGGCAGGCTCAGGCTGGCCAGGGCGGAAGTTGATAATGTTTGACTCTTTAAAGAAGAAACTTCAGAATATCCGGACTAAATTTGCCTCGAATATCGAGGAGGCCGCCGGGGTGGGGGTTGAACCCCCGCAACCCCCAGGGAAGGCGGAGGCTGCGGCCCCTCTCGCCAGGCCAGAATCTCCAGCAGTGCTGGAGGAGCGGGAGAAGCCCACGCTCATAAACAGGGTGAAGGTCTTCGTCAGGGAGCGGGAGATCCTTATCCAGGAGAAGGATATCGAGGAACCGCTCTCTGAACTCGAGATGGTTCTTCTGGAGAACGATGTTGCCCTCCCGGTCACCGATGAGATCATCTCCCGGATGCGGGCGGAGCTGGTTGGCCGGCACCGGAGGATCGGCGACTCTGTGGACGACCTGGTTGTGTCGACGCTGCGTTCGGCCCTCTGCGGTGTGCTGGGGGAGGGGTTTGACCTCCTGCGCTACGTCGAAGAGCACGAACGCCCGGTGAAGATCCTCTTCACCGGCGTGAACGGGACAGGAAAGACGACAACCGTTGCAAAGGTAGGTCACTACCTGCAGAAGAACGGGTTCTCGGTTGTGATCGGTGCCGGGGACACCTTCCGGGCCGGCGCGATCGAGCAGATCGTTACCCATGCTGACCGTCTTGGCATCAGGGTTGTCCGCCACCAGCCCGGTGCCGACCCCTCTGCTGTTCTATTTGACGCTGTTCAGTATGCAAAGGCGCACAACATCGATGTGGTCCTGGCCGACACGGCCGGGCGTTTCCACAACCGGGCAAACCTTATGAACCAGCTGGAGAAGATCCGGCGGGTGATGAAGCCTGATCTCATCGTCTACGTCGATGAGGCGGTGGCCGGGAACGATGCGGTCATCCGGGCCGATGAGTTCAACAGGACAGTCGGCACCGATGCGGTCGTCCTGACCAAGGCGGACATGGACCCCCGTGGGGGCGCGGCGATATCGATCGCACACACCGTTGGAAAACCGATCCTCTTCCTCGGGACAGGGCAGGGGTATGATGACATCATGCCGTTTGAGCCCCTGGCGGTGGTCAACGAACTGCTGGGAGGTGAGGTGTGATGCTCGACACCCTGGGCAACTCATTGAAGGACGCAGTCAAGAAACTCTCCGGAAAGACCGTGATCGACAGGGCGGCTGTCGATGAACTGGTGCGCGATCTCCAGCGGGCTCTCCTCTCCGCCGATGTCAACGTCAAACTGGTGATGCAACTCTCCCAGTCGATCAAGAAACGCGCTCTCGAGGAGGAGCCCCCGAAAGGGATGGGTGTCCGGGCGCACGTTCTCCGGATCGTCTACCAGGAACTTGTCAGATTGATGGGCAGGCCCGGCGAGGTCTCGCTTGAGCCTCAGACGATCCTTATGGCCGGGCTGCAGGGGAGCGGTAAGACAACAACGGCGGCGAAACTTGCCCGATACTTCCAGCGCAAAGGGTTGCGGACAGGGGTGATCTGCGCCGATACGTTTCGGCCTGGCGCCTACGACCAGTTAAAGACTCTCTGTGATAGGATCAGCGTTCCATGCTTTGGCAAGCCGGGGGAGCCTGACGCTCTTGCGATAGTCCGTGAAGGTCTCTCTGCGTTTCGCAGGCAGTATGAGGTGATCATCATCGATACCCAGGGTCGGCACGCCCTGGAGGAGAATCTGATCGAGGAGATCATCCAGATTAACGAGATCGCGCACCCGGATCACAGGTGGCTCGTGATCGATGCGGCGCTAGGGCAGCAGGCAAGCGAGCAGGCCCGCCGGTTCCACGAGGCTATCGGGATAGACGGCGTCATAGTCACCAAGATGGACGGCACCGCGAAGGGCGGCGGGGCTCTCTCGGCGGTCGCTGAGACCCGGAGCGGGATCGTCTTTATCGGGAGCGGTGAGACGATCGAGGATCTGGAGAGGTTCGATCCCGATGGATTCATATCGCGGCTGCTCGGGATGGGCGACCTGAAAGCGCTTGTAGAGCGTGCTGAGGAGGCGGTTTCGACCGATGAGATCGATGTAAACGCGATGCTCAAGGGGAAGTTCACACTCCGGGATATGTACAAACAGCTTGAGGCGTTGAACAGGATGGGGCCTCTCAAACAGATCATGAGCATGCTTCCACTTGGGGGCGTTCAGATCCCGGACGATGCCTACGATATCACCAGCACCAAGATGCAGCGCTATCGGGTGATAATGGACTCGATGACGCCCTCAGAGCTCGACGACCCGTCGATCATAGGGAGTTCGCGCGTCCAGCGGATTGCCCGCGGCGCCGGGGTGGCGCCTGAAGATGTCCGGGAGCTCATAAAATACTACAAGATAATGCAGCGCGCTTTGAAGGGGATGCGCGGCATGGACAGCGGCAGGTTTAACATGCAGCGCATGATGAAGAAGTTCGGCGGACCGGGTAAATGAAACGATTCGCCATCGTGGGCCACGTCGCCGAAACGGGCGGCAACTTCAGCCTGAACGATCTCCCCGGCAGCGGAGGGAGGATGGACATTCTCTGCCGCTGTATCAGTTCCTCGTTGTTCCTCTCCCACGACCTGCGGCGGGATGTGGAGTGTTACCTCGTCCTCTGCGGAGAGCCTGATCCGGAGAAGACCGTTCTCTTTTGCGGGAGCGGGGTGCGCCGCCTCTCGCCGGACGAACGGAGCAGCGCTGCCCTCATCAAGAAGGCTCTCTCCATCCCCTGCGGGGATGAGTTCCGGGAGTCGACGCCCGGGGTCTACGTCCGCCGCGGCGGACTTTCACGGCTGCTTGCAGAGATCCCGTTTGCGGTGCTCGATGAGGCCGGGGAGGATCTCAGGAGGGCTCCAGAACTCCCGGAGAACTATCTCCTCTCAGACCACCAGAACTTTACGCCGGCGGAGGAAGAGGCCATCGCCGGGGCTGCCCGCTACTCGGTCGGACCGCGGTCGCTGCATGCCGATCATGCCATCACAGTCCTCTTAAACGAGATTGACCGGAGGGAGTCGGGTTGGGTATAACTGAAGAGGTGGAAGCAATCCTTGAGTACGGGGAGATCTGTGATCACTGTCTCGGACGGTTCTACGGGAAGAGGTCGTTTGGGCTGACCAACGCTGAGAGGGGCCGGGCGCTCAGGATCGCCTGCGAGGTCTCGGCAAACAGACCGCACCGGGAGCCGGATCCGGCCTCCTGCTGGGTCTGTGGCGGCGAACTCTCCAGGATCGATGACTGGGCAGAAAAGGTTGCCGGGGCTTTATCGGGTATTGAGTTTGAGACCTTCCTTATAGGGACGAGGGTGCCGCCGCTTGTTGCGGAGGGTGAAGAGATGGTCTGGAGCGACCTTACCCTTCACGACCCCGAGCCGCTCAAAGCCGAGATGAACAGGGAGGTGGGAAAGGCTGTGTCGGGGCTCACCGGGAAGAACGCCGACCTTAAAAACCCTGACGTTGTTGCAATCCTCGATCTCGGGGAGGGCACTGTCGAGGTGCAGGTCAACCCGGTCTTCTTTGCCGGGCGATACCTGAAGTATGAGCGCGGGATCCCGCAGACCCACTGGGACTGCCGGGCGTGCCGCGGAGCGGGGTGCGAGCGGTGCAACTACACCGGAAAACAGTATCTCGACTCCGTTGAGGAACTGATAGGCCGGCCGGCGGTCGAGGTCTTTGAGGCGAAGAACGCGATCCTGCACGGGGCAGGACGGGAGGACATCGACGCCAGGATGCTTGGTTCCGGGCGTCCATTTGTGATGGAGATCGAGGCGCCCCGGAAGCGGTTGGTGGATCTCGCGGCGCTTGAGGAGAAGATAAACAGGGATGCTGCCGGGCGTGTGGCTGTCCGCCTTGACGGCTGGGCGGACCGGAAGATGGTGCAAAGCATTAAATCAGGCAAAGGGCATAAGAGATACAGGATCCTGGTTGAGATCGACGGTTCTGTAACACCAGACGAGTTCAGGGCAGCCCTCGACCAGTTAAAAGGTGCAACGATACGGCAGCGCACCCCGACAAGGGTGTCGCACCGGCGGGCAGATAAAGTTCGGGAACGGCGGGTCCTCGATATCGAGTGTACTGGTGGCGTTGACGGCAGATACTGGGTAGAAGTCGCCGGTGAAGCGGGTCTCTACATCAAAGAACTGGTATCGGGTGACAGCGGCAGAACCAGGCCCAGCCTTGCCCAGATCCTGGGGCGCACCGCACATGTAGTCAGCCTCGATGTGGTGCAGGTCGAAACAGCAAACGAGTATGGTGAGTAATCATGGCACATCACAATGGACCACGCAAGAAGACGCGGTATAAGTTCAAGAAGGACCTTAGAAAACGTGGCATCCCCCCAGTAACCTCTGTGATCCAGGACTTTGAGATCGGGCAGAGGGTGCACGTAGTGGTCGAACCGAGCGTCCAGAAGGGGATGCCCCACCGGCGGTTCCACGGTAAGACCGGTACTGTTATCGGGCGGCGTGGACGTGCATGGGTGCTCGAGGTCAGGGACGGCAATACGATAAAACAGGTTATTGCGAGACCGCAACACCTGAAAGCGCAGAAATTATAACCCACAACACCGGTGATTGGCATGAAGGTAAAACGAGTCGTAAGTGAAGAGCGGATTCTGCTCCCGGAGGTGAGGGATATTCTCCTCACCGTGGAGGCAGCCCGGCTTGAGTCAGGGGATGAGATGTCCTACGAGCTCCGCAAGAGCATTGAGCATGCCAATCACCTCTCAAAGACGTCTGCCGAGAAGGCCCGCGCCCTTGTTGCCGAGTTGATGAAACTCGAGAAGATGAAAGAGGATATCGCCTACCGCATCGCGAACCTGATGCCGCGAACCAGGGATGAACTGCGGGCCATCTACGCAAAAGAACGTTTCAATCTGACGACGGAAGAGCTGGACGAGATCCTCGAACTGGTAATGACCCATTTCTAACCCCTCGGGGGGTGGAGCATATGAGAGCCGAAAAGAAAGAGGTGAACGCGGTAGTTCTCGATGTCCTTCCCATGGGTTATATGAGTGCTGACCAGCGCCCGGGCTACAGGCGCGAACCGGTCGTCCAGGCGGTCGGCACCGACCAGTTCAAACTGCTCGAACTTGTTCCGAAACCAGGCGCGGATATCCGGATCCACGACCGCGTCTACATCGGGGATGAGGAGCGTGATAAGATCGAGCGTGTCAAGCGGCGGATCGGCTACGAGGATCTGACGGCGACAGCAAAACTCGAACTGCCTTTCGTGGTCGAGCAGATCGTCCGCGAGAACGAGCAGCGGTTCGTTGATTTCTTCAATAAGTCCGTTCCGCTCACACCGAAGTTTCACATGCTGCACCTTCTCCCCGGCATCGGGAAGAAACTGCTGTGGGAGATCCTGGAAGAGCGTGGGAAGAAACCGTTTGAGAGTTTTGAGGATATCTCCAGGCGGATCAGGTCGCTTTCCCACCCGGACAGGATGATCGTCACCCGGATCCTGCGCGAGATCGAGGATCCGAACGAGAAGTATCACGTCTTTACATCGAGATGAGCGCTCCAAGGGATCAGCACTTTCTCATCGACCGCAGGGCGGTCGAGAAGATTGCCGGCTTTGTCGATGTCTCCGGTCGAAGGGTGCTCGAGATAGGTCCCGGGGAGGGGATCCTGACTCGAGCGCTCCTTGAACGGGGTGCTGAGGTTATCGCGGTAGAGATTGATCCGGCTCTGGTGGAGGAGCTCGAGGTCACGTTTGCCGACGAGATCGAGAGGGGGCGTCTGGATATAATCCAGGGGGATGCGAGGAAGGTTGATCTCCCGCCGTTCGATATCGTCGTCGCAAACCTGCCGTACTCTGTTTCTGCAAAGATTACGTTCCGGCTGCTCTCGATCGGGTTTGAGACGGCGATCCTGATGTACCAGAAGGAGTTTGTCCAGCGGATGATCGCGCCGCCGGGAACCTCTAACGTCGGCCGGCTCTCGGTGATGGTGCAGACCTACGCTTCCGTAAAACCCCTGCTCGAACTCTCACCCTCTGCCTTCCGCCCGAAACCGCAGGTCCGCTCCTGGGTTGTCCGGGTCATGCCGCACGAACCGCCGTACCCGATCGTGGATCGGGAGGTCTACGCTGACGTTGTGCGGGTGCTCTTCTCCCACCGGCGAAAGACTGTGCGGAAAGGGCTGCAGGGCGGGAGGGCGGCGTTTCCTCCCGGCACGATCGAGGGAGCGATCCTGGATCTTCCCGCCGAACTCCTGCAGCGCCGGCCGCAGGATCTCTCGCTTGAGGAGTTTGCAATGATTGCAAACAGGCTCACCGGGTGCTGAGCATGAGCAAGGGCGACCAGGTCTACACACCGGCCGAGGACTCGTTTCTACTTCTTCGGGCGGCGCTCCGTGAGGTCAGGCCGGGCGACCGGGTGCTGGAGGTGGGGACGGGGAGCGGTTATATCGCGGCCGGTCTCGTGGGCAGGGCGGCGATGGTGGTTGCAACCGATATCAACCCTCACGCCGCTGCATCCGCCCGCGCCAGGGGGGTGGAGGTTGTACGGACTGACCTGGCTGCCGGGATTTCCGGGCCGTTTGACCTCATCCTCTTCAACCCTCCATACCTCCCGACCGCCCCGGAGGAGCGGATCGACGACTGGCTGGAGTACGCCCTGGACGGCGGGCCGACCGGGAGAGCGGTTATTGAGCGATTCATCGCTGATGCCGGTCGGGTGCTTGCGCCTTCAGGCAGGATACTGCTGCTTATCTCCTCCCTGACTGGGCCCGATGAGGTGAGGGTGGTCTTTACCCGCCACGGTTTCGTCTCGTTCATCGTCGACGAGGAGCCGCTTGAGGGCGAGACCCTCTACGTCCTCCGGGCGATGCGCGACATCTGCCGGATGAGGCTTTGAGCGGTCGGGGAAAGTTCTTCCGCCTGCAGTCTCCAGGCGATGGGGGGCCCTCAAACCGGTTCTTTCAGGTTGTCCCCGGCTTGAAATCAGGTTCGTCGATGAACACCGGGGATCTTTGCCGGGGCATGTAGAGACTGGTGAGGAGGTGCCCAGCGCCCATCCCCGGAGGAAGGATGTTTCCTGGGTGATACTTAGAGACAGGGACGATTCTTCATCGATGCCGTGCGCCTGAGTGCATCCTCACCACGTTGCTGCTGAGAAACTTCCCTGAAATCCCGTCTCCGTCCTGGCACCGCGTCTCCTGGCAACCGCCCCTCACCGCCCGCCCGAGTTTCCGGGGCCTGCATGTGGGTGGTGGTTGGCGAAAGAGGTTCAACGCAACTACTGCTTGCCCCCGCGCAAGTTACATCTTCTCCGAAAGAATAGAGTACATTCATGGGGCGCAATAC
>ERZ795050.5060-NODE-5060-length-11532-cov-5.983707_pt1 | contig 11532 bp, 4 predicted proteins | sample MGYA00375134_ERZ795050 | MGnify/ENA primary metagenome ERZ795050 (study PRJEB30179, sample SAMN05720221) | activated sludge metagenome | isolation source: Anaerobic digester | place: Japan | collected 2015-05-26 ... | reverse complement strand
TCAACAAAGACACGGCGAGTCCATCCGGCATCTCCAGCAGCGCGGCGAGCAGGTGCTCGCAGTCAAGCTGCTGATGTGAAAATCGAATGGCGAGTTGGCGCGCGTTCTGCAGCGCCTCCTGCGCTTTTTGGGTCCATTTGTTCAAATCGGTCATGGTGTGGTCTCCTTGTCGTACCCTGATATAAGCACCCACCGTGCCACAACACGAAAAGGCATGGCTCGGTTTTTTTTCATCCACAGATTTTTATTGCGACCACCAAGTGGTCGCAATGATGAGTGTAAAAACAGGTGGGAGGGCGGGCGCCGGGCGCGCGCGGAGACAGCCCCCAAAAGCGCCCGAAGTGCTGTAAATGACCGCGGGCGGGGCGCGGCTGCATGGTGCAAGGTTTTAACCTCATCTTTGTGACCACTGAGTGGTCACAAAAAGTGGAGGTGTTTCATGGCTCCACATATCCGCAGAACCAAGTGAGCCACAATGGCGCTGTTTTGCAGTGTGAGACAAAATTACCCTCACCGCTTCCGCCGTCCAGGTCTCCACACAACGTCAACAAAGTCAACAATGTCCACCAGAGGTGCCCGCGCTTCCGACTCTCTGCTCTCCCTTTCACCAGAAACGCATGGGTTTCGCACATCCCTGTTTCCGTCCCGAGGTGTTCTGAGGGGGTTTCGTTAGTTCGGAAAATCGAGGGTCGAGTTCGCATTATCGAGATTGTCGGAACACGCCTTTTTTTCCTATAATATAAATCAACGAGACAAGGTTTGGCCGACAGGCGGAAGGAGGAGTGGTATGGGTGTGACCAATCAGGCAAGGGGATGGGTGCGCGTGCGCGGGCTGTGCCGTGCGATGGCGGGGTGTGGCGTCTTGGTGTGCGCCACGGGTTTTTCCGTCCGGGCGGGAGTCGTTCCGAATGCGGGTGCGGAGGCCGCAGTGGCCTGCGTGAGCGCGGCACCTGCCGACGGGCTGTTCTCAGCGGTCTTCGCGACGAATGTGGCTGAGGTGACGTTCGGCGCGGTCGGGACGGATCGGGCGTTGTCGCTGTCGTGCGTCTCGATCGACGGGACGGTGGCAAGCGGGGCCTCACCGACCGGCATGGCTGCTTTTTCGCAGGGGACCTTTGATGCGGCCAGAACCGGGGTGTCGGTGCGTCTCGGACGCGTGAGCGGCGAACTCCACGGCACCGGCCCGGATCAGGCGTTCGGTGCGCTGGCGTGGTCGGGAGCGGGTGGATTGACGAACCCGGCCACCCTGTGGGCGGGGTTGATCGACGGGGTGGTGAGCGCGAATGCCGGCCCGGACGGAACGCTGGCGGCGGCGCTCTGCGCCGGCACGGCGGTGGACGTGACGCTGGGCTCCGGTGCGGTGCTCTTCGGCGGAACCTATGGATGGGACACGGGGGACGGTTCGGCCGCCAGCGCGGCGTCGGCCCTGCAGACCCTGCTGGCGAAGGTTAAGGCGCGGACGGCCACTGCGGCCGAAAGCAACGCCTTGGTTACGGCGGCTGCAGACGGGTTCGCCGTGCTCGGCGGACACGGGGAGGACACGCTGGCGTTCGCGAGCGGAAACACGGCGGTTTTCGGTACGGTCGCCCTGGGCGAGGGGTATGACCGGGTGGCCTTGGCGGGTGTGGCGTCGGGAGAGAGGGTGAGCCTGCCAACGATGGACGGGGTGGAACTGCTGGCGGTCACAAACTGCCCGGATGTGTCGGTCGCGAATACGGCGGGGCTTGCGGATCTGTTTGTGGGGAGCAACTCCCTGTGTCGGCTGAAGGATGCTTCCTGCGTGTTTGACGGGCTTTACGGGACGGGCACGGTCGTGCCGGAAGGGACGCTGCAGGCGACCGGGATGATCGCGGTCGCGCGCTTCGAACCTGCGGTGACCGGCGCGGTGCTGAGCGTCAATGGGAATCTGACCCTGGGCAACGGGGTGACCTGCGCCTTGCGCACGGCAGAGGAGGAGGGCGCATGGGTCAACGACCGGGTGGCCGTCAGCGGGGCGTTGACTGTGGCGGGCGGCGGCACAATCGATCTGGGATGCGCTGAGGAGGCACCCCTCGCGTTGAACACGCGCCTGGTCCTGTTCACGGCTGCGGACGGGATCGCGAATCCCGGTGCGCTGTCGAGCTGGCAACTGATTGGCACTGGACGCGATGACGAGCGGAAGGTGATCCGGACCATCCGTGCGGAGGGTAACGCGGTCGTGGCAGTCATCGCGGTGGGCGGCACATTCATTTCGTTGCGTTGAGGAGGAGGCAGACATGAGCGTGATTTCAGGAATCCGGTTGGAAAAGAAAGTGTGGAGCGGGCTGGCCTTTTGCGTTCGGGGCTGGTGCGCGGGGTTGGCGATGGGGTTGCTCGGAATTCAGGCGGCTGCGGCGGGGACAGTCGTTTCACGCGTCACGCCGGGCGGTGGCATGCCCTCCCTGACCTGGGAGTCGTACCCGCTGGGCGTGTACCGCGTCTGGCGGTCGGAAAATGCGGCCGGACCGTACGACACGCAGGTCGGGGGCGACGTGACGGCAACGGGGTACACGACGACACTGACGGATCCGCAATCCGGGGCCGCGGGCAGCCGCCGGTACTACCGGATCGAGACGGTGTCGCCCGGGTATGCGAACTACCTGATCCTCGATGTGTCCGGCGGCACGAATGCGGCATCATGGCCGGTGGTTGCGACCAATGCCGTGCCGGACCTGCTGACCGATCCCGCGTACCGGACAACGAAGGTGGTGCTGAAACTGATCGGCGCGGGCAGTTTCAAGATGTTCGGCTTATACGATGTGACCCTGACCCGGCCCTTCTATATCGGCGTGTTTGAGCTGACTCAAGATCAGTGCGTCAACATGACCGGTTCGGCTTATGCGAGCCAGGATCACGGCGCCACCCGTCCGGCGAACAATTTCTCATTCGCCGATTTGCGCGGCGGCACGAACGATGCGGCGGGATGGGGCTGGCCCGCCGACAATCTGGTTGCCCCGAATTCGCTGATCGGCCGTCTGCGGGCCAAAACCGGCAGCGACAACTTCGACCTGCCGACCAGCGCGCAGTGGGAGTACGCCAGCCGTGCCGGAACGACGACGGATTTCTATAACGGCACGGACGCGAATCCTTCGGATGGCACGGACTTCTCTATGGTGACCAACATCGCGCGCTGCAAGGCGAACAACGACATCCCGATCGACGGGCAGACGGGGCATGCGCCGGTCGGCTCCTACCTGCCCAACGCCTGGGGGATTTACGACACGCACGGCAATGTGGCGGAACTGCTGCTGGATAGGAATTGGATGGAGGAAAAATACGCGGGAACGGATCCGCTGGGGCCGACCAATGTCAACACCCGCGTGTTTCGGGGCGGCCAGTCCAAGTCGCCCAATACGAGTTACTTGAAAAACACGGTGGTGAACGGCGCGGATCCGGAAAAGGTGTATGTGCCGGGCGTGATGGGGTCGCGGCTGGTGTTGCGGCTGCCGGAGGATGAGACCCTCGGGCAGGCAGGGGCGGAAGGGGGAGAAAACGCCGTGATCACGCGGGTTGACCCTGTGGCGGTGCCGATGATTACTTGGGTCAGCCTGCCGGACGCCGTGTACGGCGTGTTCCGCTCCGAGTCGCCAACCGGACCCTTTGAAACGCAGATCGGCGAGAATCTGACGGGTACGGGCGGCTTGCTCTCGGTGATGGATGACAGTGTTTTGAACAACGCCTACCACTACCGCGTCGAGCAGCTGGCGTCGGGATACGCGCGCTACATGATTGTGGACGTGAGCGCGGGGTCCGGGGCGACCTCCTGGCCGGTGAGTTACACCAATGTGCTGCCGGAACTGCTGACCGACAACATCTACAAAACGGATCGGATCGTGCTGAAACTTCTGCCCCCGGACACCTATACCATGCGGCAGCCGGTGAACACGGGGGTTCCGGTCACGTTGACACGTCCGTTTTACGCGGGCGTGTTCGAGGTGACCCGCGCGCAGTACACCCGGGTGATGGGCGGCAACAAGGGGACGACCGCCCATCCGGTCGGGGATGTCTCCTACACTAGCCTCCGAGGCAGCACGACGGACGGCATTGACTGGCCCACGACCTCGAACAGCGTGGCTGCGAGTTCTTTTATGGGACTGCTCCGGGCTAAAACCGCGAGCGGAGGGAAAACCCTGCTGTTCGATCTGCCCACGGACGCGCAGTGGGAGTACGCCTGCCGCGCGGGCACGAGTTCGCACTTCAACAACGGGCGGAACGCGGCCTCGAAAGACGATTGGGCCGCGATCAACGACATCGCCTGGCACAAAAATAATTCGGGAGGCGGAGCACAGCTCGTGGGATTGCTCAATCCCAACGGCTTCGGACTCTACGACATGCACGGGAACATCACCGAGTTCTGTCTGGATTGGAGCTGGAACGGACCGACCGCTCACGCGGTCGACCCGACAGGCCCCACGACGGCCGCGGACGGCAAACGCATTTACCGCGGCGGCACCTACAGCAGTCCGAACCTGTCCACGCTCTACTCTTCAACCCGCGGCGGCTTCTATCACACCAGCACACAAGGGAATATCGGCTTTCGGCTCTACTGTCAACTGCCGGAAGAGGCGGGACAGCCATGAAAACCGGCTCGGACAAGTGAATGACGCGCGGACTTGTGACGAGGTGGATCAGGGGAGTTGCAAGGCCGCGTCGGGGGAGATGTTTTATGACACGTCGATTGACATCGGGATGCGGGCGCGTGCAGGTTGCGCTTGCGGCGCTGGTTGTTTGCGGAGGGGCGACTGCGGCCGCCGCGGCGGGGGATCGGGTTCCCGTTTTCCCGTCGCCGGGGTGGGACGCCGGGAAGGTTGTGCAGCGCGGGCTGAGCGTCACGCGCGAGGGGGACGCCCTGGTGTTCTCGCAGGAGCGGCGGGAGGCCTGGCCCCAGGCGCTGCTGCCCGTGCAGCCGGGGATGGCGGGGTGTTCAGGGCTGGCGGTCCGGGCTGAGAACACCGGCAAAGACCTTCTCAAAATCCGCTTTGCCGCGCCGGGCACGGCCATGCCGGCGGAGCGCGACGCGCTGATGGCACTGCCCTCGCTGGAACTCAAGGCGGGCGAGAGCGGGGAGATCACGCTTCCGCTCGGGCCGCTGCCGCCGTTGCGCGGTGAGGTGGTCAGACGGCTGACGGGGCCGGAGGGAAAAGCGCCGGAGACCGAGGCTTCAGACCGGCTGGTGGTTTTCGTGTATCAGACCGGTCAGCCGCGCACTTTCCGGATCACCCGGATCGAGGCGTTGGGCGTGTACGGTCCGCTGCCGGAGTACTGTTCTTGGGAAGCCGGGCGCTTCTTCCCGTTCGTTGACGCGTACGGGCAGTTCAAGCACGCCGACTGGCCGGGCAAGGTGCGTTCGGACGCGGATTTCAGCAAGATGTCGGAACGGGAGCGTGCGGAACTCGCCGCCCGGCCCGCGCCGCCGGGCTGGAACGCCTTCGGCGGATGGGCGGACGGGCCGAAGCGCCGCGCCCCGGGGCGGTTCCGGCTGGAGAAGGTGGATGGCCGGTGGTGGTTCGTGGATCCCGAGGGGGCGCTCTGGTGGGCGCATGGCGTGGCCGGCGCGACGCTAGCGGAATCGCCTGCGGGGGAAACCGTCCGAGAGGCGTTTTTCGAGAGTCGGCCTGCGGAAGAGAGCGGAGCGGTGGATTTCCGGGTTGCCAACGCGCGGAAGAAATACGGCGCGAAAGGGCTTGAGGTGACGGCGGAGAACCTTCACCGCCGCCTGCGGAGCTGGGGCGTGAACGTATTGGACGCCGACAGTGCGCCGGAGGTCACCGCGCTGAGCAAAACGCCTTATCTGGCGCGGCTCACGCTGACCGGCCCGCGCGTCGAAGGCGCGGGGGATGCGGCCTGTCCGCTGATCGACCCGTTTGACCCGGCATTCCAAAAAGAGGTCCGGCGGCAACTGGAGGCGCGCCGGGGTCTGGCGAGGGACATCTGGTGCGTGGGGTTGGGCGTGGACTCCGGAATCGGGCGTCTGCAGATCCATGCGCTTTTGGGTGAAGTGATGCGAGCGCCCGCGCGGCAACCCGCGAAAGTCTGGCTGCTGGCCTTCCTCAAACGGCGCTACGGCACGGTGGCGAAACTCAACGCCGCGTGGAAGACCGAATACGCGGAGTGGCCCGAACTCCTGAACGCGACCCGCGTGCCGACCGTGGGCACGGGCCGCGACCGCACGGAGTTCGGTGAGCTGTTCGCGGAAACCTACTTCAGCGGGGTCGCCAGCGTGTTCAAGTCCGTCTTTCCCGAGACGTTGAATCTCGGGTGCCTGCTTCACGAGACCGATCCGCTTCTCATGAGGCTGGCAGGCTGGCACGCCGATGCGGTCCGTGTCGCGCTGGACGATGGGGCGATCCCGGCGTTTGAGGTGTCGCCCTATCTGGAGCGTCCGGTTTTGGTGGTGGCGGAGCCGCGGAAGACGCCCGGCGGCGTGTGCATCCGGCCGCTCGGGCTGGAAGATGCGGGGCAGGCGGCATGGGCCGCCGCCTATGCGGCGCGCGTCGGCGCGGCGCTGCGGCATCCGAATGTGGCCGGGATCATCGGGTGCCGGTATGCCGAGGGGAACGCGGCCGGCGCGGAAGGCTATGACGGGCTGGTCAGTGTCGCGGACACGCCGCATGCCGCGCGCGTCGCGGCGGTGCGCGCGGCGGGCGCGACCCTGTATGGGATGCGCCAGGCCCATGTGCTCCGCGCGCAGGTTGCCGTCGACGCCTCGAAGTCGATGGGGCCGCGCCGCGAGATCGAACGGTACATCAACAACTCGATCCTGATGCGGTCGCCGCCGCTGGAACTCGCCAAGGTGATCGAGCGGGAATACGGCCGGGCGCGGGTCGTCCGCTGCTGGGTCTGCCTGGACGATCTCTGGGACATCAAAACCGGCGCGTACAATCTGAATTATCCCATTAAGAACCGGGTCAAGGGCGAGGGCGCCGACTTCGAGATGCCGGACGTGCCGTTCGAGTCGTACCTCACGGCCTACGGGGGCATCGCCGACGAGGTGCTGCTGAACGTCCGCCGCCTGGAGCGCCATGTGGTGGAGGGGCGCATGACGATGGCGCAGTGGAAGGAGGTCTGCAAAACCGCGCTCCGTCGCTACAAGACGATCTGCCCGAACCTGCGCTACATCGAGGCGCTGAACGAGTTCCACGCGGGCGACTTCGGGAATCTGAACACGGATGCGTATTACGGGTTCTACCGCGCTATGTATCAGGCGGTCAACGAACTGAACGCGGAGATGAAACCCGCGCTGCCGCTGCTGGTGGGCGGGCCCGCCACCACCGGTGCTCCGCCGGACCGGCACCTGCGCGAATTCGTGGCGCTCTATGCGGCGGATCCCGCTCCCGACAAGCGTCTTGATTTCCTCAGCTACCACTACTACGGCAACCAAAAATGGAGCGAGGCCGCCGGGTTTGAGAAGCGGATGACGGATCTGCTGGATTCGCACCGCATCGCGAGCGACATCCCGATGTTCTGGGGCGAGATGGGGTTCACGGGGTTACCCCGGAAAGTGCTTCCTGTGGCGCGGGATCTGAACCGGTTGCAGGCCACGTGCGTGACGGCTTTCCAGTACTTCTCCCGCAAGAACCGGAAGCTGCATGTGTTGCCGTGGGTGACGTTCCACAGTCCGAGCCAGACGGCGCTAACGCAGTTTTTCTACGCGCCGGACGGCACGTTGCGCATGGCGCCCTTCGGGATGGCGGTCAAGTGCTGGGGCATGCAGAAGCGGAGCGAGGTCCAGACCGAATCCACGGGATTACGGGAGGACGGGGGCGGTCTCGGCGCGATGGGTGCCGCGGACGAGGGCGGCGTGTCGGTTCTTTTCTGGAATCACCAGCTGATGCCGTGCGAGGTGGAGCTGAAGGTGGCCGGGCTGGAGGCGAAACTGGCTGCGGGGTGGCAGGCGCGGCGCTATCTGTCAGACTCCCGCCACAGCAACGCGTACGCGGATCTGTCGAAACCCGCGCACCTCGAGTCGGTGGAGGAAGCGGACGGCCGGGGGGCTGAGGTCACGCGGCGGTTCCTGTTGGAGCCGTATGCGGTTTCGCTGCTGCTGGTCGAGCCGATTTCAAAATAGACGGGGTTCCTCCTTCTTGGGCCACACCAGTCTGTGCGCAAAAAGGACGTTCTTTTTTGCGCAACCGTGTGTATTCAAATGACCGCGATTCGTGTACAGTGTTGGCAACAGGAATCCGGATTCATTGTCGGCGAGGTAAAAAGGGGGCGGATATGTTGAAAAGGGTATGCGGAATGATGGCCGTGTTGACGGCGGGCACGGTCTGTGCCGGGCCTGCGGGCTTCTGGCGGTTCGAGGAGGGGAAGTCCGGTGAGACAGCGGGTTCGGTGGCGTCGGCGGCGAACGCGCAGGTGTTAGCGGGGAAGGCGGGGGTTTTCGAAAAGGGGACGCCGCCGGTTTTTGATGCGGAAGTGCCGCATAAGGTGCTTTGGGACGGGGCAACGGCTACATTGGCCGCGCCGACCAACGGAGTGTCCCTGCGGTTCCGCGCGGGGGAGGTGACGGGAAACGGTTCGCCGGTTGGCGGGGAAGTCGTGGTATCCGGCAAAGAGGCGGCGGTGAAGTCCGCCAGTTTCACGATGGAGGCTTTCGTAAAGGTGGCCCGGCTGACCACGCGCCACGCGCTGGTCGTGAGCAAGCGGCGTAACGGGCAGACGGGCGCGAGTTGGGCGCTCTCGGTCACGCCCGGCGGCACGTTGAGTGCGCGCTTCGACACGCAGCCGGGTGCCGGGAGCGGAAACGGCTTCAACCAGTGCTTCGGCGTCTCGAGTTCGTTGAACGACGGGCAGTGGCACCATGTGGCGTTGACCTTCGAGGAGGCATCGCGGAAGGTCGGTTTATATGTGGACTATCAGCTGTGCGGCAAAGGCATCACGAAGGGAACGCTGGTGTACGACGACAGCGATCTGGTGATCGGCCGCGGGCTGGACGGGTGGCTGGACGAAGTGAGGTTGTCGCCCGAAGCGCTGCACCCTGAACAGTTCCTGCGGCCCGAGCGCTTTTTCTCGGAGATGAAGCTACGGGTCGCCTACGTCCCGCTGCTGGATCAGACGCACTCGCGCGTACAGTCGGCGCTAAAGCCCGACTTGAAGAAACTCGGCACGCTGATCCCCAAGAGCGTTCCGGAGATCGAGACGACGATGTGGTCGCTGGGCTGCGAGACGCTGGACCGGAATTTGGCGGACTGGGACGCCTACCGCGAGTATCTGGTGCCGTTGGGCATCAAGCGCATCCGGCTGCAGGGCGGATGGAACCGGACCGAAAAAGTGAAGGGCGTCTATAATTTCGCATGGCTCGACCACATTGTGGATGATGCGATCAGCCTGGGGCTGGAGGTATGCCTGGAGACCTCCTACAACAACCGGCTCTACGAGCCCAACGGCGCGACGGGGCCGGGCGGGCATCTGCCTTCCGGCGAGGAGACGCTGGCGGCGTGGGACAAATGGGTCGAGGCCATGGCGCGCCGTTATTCGGCCAAGGGCGTGAACGAGTGGATGATGTATAACGAGCCGAATCTGAAACGGGATTTCAACACGCCGGAGCGGATCGTCGAGAACAACATCCGTACGGCTGAGATCATCAAGCGGATCAATCCGAAGGCCAAGGTGGGCGCTTTCGTGCTGGCCGGGCTGGGTGTGGAGTCGATGGAAACGATGCTGACGATGATCAAGGAGCGCGGCAAGTTGGATCTGTTCCATTGGGCCGTCTATCACGGGTACAGCGGCAACCCGGACCGCTTGTGCGAACGGATGGGGCAGTTCAACGCGATGCTGAAGTGCGTCGCGCCGTCGATCAGGCCGTGGCAAGGCGAGGCGGGCTGCGCCTCGGAGGAGGTGCAGTACGCGCTTTCCGGCATTGACTGGACCGAGTATTCCCACGCCAAGTGGAACGCGCGGCGGATGCTGTGCGATGTCGGGTGCGGCATCGAGTCGTCCGTGTTCACCATCTCGGACCTCTCCTACCACAAGGATTTCATCTCACGGTACGGACTGCTCAAGACAAACCCTGACAACTCTCTCATCAAGGTGAAGTCGGCCTACTACACGGTGCAGAACGTGGTCACGCTCTTCAACGATGCGCTGACGCTCACGCCGGAACGTGAGGTGACGGTGACGGGCACGGAGCGGCGGATCTCGAAATTCGCGTTCCGCGATAAGAAGAGCGGTCTGGACGTGATCGCGCTTTGGGACGGCACCGAGATTCCCGGCAACGGCTCAGAGATCCTTCCCGTCCAAGTCGCGGTCAAGGGCGGTCACTTCAAGGATCCGGTGTGGGTGGACCTGATCACAGGCGTGGTGTATGCGATCGTGCCGGAACAGATGAAGGCGGAGGGTGGCACGGTGACGTTCACGAACATTCCCCTGTACGACGGGCCAGCGGCGATTCTGGACCGGAGTCTGGTGAACTATGAGCCGGTGAAGGTCGTGCGGAAGAAAAAAGCGAAAGCCGTAAAGAGCGCCAAGCCGGCGCAGGGGCAGAAGCCGGCCAAGGCCGGCGCCTCGCCTGTGGTGGCGCATCTGCTTCCGGGAACGCAGCAGCCCGCGCCCGCGGTACTGATCCTCGGCATGAAGGACGCGGATGCGGGTGAGCTGATCACGTGGCTGAACGGGCAGGACGTCCACGCCTTTGTGCTGGCGAAGGACGAAAAACCGGTGGAGGGGAGTGCCGAGAAGGTGAAGGGCGCGCTGGCGGCGATCCGCGGCCGCGCGGCGGAGTGGCAGGTGAAGACCGACGCCGTGGGTGTGATGGGGCAGGGAGCAACCGGTGCGGCTGCGGCCACCGTAGCGGGGGGCCATGATGCGGATTTTGTGATTCTCATCGACGGGGCGGATGCGCAGGCTTCGAAAATGGCTGTCGGGGCGAAACGCGTGCCGCTTTTTGTCGGCAAGAAAGATGCGTGGCAGACACCGCTCGCAGCGTGGCTGGAGAAGTTTAAAGGCAAAGTTTTCTGAGCCGATTGCCGGACTTGCGGAGAGGGGGTCAAACCGTTATACTTTTCTGTCATGATACAGATCAGTCGGTTTGCATTAAGCCAAGGGGTCGTTTTTCTTCAAAGCAAGGTTGATGAGCCATGATTAAAGGTTTCCAAGAGGTGTCTGCGCAACGGCGTAAAATCGACGGTTGGTTGTCGTTCGGCTTCGGGTTGCTGGCGGCGGGCGTTTACGGGTTGACCGTGTCGCGCGGAGTGTACCCCGGAGAGTCCGCGCGCCTGATGGCGATATGCAGCGGGATCGAGACGGCGGAGCTGCCCTTGCATCCGGTTTGGGGAACGCTGGCCGGGGCAGTCAGCCGATTGTCTTTTTTCACGCTGCCGGTGCGGATGAATCTGCTCAGCGTTGTGTGCGGGGTCATCGCCGTGATGCTGCTCTACCGGGTCATGGCGTTTCTGATCCGAAACACCCTGTACGAGGAGTACTCGATCGAATACGCCCCGCGGGTCGCCACGTTGGCCGCATCGGTCACGGTTCTGGCCTTTCTCTTCTCGGTGCCGATGTGGAAAGCCTCGA
>ERZ795050.5052-NODE-5052-length-11546-cov-5.372465_pt1 | contig 11546 bp, 10 predicted proteins | sample MGYA00375134_ERZ795050 | MGnify/ENA primary metagenome ERZ795050 (study PRJEB30179, sample SAMN05720221) | activated sludge metagenome | isolation source: Anaerobic digester | place: Japan | collected 2015-05-26 ... | reverse complement strand
GGGGGCATTCTCTTCGATTAGCTCGATTTGCAAACTTTGTTATTATTATTTGTTTCTAGCTCAAGGATGTAAAATTTCTCGCCGCACACAACATTGGAGCAATAATCCAGCATTATGAAACGGGAGATTTATCCTAATTGTGCGCGCCATGAAAAAGATTCTGATAGATAGGCATGGGACATGTCAACCGCAAATTAAGCTAATCGAGGAGTTTGCCCTCAACGAGTTGCCCCAACGGGTCTAAAATTTTGCACTCGAGTTTTTCGTCGGTTAAATGAGAATAGAACGCGGTTTACTCTTTTATCTCGCGGCGGAGTTGAATGTGGACGTCGCGGAGCTGCTCATCGGTTACGTCCGAAGGCGCGCCGGTCATCAAGCATAACCCCGCCTGCGTTTTCGGAAATGGTATCACGTCCCGAATGGAATCGCGCTTCATGAGTATCATCATAATGCGGTCGAGTCCAAAGGCGATGCCTCCGTGCGGGGGCGCGCCGTAGGATAGGGCTTCGAGCAAAAATCCAAAGCGATGCCGCGCCTCCTTTTCGCCGATGCCGATGGCTTTGAAGACGGTTTCCTGAACGTCCGAGCGATGGATGCGGATGCTGCCGCCGCCTATCTCTTCGCCATTGAGCGTAAGGTCGTAGGCGCGGGCGCGCACTTTCTCCGGCGCCGTTTCCAATAGCGGAATATCCTCCGGCATGGGGGACGTGAACGGGTGATGAGCGGAGTCCCATCGGCGTTCGTTCTCGTTCCACTCAAAGAGGGGAAAATCCACAATCCATGCAAATTCAAGGGCGTCGGGATTTATAAGATTGAGCGCGCGTCCGAGCCAAAGGCGGAGCTGTCCGAGCGATTCGGCGGCGACTTTGGGTTTATCCGCCACGATGAGGATGAGGTCGCCCGCCGCGGCGCCCAGCGCGCTCGCAAGGCTGGCAAGGGTTTCCGCCGCGAAGAACTTGCTGATGTTGGAATTGGGGAGGGCTGGCTCGCCTTCCATCTTAAACCAAGCTATTCCTTTGGCTCCATAAGTGGCGGCGACTCGCGGGATTTCGCCGCCGGGTTTGAGTTGGGTGTTGGAGATTTTCTCCGCCGCCGCCGGCACGCACAGGGCGCGGATGACGCCGCCTGCTTCGATGGTTTCTTTGAAGACTCTAAAATCGCACGAGCGGAAAATATCCGTCACATCTTTAATCTCCAAACCAAAGCGCAGGTCGGGTTTATCGGAGCCGTATTTGAGCATCGCCTCGGCATAGGGAATGCGCCTAAAAGGGATTTCAACCTTTGCGCCTTTGATTTCCTCGAAGATTTTTTTGATAAGGCGCTCCATCGGCTCAAAGAGGTCCTCCGGCGTGATGAAGGACATCTCGATGTCAATCTGCGTGAATTCCGGCTGGCGGTTGGCGCGGAAGTCTTCGTCGCGGAAGCAGCGCGCAATCTGGAAATATCGGTCATATCCCGCCACCATGAGAATCTGTTTAAAAAGTTGCGGCGATTGCGGCAGGGCGTAGAACATCCCCTCGCTCATACGGCTGGGGACGAGGAAGTCGCGCGCTCCCTCCGGCGTTGATTTAGTGAGGATGGGCGTGTCCACTTCGATAAATCCGTTTTCGTGCAGGAACGTGCGGACAACGCGGTAGAGTTTGGAGCGGGTAATGATAATTTCCTGCATCTCTGGACGGCGGAGGTCAAGATAGCGGTAGCGCAGACGGTTCTCCTCGCTCATATTGGCATATGAATCCATCGTATAAGGCAGCGGCTGCGACGTGTTCAAGATTTCGAAGCAGGACGCTTTGACTTCGATTTCCCCTGTGGCAAGTTTGGGATTGACCATACCTTCGGGGCGCGCGGCGACTTTGCCCTTAACGGCGATGACAAATTCATCGCGCAATTTTTGAGCGGATTCAAAATACTCTGCGGCGATGTTTTTAGGATCCAACTCCACTTGGCACAGCCCGGTTCTATCGCGGATGTCAAGGAATATGATCCCGCCATGGTTTCGATGGCTGTGCACCCAACCTTTGAGGATGACTTCTTTGCCGATATCAGATTTGCGGAGCTCGCCGCAATAACAGGAGCGCTTGGCTTCGGTGAGTTGAGGCACGCGCGAACCTCTCTTTCAGATTATGATGTTAACGGGCGGCTTTTTTGCTTTTCTTTTCATCCTCTTTGAGAAGGACGTAATCAATGGAATCCAGCAGAGCTTGCCACGACGCCTGAATGATATTCTCGGAAAGTCCGACCGTTCCCCAAACTTGTTTGCCGTCTGAGGTTTCTATCATAACGCGGACTTTTGCGGCTGTGGCGGCTCTGGGGTTGACCACGCGAACTTTGAAATCGGTGAGATTTATCTTTTTCAGAACAGGGTAATGCTGATTGAGCGCGCCTTTGAGCGCGGTGTCAAGGGCGTGAATCGGACCATCGCCCTCCGCCGCCATAATCTTGACATCGTCGCCGATGCGGATTTTGATGGTCGCCTCAGTGATGCACTCCTCCTCCAGCCCGCGCTTTTCCACAATCACGCGAAAGCCGACAAGTTCAAAAAACTTTCGATGTTTGCCCATCGCCTTCTTCATCATGACCTCAAAGGAGGCTTCCGCGCCTTCAAATTGATACCCTTCGTTCTCCATGTCTTTGATAGTGCGCAGAACGTCCTTCGTTTCATCCTGCGCGGCGGCGACATCAATTCCCAGCTCGTCCGCCTTAAAGCGCAGATTGCTCACGCCGCTCATCTCCGAAACCAAAACGCGGCGTTTGTTGCCGACGGCTTCCGGTTCAATGTGTTCATAGGTGGAGGCGTTGCGGAGAACGGCGCTCACATGGATGCCGCCTTTGTGTGTAAAAACGGAATTGCCCACATAAGGCTGGCGCTCGTTTGGAACTAAATTGGCGATTTCATCAATCGTGCGGGAGAGGCGTTTGAGTTCCCGCACCTTTGCCTTTGGCACACATTGGTAATTCGCCTTAAGGACAAGCGCGGGGATAATCTGAATCAAATCGGCATTGCCGCAGCGCTCGCCGTATCCGTTCATCGTGCCTTGCACCTGCGAGGCGCCCAGATGTACGGCGGTGATGGCGTTGGCGACTGCCAGACCTGAATCGTTATGCGTGTGGATGCCGAAGGGATGGCTGCCGAGCGTTTTGCGCACAGCGTCAAGAATATCATAAAATTCAAAAGTCAGCGTTCCGCCGTTCGTGTCGCAAAGCGTGATACAGTCCGCGCCCGCTTCCGCCGCCGTTAAAATCGTTTTCAAGGCATATTCGGGATTGTTCTTGAAACCGTCAAAAAAATGCTCGGCGTCATAAATGACCTCTCTGCCCTTGCTTTTCAGAAAGCGCACAGAATCGGATATCATAGCAAGGTTTTCCTCCGGTGTCGCTTGCAGCGCCTCGCGCACATGCAAATCCCACGACTTGCCGAAGATGGTGCAGACCGGCGCGCCGGAGGCGATTAGGGCGCATAAGTTTGAATCATCCTCCGGTTTGATTTTCTTGCGCCGCGTGGATCCAAACGCCGCAAGACGGGCATGTTTCATCTTCACAGACTTCATATGGGCGAAAAACTCATCCGCCTTCGGGTTCGCCCCGGGCCAGCCGCCCTCCACGTAATCTATCCCGAAATTATCCGCCTCCTGCGCAATGCGGATTTTATCCGGCACGGAAAAGGATATCCCTTCCGCCTGCTCCCCATCGCGAAGTGTGGTGTCATAAAGAAAGACCCGTCTTCCCATCTCAAACTCCTTTTATTTATTGATTAAAGTCTTCACTTCTTTGGCGAACTCGCTAACCTCTTTGAAATTCAGATAAACGGAGGCGAAGCGGATATACGCAACCTCGTCCAGCTCCCGCAGACGTTTCATTATCATATCGCCGATTTTCTTCGCCGAAACCTCCCGCGTCATCTCATTATAGAGACTTTTTTCTATCGCGCTCGCAATCTCCTCGATGCGCTCATAGCCGACATCCCTCTTCTCGCAGGCGCGAATCAACCCTTTGATAATCTTCTCGCGTGCGAACGCCTCGCGCCGTCCATCCTTCTTAATCACAAAAAGCGGAATATTCTCAATCACCTCATGCGTGGTGAACCGCTTGCGGCATTCCGCGCACTCACGCCGGCGCCGGATGGAATTCCCCTCGCGCGAACGCCGCGAGTTGACCACTTTGCTTTCCTCAAAACCGCAAAAAGGGCACTTCATTTTGCCCTCCCAGCATTATAAATTTTGGAATAAATGAATATATTCAAAAACCGCGTCAAGAAAATAGTTTGTGCTCCTTCCCCCGCAAAAGCCTGCCGATATTTGAACGATGCCTGATGATGAGCATTAAACCTATCGCCGCCGTTATGAAAATAAGCAGCGTCCGTTCCGGATAAAACACGCCGATCAAAACAGGCAGCAGCGCCGAGCCGATTAACGAACCCAGCGATACATATCGGCTGACGGCTATGATAAGAAGGCATACTGCGAGCGTCGGCAGCAACGCCTTCGGCGCCAGCGCCAAAAAAACGCCCACGCCTGTCGCCACGCCTTTGCCCCCTTTGAACCGCATGAACACCGTGAACATGTGACCCGCAATCGCCGCGATGCCCGCAAGCAAAGCCATATCGGCGGACGCCATGACGCCCCCGCCGCCTCTCCATTTTAAAACCAGCAACGTCGGCAGAAACCCTTTTAGAATATCAATCAATAAAACCGAAACGCCGATTTTCCAACCCAAAACCCGAAAGGCGTTCGTCGCGCCCGGATTGCCGCTCCCGCTTTTGCGCAAATCCACACCGCATAGCCTCATGCCCAAAATATAACTCGTCGGGATGGAGCCAATCAAATAGGAAACAACCAGCATGATGATTAAAAATAACATAAACAAAAATCTGCCTTAAAACATAATTGAAAGAAAATCTAACCAAGCGCCAAACCGCGCGTCAAGGCAGGATAAAAAAATAAATCCGTCCGGAAGGTGAGGCTTTCCGGACGGATTTGCCGAGATATATATAGAAATGGGAATTGGGGGCTTAATACTGCCAATACCCCGGAACCCAGACATCGCGCGCTACAGTGCGGTAGCAAACCTCGCCCCAAGCGCCGATGTATTCCTCCGTGTCATAAACCCGTTTCCAATATCCCGGAACCCAAACAGGGCTATATGTGTAAGTCACCGTTGTGGCGGGATATGCGCCTAAATAAACCCCATACTTGCGGGAGACATAAGAACCGCTGAAACCCCACCATGGATAACCGTAGTAGAACCCGAGACTATAGTTGCTGCGATGGCGGTCCCGACTCCAATCACGGCGGTCATATCTGTCATGATCCCGGCGGCTGTAGTCGCGGCGATCCCAATCCCGGCGGCTATGGTCGCGGTTGCTGTAATGCCCGCCGATAGCAGTATTCCCATCGCTATAGCCAAAACCAAACGAATAAGAACTGGACTTAGAACCCTTGTCGCTGTCGCGGCGATCCCCCGGACGCTGGGCTATGCGATTGCTTGAAGAAGAACCGCTTTTTGAAGATGAACCGCCCCTTGAAGAATCGCGGGAGCCGAATGCGCTGGAACTTGAACTGCCGGGCAAACTGCCCGAACGTTGCTGGATGCTCGGAGTGGATGTCTGCGGCTTGGACAAACTGCCCGAACGTTGCTGGATGCTCGGAGTAGACGTCTGCGGCTTGGAATCGCCCCATACACGCGGAGAACGACGCTCCTGCACGCTGGAGCCGAACGAGGAGCCGCCGCGAGAACTGGAGCCAAATGGGGCGCTGCCTCTTGAACCGCTGCCCATACGAACCGAAGATGGCGAGCCGCCGCCAGCGCTCCCCCTGCTCGAAGCGCCCGATGGAGCCGGTCTCCCGCCCCTTTGCGCAAACGCCAAAACGGCAACCAAGCACAACACCGCAGTCAGGATTAACATTTTTTTATCGAACTTTTTCATCTTAACCACCTCCCTATATCTATTGAACGATTTGACAAAATAATATGCAACTCCCGTGCCAAATAATATTCATTATATTCACATAGCTAACTCTAACAAAATCAGCCCTCTGCATTTTACATATTGGCAGCGCGCCGTCCAAAAATCCATCTGTTTGTTTATCAAACACAACACCTGTATGATTAGCGGACAACCTCCTTTTATTAGGGCAAAAATCGCTTTTTTCAAGGTTGGGTATTGACGAACTATCTTTCTTGGTTATTGTCAAACCCATCAAATGCCTTCATCAAAATAAATAAATTGAGGAGTTTTTATCATGAAAATTGCAGTTGCGTGCGATCATGCGGGGTTTGAGTTTAAAAACAGGCTCATTGAATATTTGCGCGAAAAGGGGCACACGCCGCAGGACTTCGGCTGCCAAAGCTCGGAATCCTGCGACTATCCCGATTATGCCATCCCCGCCGTTCAAAGCGTGGCAGAGGGCAAAAACGACCGCGCCATCCTCATCTGCTCCAACGGACTCGGCATGTGCATGGTGGCAAACAAGATTGACGGAATCCGCGGCGCGCTCGTCTATAACGAAAACACAGCCTCCATGACGCGGCGGCATCACGATTCAAACGTGCTCTGCCTCGGCGCAAAGGAATTTTCCGCCGAGGCGCTCCTCAAATTCGTGGAAATCTGGATGACTACCGACTTTGAGGGCGGACGCCATGCCCGCCGCACCGCCAAGTTCCCGAAGATTCAAAACTGTTAATCCCGCAAGGGCAAAACATGAGCGCCATAAAAAAAATCCAATCGAACGCCGGCGCCCTCAACCCTGCAACGCGCAAAAAACGCGGATGCCTTTTTTGCCAATCGCGATTTCAAAAAAAAGGCTTTGCTGTCAACCAACTCGCATACGCCGTCTTCGACCAATACCCCGTAACGCAAGGGCACGCGCTCATCATCCCCCGCGCTCATGCGGCGGATTATTTCGAGCTGTCGGATGCGGAACTGAAATCAATTCATTCCCTGATTATGAAAGTTCGGGAAATGCTTTTGCAAAAAGACCCTTTGATAGTCGGATTCAATATCGGCGCAAACTGCGGAGCGGCGGCGGGGCAGACTATCATGCACTGCCACATCCATCTCATCCCGCGCCGCGCCGGAGACATGAAAGACCCCCGCGGCGGCGTCCGCGGCGTCATCCCAAAAAAGATGAAATATTAGCCAACGTTAAAGGAAATCGCCACATGGAAAAAGAAAAAAAGTTGCCTTTTCAAAACCCCGAACTTTCCTTTGAAGAACGCGCGGATGATTTGATAGCGCGGCTCGGGCTTGAAGAAAAAGTCTCGCAGATGACGCATTTCTCGCCTGCCATCCAGCGGCTGGGAATCCCCGCATACACATGGTGGAACGAATGCCTCCATGGCGTGGCGCGCGCGGGCGTCGCCACCGTTTTTCCGCAAGCCATCGGACTTGCCGCCGCATGGAACGCCCCTCTGATTCAAAAAGTCGCCGACGCCATCAGCGAAGAGGCGCGTGCCAAACATCACGAGGCGGCGCGGCGCGGCGACCGCGGCATTTACAAAGGCATCAATTTCTGGTCGCCTAATATCAACATCTTCCGCGACCCGCGATGGGGACGCGGACAGGAAACATACGGCGAAGACCCCTTCCTTGCCGGACGCATCGGCGCCGCCTTTGTCAAAGGTTTGCAAGGCGAACATCCGCGATATCTCAAATGCGCCGCAACTCCCAAACACTTCGCCGTGCACAGCGGACCCGAACTCCTCCGCCACAAATTCAACGCCGTTGTCAGCCAACAAGACCTGCGCGAAACTTACCTCCCCGCCTTCCGCGAATGCGTCGTCGAGGCAAAAGCCGAATCCGTCATGGGCGCATACAACCGCACAAACGGCGAACCCTGCTGCGCCAGCCCGACGCTCCTTATCCAAATCCTGCGAAAAGAATGGGGATTCAAAGGACACGTGGTCTCCGATTGCGACGCCATCTGCGACATCCACGCCAACCACAAAGTCGCCGACACGCGCCAAGAATCCGCCGCCCTCGCCGTCAAAAACGGCTGCGACCTTAATTGCGGCGAAACTTATAGCAGCCTTCTTGATGCCATACGCGAGGGGCTCATCACAGAAAAAGAAATTGATGCCGCTCTAAAAAACATCCTGCTGACGAGATTTCGTCTGGGGCTTTTGGACCCGCCGGATATAGTCCCCTACAGCGCCGTCCCTTTTGAAAAATGCGACTGCGAAGAGCACCGAGACCTTGCGCGCCAAGCCGCGCGCGAATCTATCGTCCTCTTAAAAAATTATCGCAATCTGCTCCCCCTTTCTAAAAATTTAAAAACAATCGCCGTCATCGGACCCAACGCAGACGACCGCGGCGTCCTGCTCGGCAACTATAACGGCACGCCATCCCAAAGCGTCACCGTTCTCGAAGGCATCCGCCGCAAACTCCCCGACGCGCGCATATTCTACGCCCCCGGCTGCCCGCTGGAAGAACTTAGTGAACGCGGACACGTCGGCACGTTCACGCGCGGGTTTGCTGAGGCGCTTGCCTGCGCCGAGCGCGCCGAAGCGGTCATCATGGTTCTCGGACTCAATTCGTTTTTTGAGGGCGAAGAAGGCGACGGCTCGCTCTCGCCCGCAGGCGGCGACCGCGTCAATCTCAATCTGCCCGGCAAACAGCAAGAGCTGCTCGAAGCCGTTTGCGCAACGGGCAAACCGGTAGTCCTCGCGCTCATGAGCGGCAGCGCCCTCGCCGTCAACTGGGCGCAGGAACGCGTCCCCGCTATCCTTCAGGCTTGGTATCCCGGCGAAGAGGGCGGAACAGCCGTTGCCGATGCGATTTTTGGCGATTACAATCCGGCGGGACGCCTCCCTATCACATTCTACAAATCGCTCGACCAACTGCCCCCCTTCGAAGATTACGCCATGAACGGCGAAAAAGGGCGCACCTATCGCTACATGAAAGAAGAGCCGCTATACCCTTTTGGGTTTGGCTTGAGCTACACGCGGTTTGAATACAGCGCGCTGCGCCTTTCCGCTAAAAAATTGCGCGCAGGCGAGCCGCTTGAAATCAGCGCCAACGTTAAAAACATCGGCAGCCGCGCAGGCGATGAAGTCGCGCAGTTGTATTTGAGTTACCCAAAGGAAATAGCGTATGCGCCGCTGCGGCAGCTGCGCGGATTTATGCGCTTCCATCTCAACCCGGGCGAATCCCGCCGCATCGCCTTTACGCTTGCGCCGGAGCAAATGTCTCTCTTTGACCGCGAGGGGAAAATCGCGCTTGCATTCGGCGAATACCAAATTTTTGTCGGCGGCTCCCAGCCGGATGAGCGCAGCGCGGCGCTCGGCGGCGCAAACGTTCTTGCCGAACCGTTCTATATCGTTCCGTAATATTTTTATTTATCCGGTGGTCAGTTCAAGGAAGAGGTCTTCAAGGTTGCCCTCGCGGCGGGCAAAGCGGCGCATCTCCTCCAGCGTGCCTAAAAAAATGAGTTGCCCCTTGTGAATCAAACCGATGCGATCCGCCACCTCCTCCGCCACAGATAAAAGATGTGTGGAGAGGAAAACCGCGGCGCCCTTTTCTGCCGTCTCGCGGAAGAGCCGCTTCACAATCTTCATACTCTGCGGGTCGAGCCCGACCATCGGCTCGTCAATTACAAGCGCTTTGGGGTCATGCATCAGCGAGATGGACATAACCAGTTTCTGCCTCATGCCATGCGAATAATTCTCAATCAATTTATCGCGCGCATCCATCAGACTAAAAATTTGAAAATATTGCTCCATGCGCTTTTCCTGTATGTCGCGCGGGACGCCGAATAGGTCTCCTATAAAACGGAAAAATTCCACGCCGGAGAGTTTCTCATAAACATACGGATGGTCGGGGATGTAGCCGATGAGGCGCTTTGCCTCGAACGGCTGCTCCTGAATGTCGTAGCCGCCGATTATGGCGCGCCCGTGCGTGGGACGAAGCAGCCCCGTCATCGCCTTAATCGTCGTGGTCTTGCCCGCGCCGTTAGGTCCCAAAAAAGCGAACACCTCGCCCGCGGGAATCGTAAGCGAAAGATTTTTGACGGCGCAAACCTCTTCGAAATTTTTAGTCAGGTTTTCAATGCGGATTAAAGCGTTATCCATAAAATTAATGCTCCCCCTTCAAAAAATCGGGAAGGATGGTTGGAATCGGCGCGGAGGGCGCGCCGCCGGTGGGTTTTTGCATCAAATCCTCGACGGCAAACGAAGGGCGCGGAATCGGCGCGGCAAACTCCTGATTAAGCGCGAGAATCTCCTGCCTGCCTGCCCGCCGCATCACAAGGTCGGGCATCAACTGGCGCATGAGCATCGCACCGGAATCATCCAGCCATGCAATCGTTGTGGAATTATTCAACGTGGTCTCCACGCGCCATGCGCTCACAGGCTCTGAGCCGAGCGCAATATTCTCGCGCCGCGCCACCCGCACGACCGCTTCTCCCCCGCCGCCGCCCCAAATTGGGTCATACACCGGTATTCGATAAACCTTCCCGGCTTTGAGTTCAAGATTGCGTCCGAGATTTGCGCGCGCCGCCTCGAGCAGCGAAGGCGGACGCTTCATCTCAAAATCGCCCGCCGTTGCGCCGTCCTCGCCCGCGACTCTATAAAAGAGCCGCCCATCGCGATAAGCTCCGTCAATATCCCATTTCTTCCCCTCGCCTCGCATCTTTGCCGCAAATCGCCGCAGGATGAAAGAGCCGTCCAACTCCGCCCCGATAGTCATCATAATCGAATTTTTGAAAGTCAAAAGTTTGAACTCCATCAACAGCCGCGCCAAAAATACATACCCCGCCTCGCCGTCGCGCGCAAGGGACACATTCATAGCGCCGACGGACAGACCTTTGTAAAATATGCGCATCCATTCCTCCTGATCTCTCCAATCGGAGGCGGCGTCAAACGCGGCGGTTTGCAAATCCCGATGGTTCGGCGCGCGCCGAAAAATACGCTCCCTCACAAGCGTGAACATCATGAACACCCAAAAAAAGATAATGGCAAGCTTGATGGCTAGCTTCTTCATAGGCAATCCTTTGAAAAGTTAGACGCCCTATTGTAATCAAAAATCAACGCATCCCGCAAACCCATTAACAGCCGTTCGCCGTTCATAAAATGTTGCGGCAGGCAAGCGCGGAGATGCACAGAGCAAGCCGCTTACGCAAATCGTGAATGCCGATATAGGAGGCGACTGGCAGCGTCCATTGCAACAGCGCCATCCAATAAGGAATCATGCTCGTCTCAAATAATGTGGTCACATCGGCATAATGGCGCAGACGGCGAATAACCGCATGGCATTTTTTCACCATCGGGTCGCCGCCCCTGTAATCAAACGCCGGCTCATCCGATAGAGAACGCTGCCGCAACAACCCCTGCGCATATTCGAGCAACGGTTGCAAATCATCCCCGCTCTCCATGCGCGGCAACTCAATCAGCATAATCGCCTCCAGACGCGCAAAATCCGAAACAATATTCCGCAGCGCCGTCTCGGAAAAATCAATGACATAAATATTCTCGCGCTCATCAAGCAGAACGTTTTGCAGATTCAAATCCCCGTGCGTGATGCCGGAATACCAAAGCGTCTGCTCCTCCGCCCG
>ERZ795050.5051-NODE-5051-length-11546-cov-8.344182_pt1 | contig 11546 bp, 18 predicted proteins | sample MGYA00375134_ERZ795050 | MGnify/ENA primary metagenome ERZ795050 (study PRJEB30179, sample SAMN05720221) | activated sludge metagenome | isolation source: Anaerobic digester | place: Japan | collected 2015-05-26 ... | reverse complement strand
GAGGAGGTGCCATTCATCCCAGCGCCGCCTGTCACGCAAATTACGTGCACGGGCATACAGTAGTTCCATCCTAATCCATCCATCCAGCCTGTTAGGGTTGATCCTAGTCCATCGTCAGTCTGAGTTGTTGCTGCACGGCCTCAACGCGTGCCTCGGCTATCGCGATGTATCGTTCCTCACGCTCAATGCCAATGCCATTCATGCCCAGCCTCGCTGCAACGGCTAGCGTAGTGCCGGAGCCGAGGAATGGGTCGAGGACCGTTCCTCCAGGCGGAACATGGCGGCGCATCAGGCGCTCGATAAGCCATTCTGGCTTCTGGGTTGGATGACCCGTCCGTTCGATCTTGCCCCGGACCGTTGTTCCCTCTATTACATTCCATCGGTCGCGACCATCGGGAGGTCGGTCGAACCATGCGTTCGGACGAGCATTCCACACGATGCACTCGAATGCCGACTGGTATACCGGGCGACATCCGCGCGGCACAGGTGTCGTTTTCACCCATGCCAGAACATGCCTCGTTGGAATGCCAGCGCCGGATAACGCATTCCGAACGCACCCAACGTCCTCCACTCTGCAGAACACGAGTGCCGATCCGTTCAGATTGAGCACACGCGCCGCGTGAGGTATCCATGCAGTGGAGAATACATCCCATCCCTCACTGGTGACATCGGTGCACCTTCCGCTATTATCTCTGTGCCAGCTTGGCGGTTCATAGTCCGTCAGCCCATAGGGCGGGTCCGTCAATATGCAGTCCACTGAGCCTGCCTCTAGGGTCGGCAATATGTCCATGCAATCACCATGGATAATATCGAGCGCCATGTTTGGTTAGTCCCCTCAGATCAAGAATGCGGGGCACAAGCAATCGCTTTGAGCCGATGTACTTGATCATTCAGTTCTCCATTCCGGGGGGATTCCCAATGCATAGGGAGCCCCCCCGGAGCGTGTTTGCTAGTTCTTCGGAATCTCCACGAGCAGCTCTCCGTTCTCCTGCTGGAGAACTTGAGCCCGGATAAGATGATCCTCGGGCCCGAAGAACCGTTGTAGATACTTCCCAATAGCCGCACAACAGATGAATGGCGAGGACGTCTTTGATCGAACAATCTTGCGACCCGCTTGGCCATCATTCGTGGGCACCAGTTTGATGACCGCATACTCGTCGTTCCAAAGGACCCTCATGCGGTCATGCCCCTCAAGGAACTTCTTTGCGGACGCATTGAAGTTCATGTGGCCGTTCCTGTAAATCGTCAAGATTGGAGTGCTCACCTTGCCGCCCCATTCCGTATCACACTCAATATACTCCATCTTCAATTCCTCCCAATATCTTTGAGTTTGCGCCTTGGGGGTCTTCTCCTGAGTTCTGCCAGTCGCTTCCTCTTCCTGACCCTGCGTTCGTTCCATCCGTCAGGAAGCCCAGTTATTATGAAGTCTTCAGGGCTAGCTTGTATTCCACGCTTTGCAAGCCACGCCATAGCCTCCTTGATTGCGTTGTTCTGGCCCGACATGTATCTTTCGTCGACCTCATATCTGAGAAGCTCCCCGTTTGGCAGCTCTGCATGGAGAATCCATGCGTCATAATCATACCGCAAAACGAGTTTCATTGCAATACCACTTCTTCTCCAACTATAGTTGGGACCAAGCCGACTAACGTAGCCAGAGTTCTGAACTGCCACAATGTCTCGTGGAACCTCACTTCAAATGGGTCCTTGGTGACAACATGGAAGTCACTAATGCCAGACGAGACAGCATTGACAACGCAGTCTGTTGACAAGCGCATGATGTCTTTGATGACACGATAATACCATCTACAGCTTGTACTTCCGCAGGATAAGCCAAGGATCATGCATTGAGTGAGCAATTTACTGAGCGCATCTACGTTTTTGGGCAGAAGCGAGACTCGACGCACTGCATTGAGTGAGTCATGATAATATTCCTCCATTTCGCGAGGCAATGGGGTATGAAATGCATATTTGATTTCACCGAAAAACTTGAGCACTTCATCGCCAATATTATATGGCTCCAATGCATGTAATGCGCATTTGCAGGCAAAATCTTCCAGCGTCCTATTATACCATTGCTCAACCCGCTTTACTAGCCGAGCTTGCTCAAACGCTATGACGGTTCCTTCGTGGCTGGCCTGGCCTTCCCCAAACCCTTCTGCTACATACAAGTTAGGTAATGGGTGGTTGAACACTTCGCTGAATGCGAATAGTTCATAGCCCCTCACCCCAATTATCGGGTTAGCAATAGCCCTGGTGCGACGACCTGGCTTGTCGATCGTCGGGCGCGGCCATTTGTTGCGCCCATCGGTGCAGTGGCGATCATCATAATTCTCAACTGCTCTGAACAGCATTATTCATCGCCCTTCCCGAACGATATCGGCTTCTCGATGGACGTATTGATCAGCCTGAGCAATGTATCGGATTGCCACTCGTGCTCTCTTGCGTAAATATCATTCACTCGACATGGCGTTTGTCTATCAACCGAGTGCGTTTTCATCGCACTAAAAACAAAAGCCTTGACATAATACTTCACCGCTTCAGATGCATTGTATTTTGCTAGGCCCAGCTCATTGAATCCACATAACATCTTGTTGACTGCATGTGTAAGCGTATACGCCGCCTGCGTTGCAGGTGAACGGTATGTTTTCTGTTTGCGCACCTCTTCGGCCAAATCAAGTGCAACTTCTAGTGATTCATTGACGTCGCTCATAGATGCACGGCCCTGGACGTATCGCTCGGCCGTCTCTATGATTTCCCGTGGCCTGGAGTCGAGCTCAGCCACAAAATGCATGACCCGCTTGCAGCAGTGAATGGTAAACCTGTCCAGGACTTTTATGTCCCACCCAACTTTCCTGAGGAGCCTCGCCTGCTCGAACAACCATACGCCGCTTGCATGTGCGCGCAGATAATAGCCCTCAGCGAGCCACAAGCAGTCTCCGATTACATCCAGACACTCGATTAGATCAAATAAGTGATAACCACGTGTGTACCACTCTGCATTGCGTATCCTGCTTGTCCTTCGACCTGGCCTGCCTTCTTGCTTTGGCAGGGGCCACATGTAAAAATCGGCATCGACCGACTGGCCTTTTTCGTTCAGTGGCTTGAAGAGTGTATAACAAACCTCTTTGTCGCGATGTGCTGAAGCAATCTCCGCTCCATTCGCGATGCTCTCGGCAAGCAGGCCACTTACGCGAAGGCACTCAGCACAAATATCGCCATATGGTCTTGCGCTATGGTCCTTGTATTGCGGGTGGACCCAGTTCCAATTACATTCGAAACCGCACGCTGCTGACACCAATGATCGATCCGAGGCCTTGATGCACAGATGCCAAGGGCCTTTTATAATAGGGATTCGACTAGGAGCCACTCGAAACCAGGCCCCATACTCGAACTCGAATTTCGATGGTGACTTATATCGGGCTCCCATTGCTACTTCCTCCATTCGATGCGTGCTAATGACTGACTTGGCTTATCCCGAGTCGCCGCGCGAACTCTTTGCCAAAGTCCTCCATCAACTGTGCATATACAGCTTTCTCTTCCCGCTGAGCTTCCATTCGGCCGGAGTCAGCAAGAAGCATCGCCCTCACACACGGCACGTCTCAGCAATAGCAGCTCCGTTCTGCACGCTCTCTACAATACCTTCATCGCTATTCCGTCCAATCCATGTCCGGCCATTCTTCCGCTCGTACTTTGAGGTTTGGCTTCCAGAACACATAGGGCGCCGCGTCGGTGATTTCCTGCACCCAACCCCATTTCGGCTGGAACTCAGGAACGCGCGAAGTTGCAGATTGTGCACCAATGATTACCCAATCAATGCCAGCAGCATCAAAGTCCATCCAGAAAGCTTCGATCCGCTCTAGTAACGGTTCGAAGCTAATGAACTTGATGGTGCATTGCACTTTCGAGAGTGCTTTCAGTGTGGGCTGCAATTTCTCATTGCGGTCCACTGTCGCGCCGACCCATGCATTCGGTGGCCAGTCCTGATCCGCGAGTCGATCAGGGTTCTTGGTCAGATGCGCGAATGTCCAGGACGGGGCCTTGCGTTCGGCCGCAAGTACGGCATCGATCCATTCCTGCGGCACCCATTCACCGAATAGGTCGGCCATGGAGCAGACGAAACAGATCCGCTCCCGTCGACCCTTCGGCACTCGCCTGCGCCGCGCCATGCGTTCCTCGTTGGCAGGGGCGGCCAGACGGTCTTCCCAGAATGTCGGCTCGAAGCCGTTCGGGAAGGCGTGCGCGAACCGGCCTTCAGCCAGGTCGCGGGCATAGCAGTATGGGCAGTTATGCCGGCACCCCGTAACCGGGTTCCACGTGTAGCCTGCCCAGTCGACCCGTGAGCCCGTGCGGTTGAAGCGGGCATTGCATGTTCGATGAGCGCTCATGCGGAAACCTCCAGATTGAGTTGCTCAGCCGCAGCCCTTACCCGTGCGCGGGCGATGTCGCAATAGCCGGCGTCTTGCTCAATGCCTATGCCTTTCAGGCCGAGCTTCGCGGCGGCCACGAGAGTTGTGCCCGAACCCAGGAACGGGTCTAGGACGGTGCCGCCTGGGGGACAGAGGAGCTTTGCAAGCCAGCTCATGAGCGCTACGGGCTTACATGTTGGGTGATGGTTCTTATTCTCGCATCCGGCCTCCTTCTCAGCCTTACTCGGCTTTGCCACATCCATAACCGCAGGCAAATGCCTTTCAGCCCAAGAGTCGAGGTCGAAGAACTTGCTGCGGTCGTTCAGTGCGCAGTCAGAGACTATTAGGTTAGCTGGGTGACGGCCGTCTCCTACCGTCATCTCCTTATCGCCAATGCGCCAAGTGTTGCCATTGCCAACAGTCGTATGCATACGACACCCTCGTGCGAGACGTATAGATGGGTTACTTGCAGAGTTGCCGCCAGCTTCAAATGGAATAGCCGCCTCATGGCAGTTGAACGCCCCCACGCCACATTCGCGCAAGTTGTCTATAATGCGCTTCTTCCCCGGCTTCTGGCAGATGATGATGGGCTCCAACGCAGGCTTCAGCGCCTGCCGCCCGCCCTTCCAGCCATCCCACTGGCGCGCGAGGTCGGTGGCGGGGGCTTCCCGCAGTCCTCTGCGTGTTGCATCCGTGCGCTGTTCGTGCCGGTGGCCTGCGATATTGTAGCGTCCGGTATTCGTTGACCGCTTGGGAACTCTGGTGTTGGTGTACCCAACAACCTCCCGCTCCGCACCCGCCTCCGCGTCGAACGCCTTCCCGCAGTCGAGGCCCTTCGGGAACCCGCTGGCGTAGACCCAGCCAATGAACGGGTAGCCCACATCAAATCCAGCTTTTTCCAGGTCGCGCATAAGCCGCCAAGTGCAATCGCTCCGCGCCGCGCACATGACCGCCGCGAACGCACCGGGTTTGAGAACGCGCAAGCACTCACGCCATACAGCCGGATTGGGCAATGCCTTGTCCCATGTCTTGGCCATGAAACTAATGCCATACGGCGGATCGGTCACCATGCAATCAATGGACCCAGCCGCAAGTGTCGGCAGTAGCTCCAGGCAATCGCCATTGATGATGTCAATAGTCATTAGTTCCTTGTCCATTTTCAGCATCTCCTTCGTTTTGGGGGATAAGCGTCACAATCGTCTTCTTCGCTGGAGAGACGATATAGATTACTCCAGCAGGGCCGCGTTTGATGGTGCAACCATCCACGTTCATTGATTGCACATATTCGTCAATGCAGCATGGATCGATTGTACGTATAGTCTCTGTTATGCCGATCCATTTCATTCAGCGCTATCGCCCTCCATGCACGCGGCAATCACGGAGCGAAGGATCGAAGCGAACTCCGCCGCATTGTCGATGACAATGTAATCTTGAATGCTAGTTCCAGAATTGAGTTCCAAGAATAGTCGCCCTGCAGTAGAGCGCGATAATGTTCCTCCTGAGTCGCCGAATGCAATGTTGTCATGCCAAGCCCCAGTTTCAATCCATTCGACAGCTCGGCTTAGTTCTGCCAAGTCGACACTGAAGCCTCCGCTCATGTCACACCTATTCAGTGTTTGTATGTTCACATACGCAGACCCATCATCAGGAACAAAAGTTACTTCTATTTCTGTTGCCAAACTGGCTACGAGTTTCGTTTTGATCGTTCCATCATTATCCATGCTAGCATTCCCCAATCGCATCTATCACGTCGCACAACGTACTAGCCAAAGTTTGTGGGTTTATAGCCACCGTATCAACCAGTTGCACACCAAGAAATAGTGACAGATATATGTTGCCCCACAACCTTCTAAGCTCTCCATAATGTCCGAATGGGATGCCATCCCATTCGTCATTTTTTTCGAGCCATTCGACAGCGCGCTGCAACTCGTCTTTGCTGACGGCAAGCCCGTCAGTCAATACATAGCCATCTCGCGTTTGTATACGCACCCATGCCGCACCCTCGTCAGGGATGAAAACAACCTCTGGCCTGTTGGCAATGCTTAGCGTGGCCTTCATTTTGATTGTTCCATTCTCTTCCATCTTAGCCCCTCTCTCCATCCATTATATATGCATGGATGTAAAACGTCAAGCTCTTTTTTGATGTGGAGACCAAAAATGCCTGTCAGAGGGACCCATTCTGCCACAGAACCGCGTGTTATAGCAAATGGCATGGTTAGCGCGCATTCAATAAGGGGTTTGTACGTTCAGGATATGTATCCTGATACTTATATCATATGTTTTTCTGCTTAGAGCTAACATATTCACGCCGCGGGGCGCTGGCCTAGGTGCCCTGGCTCCCCAAAAACGAACGCTATGCCCACTGAGCGCCTCCAGGATTCATTGCGCCGCTTTTCGGGTATCTTGATAGCCCTTTGTCGTAGAAATCGCTCCTGCGGGCTTCTAGGGGCCTGTTCAACATTCCTGCCACATACGGCCCTGGGATACGAAAAAGGGCCTGCCCCTGATTGGGAGGCAGGCCCTCGAAGCGGGCGGGAAACTGTAGCGGGGAGGGTTAGCCCTCGTGCTCCTTCCCTGTAGTCCGGATCCACTGCTCAGACCAAGCGGTCACCACGTCCTCGGGCCGGGGTTGGAGTGACGCAACAAGCCCGCCCTCCGGCGTGAAGAAGAACTCACCCACCAGGACGTTTTGGCCCCACCGGTTCGTTCCGGTAGTCAGTTCGAGCCGAACGGCGTGGACGCCTTTCTCAAAGCGTGGATCCGTTCGACCGACCACCACCCGGCCGCCGACAACCCAGGTGCGGCAATGGGCTTCTACGCGTTCGGTTCCGCGCCTGGTGGCCTGTGATTCACTGGAACCTTTGGTGCCGATAAGTGTTCCGTAGTATGTGGACACTTTTATCCTCCCGATGGCTAGCACTCGTCCTCGCCGAACCACCAGGGCTCTGCGAGCCGTCCAACTTGCCCCTCGTGTTCGGAATGGCAAGCCCCTACAAGATAGTGATCGTTTTACCAATCCACTGCTCAAGCAGTTGCTTGTGTATCACTATTGTCGGTTCCCCCATGGAATATACAACCTCCATGGCCGGAACGGGCCCGCGGGACCTGGAAGAAAGAGACACAATGGCCTTGTCTAAGTTATCATCAATATGCTCTAGTTTGGTAATCACCATATTATGATATGTCGAGCACCTGGCCTCAAGCCCCTTGTGGCCGCACCTGGTTGTATAGGTTGTCCTTCCGGAACTGTAGCCCTCCAATACTCCGTAAAACCGAGACATGCTATGCTCCCTTCGCAATGCGCTCCGCAATGCATTGAGCGCGCCGAACCATAAGGTCGCCGTTAGGCGGTCTCTTCACTCTATTACCTCCCAACTGTCGCTACAGCGCCTGACTCCCAAACGCTTTTCGAACTCGCTAGCAAATACTGGCTCTACTCTCTCGCACTCACAATGCATTGCCGCGCTAATGCTATCGTCAATATGCGCATTAGCGAGCCGAGCACTGACTATTGCATCTATTGAGTTATTTCTGATACGGCGACAAATCGCCTTGTCTAGCAGTGTTACTGGCTGTTCGCGCATCATTTCTGGCACATGCCCCAAGTTTTTTGCTAGTGTATATATAGCCTCTGTCGCATAATATTGAAATCTATTCCACCTCTTGGATGCTTGCCAAGTTCTGAAACTAGTCCAATCGTTATCAATAGCGTTTGTAAGTTGTTCTAAGTGGTACTTATTGTAGTCACCGCTTTCGCAATATTCTAGAAGCACTTCAATCTTTGACAAGTAAATTGGAAGTTCGGAAAGCGCCATCTTGGCGCACCATATTGCATAGTCTCGCAATGTGCCCGTGTTGAACGAATCAATTCTCTGCACTAAACGCGCCTGCTCGAATGCCACTCTAGACCTATGCTGATCGTAATTGCCCTTGCCCTCTGCTAGCCACAAATCATGGCCATATTCGTCGAAGGTCTCCTCCCAACTGGCCAGCAGGTGGTACCCGTTTGCTCCTACTCTGACACAGCTCACGGGCGGCGTCCACTCACCCGGCTCGCCGTCACGCGCTGGCAGGGGCCACTGGTAGCCCGTCAAGGGTGACCTACCGCCTTCGAGCAGTTTGAACATCTTCACGTTCGGCTAACCTCCCAACCGTCTCTGCGGCGCTTGACTCCCAAACGCTTCCCCAATTCGGCGAGGAAGCACGGTTCGATCCTATCTCTCTCGGCCCGCATTGCGTCACTAATGTTACCCTCGGGGAATGCGGCGCTCAGGCGCGCACCCACCATTACTGCTACTGCATAATGGTGTATGTGGCGGCACACCATTTTCTCTCTCGCATCGGGAGGTCGGTCTAGTTCTGCCATTTCTGCAACCTCGCTGAGCACTGTGCCCAATAGGTAAATGTGTTCGGTCACATACGAACGTAACCTGTATTGCTCAGACATGCATTTGTAGGCTCGCCATTGGTCAAAGGAAGCAAAGGCTATGTAGTCGTCCTTGACCGCCTCCGCCAGTTGTTCGAGGTGTAACCTATCGGATTGATGCTCCCCGCAATACTCCAGGAGCATTTCGATTTTGGGCACACACAATGATAACTCGTCTAACGCCGTTCTGGCACACCACACGGCATAAGATTTCAGCATGCCGGCGGTGAATTCGATCCGCCTCAATAGGCGGGCTTGCTCAAACGCCACAATCCCTCCGTCACATTCGCGTCGCCCTCGCCCTTCGGCTAGCCATAGGTCACAGCCATCTGTGTCCAAAAGCTCCTCCAGCGAGACGAGGTGATATCCCCTCTCGAATACCCCGACTCGCATGATTTTGGGAGTCCACTCACCTGGCTCGCCCTCGCGTTCCGGCAGGGGCCACTGGTAGCCGAAACACGGCGATGCTCCTCCTGCATCCAAAAGCTTGAACAGTTTCATTTTACCAACCTCCTGCAGTTTTGGTAATTGTCCATTGCTAAGACCCTTCGAATTCTGCTTTCATTACAGACCGCAGAAACCTGCTTCTATCTGTCAAACCCAATCTACACTCGAAATCGTAGTTGAACAGAAACTCGCAATTCACCAGCTCCTCTGTGCTACCGTAGTCCGTGATAACATGCTTGAGGATCCCAATGTCCCGGGCCCTGCGAATGCTATCAATCGCCGCCCTTCTAGCACGCAAACACGACAATGCACAAGCGCGTACTTGAGGACCATCTTGGCCGACGAAAACTGATATATCGGCCAATGCCTCACCCATACCAAGAAAAGACCAAGTAAAAAAACACTTTGCAACTTCCTCTTTGGTGTCCGTCTCAATCGGATTGGCCTCTCGCCATTTTGCGTAATCATTCCGTTCCTTGTGGAACGTTTCCAGCGCCTCACGTCTTAGCGTCTGGTTATAGACTCCACATTCTGCATATTCACATAGCCCACTAACTCCAGGACTATGATAGTCGATACCTATCAGTGCCTGCCTGACGCACCATGCAGCATGTTTCACCAGAAAGCCACATGTATAAGCAGTAACACGCCTGGTTAGGCGAGCTTGCTCGACGTAATATTCGTGTGCCTTATAGTCCGCATTATACCACGCCTTCGCACCTCGCCCTTCCGCAACCCATAGTTCGTTCCCGGTGTGGTACAAAATGCCATCTGCCGGAAACAGCAGAAAGCCTGACTTGTTACCAGTTACTTCTGCCCGCACTCGTTTCCGGTGAGTCCACTCTCCGGGTTCGCCCTCGCGTTCCGGGAGGGGCCATTTGTATCCGTAACACGGCGATACGCCGCCGGGATCCAAAAGCTTGAACAGTTTCATTGTCAGCCTCCAATCCAACGCCTAATCATTGATGGGACCCATTCCGACAATTCGTCAGCATTCTGATATGGACCTATGGACATACTCCGGGCCAATGTCTCTCCCTCCCGGAGCGCTCCGCATCGGCCTACCCATAGCGTATACCGCCCGGCGCTGAACTTTCTGTATTTCTTGCTTCTTGCTGGTACCTCTAGTGCCCCTGCCTCAGTTAGCATTTTGACGATTTTATCTTGCTCTTTCATTCCTCGCATACCTCCCAACCGTCCTCTGTGCGTTTGACCCCGAGGTGCCGCTCAAGTTCGGAAGCCAGCCTCTCCTCGGCCGCCTTCCACTCAGCACTTATTTCATACTGAGCGGCAGGCCGATTTTTTGTGTTCATTACAGTTAGCATGTGGGTCACGGTGTAGATCACCCCCTGTATTAGATAGATATGGCTATCCTCTGGCGGAGCATGGTTCCATGCTCTCGCCTCTATGAACCACAACATATGCGCCAGACGATATTCCGCGAGTTGCGCGGAATATATCCACCTCTCACGTGTTGGCCTGACTCCACTCTCCTCGTCTTGCATTTTCTCAATTAGAGACTCCCACAGACGAGGTTCGTTGCAACCATTCGCAAGATACGTATACATGGACCAGACAATGCTTGACGTGTTGAATGCATCAAGTGCAATCCGTATGCAGGACAGTGCATAAGACCTCAACGTTAGGCCAGTATACCGCGTGACACGCTTGACCAGGCGAGCCTGCTCGAATGCCACCATACCATCCGCACTGTGTGACGCGCCTCGACCCTCTGCAAGCCATAGTGAGGGGCCAGGGAATTGGAATATATCCAGTGGCTTGCAGAGGTGGTACCCACTTTCTCCCACTCTGACGTCGCCCGTTGGCGGCGTCCATTCACTTGGCTCGCCCTCGCGTTCCGGCAGGGGCCACTTGTATCCTACAATTACTGATCTGTCACCTTCCAATATCTTGAACAGTTTCATTCCGCCAGGCCTCCCATGGAGCATCTATTCATCTAGCGTTATAGTATACCACAGAATGCGGCCGTCGTCAACAGAATGTCTGTCAGGGGGACCCAAGGGCCCCTAGGTTTGCCTGTTATGGTAACCGGCCGAAATCCAATGCACCATTGCCGGCCCGTTGCCCCGAGACGAGACGCAAGTAAGTTAGTAGAAGGCTAGAAGCAGAAAGGAAGCAATGGATTACATAGGACGAAGTGACGTTGGGCATAAAAAGCTTGGATGATGCAGATACGCACTTATAACTTGGCCCCCGCGCGCCCCCGGGCCCCCGCGCAAGCACACGCCCCCGGCACACGCCCCCGG
>ERZ795050.5050-NODE-5050-length-11546-cov-19.230354_pt1 | contig 11546 bp, 6 predicted proteins | sample MGYA00375134_ERZ795050 | MGnify/ENA primary metagenome ERZ795050 (study PRJEB30179, sample SAMN05720221) | activated sludge metagenome | isolation source: Anaerobic digester | place: Japan | collected 2015-05-26 ... | reverse complement strand
TGATGTCGCCGATGAGGATCCGCGGCACCCAGACGATGTCGCCGTTCTTGAGCGCCACGTTCTGGGCGATGTCCCCCTTCTTCGTGATGTCGTCGTAGCTGGCCGACAGGATGATGGGGGCGCCCTTGCGCTCCTGGTACTCCCGGATGATCTTGATGTCCGACTTCACGGCCAGGCCCGTCGGTCCCCCGGCCAGCGAGAGCGAGGCCAGCAGGTCGCTGGCGTCCTTGAGCCGGTAGATCCCCTGCGCGTTGACCTCCCCGAGGACGTAGACCCGCTCGCCGAAAATGGGAAGCTCGGGCACGGTGATGATGTCCCCCGCGTCGAGGATCACGTTCTGGCTCGCGTCGCCCTTGAACATCACGTCGTAGAGGTTGAGCGTGTAGCGCCTGCCCTTGCGCAGCAGCTCCACGTTGCGCAGGTCCGCGTTTCCGCCCTCGTCCCCCATGACGACCTGCGTCTGGCCCGCCCCCGTGAAGGAGCCTCCCCGTCCCGTGATGGGGCCGCCTGCCGACACGATGAGATCCAGGATGGTCGTTTTCCCCCGCAGCGCGTATTTTCCCGGCCCGGAGGGCCCGGGGGGGATCTTGTTGATCTGGCCGAAGAGCAGGACCGTCTTGCTTCGGTATTCCTTGACGACCACCTCGAGCCGCGGCGCCCGGATGTACTGCCTGAGTCCCTCCATGAGCGCCTCGTGCAGCTCCCCCACCGTGCGGCCGCTCACCGGCACGTCGTCCATGAAGGCATAGGAGATCTTCCCGTCGGAGCGGACCTCCACGACGAACTCCGTGCTCTTGGCCCCTTCCCAGTAGGTGATCCTCAGCACGTCGCCCGGGCCGAGCAGGTACTCCGGCGTCCCCCTGCGCTGCGTGAAGGATTGGTTGCCGGTGACGGCGGCCATGGCCGCGATGTCCGCCTGCTGCTGCAGTCGGGTCTTCTCGGCCGCGGCGAGATCCTCGTCAGAGGGCGTGAGCGTCTTGACGGGCACGCCCCTGGCCTGGAGGGCGTGGGGGGTGTAGGTGCTGCAGGCTGACAGACAGGCCGCGGCGAGCACGAGGAGCGCTGCAACGGTTGCATGTTTCAATCGCCAGTACATTCCGACTCTCCTGCGCAGGATAACCGGACTGATGACATGCCAACATCATGCCAATTCAAAGAAAATGCGCCCGCGTACGGTTCTTGCATGGCAACAGCACGGTCCCCTCTGCCCGGGTTCCGGAAAGCTCGTCAGGCGCCGGGCAGGCGGTGCCCACCAACAAGGAGAAGGCGGAAGTCCCATGGTACGATACGTCGACCTGATCACGGATGCCGTGCAGAGCGGCAGAAAACACGAAACGGCGCCGGCGCCCGCCGCAAAGGAGCCCGATTCCGACAAGGACATCTACCTCTCCCTCTGGAGGCATCTGCAGGCCGTCAAGGTCGGCATGCTGGAAAAGAAGGGCTTCGACATCCAGCCCCTGCAGGATCAGGTGCGGCTGATCACGGGGAGCCCCGAGATCATCGACCGGCTCTACCACTACACGACGCGCTACGGCAACGAGGAGGACTACACCGCGTCGCACTCGATCAACACGATGATCTACGCCCTGAAGATCGCCCAGCGGCTGGAGTACGCACCGGGCGATCTCGAGGCGCTGGGACTCGCCGCTCTGCTCCACGACGTCGGCATGTTCGCGGTCCCCGACGCGATCCTGCGCAAGCCCGAGGCCCTCTCGCCCGAGGAGACGGCCGCGGTCCGCAGGCACCCCGAAACCGGCCGCAGCGCCCTGGCCCCCTGGAGCGCCGAGATGCCCTGGCTCGCGCAGACGGCCTGCGAGCACCACGAGCTCGAGGACGGCAGCGGCTACCCCCGGGGTCTCAAGGGCGAGCAGATCTCCGAGTTTGCCAAGATCGTCGGCCTGGCGAGCACCTACGAGGCCATGACGCACGAGCGGCCCCACCGGCGCTGCGTGTCGGTCCGGGAGCTCGTCGACACGAAGAACCGCTCCTTCTCCCCGCGCGTGATGCGGGCCTTCCTCGAGCAGATCTCCCTCTACCCGATCGGGAGCTTCGTCCGGCTCAACAACCGGACCCTCGGCAAGGTCGTCGGGACCCATGTCGGCCAGCCGCTGCGGCCCGTCGTGCAGATCCTGGAGGATGCCGACGGCAACCGGGTGACGGACGACAGGACGGTCAACCTGCTGGGCAACCCGATCCTCTGGGTGACGGGGGCCGTTTCGGACGAGGAATTTGCGCGCATCGCGGGGAAATAGAAGGTAAGAGGGTGAGAAGGCAAGAAGGTTGGAGAAGCCGGCCCGAACGTCTCAGCTTCCCAGCTTCGCGGCTTCCTGTCTCGGTTCGGCCCCGGCCGCCTCGTCACCCGGCATGGCCGTGTCTTCGATCACCTGCCTCACGATGGCCCTGTCGATTTTCTCGGCCTGGATCCCGAACCCGATCAGCAGGCACATGTCGCAGAGGTTGTTGACCCTCCGGGGCACGCCCCGGGTCTGGCGGTAGATCTCCTCGAAGGCGTCGGGGGTGAAGATCTCGCGCGTCGCGCCGGCCCGGCCGAGCCGGAACTCGATGTACCGCGCCATCTCCTCCGGGGCGAGCGGGCCGAGGTGGTAGCGGATGGCGATCCGCGAGTCGAGCTGCTCGATCCGCCGGATGATGCCCCTCAGCTCGGGCTGGCCGATGAGCAGCAGGTTCAGCAGGAACCGGTCGTTGAACTGGTAGTTGAGCAGCAGGCGGACCTCCTCGAAGTTGGTGGGCGAGAGCAGCTGCGCCTCGTCGATGACGAGGATCGTCGTGCGGTTCTCCCTGAAGTCTTGCATCATCATCTCGCCCAGCTCGCCCAGCAGCTCGTGCTTGGAGTGCGAGGCCGGGTCGAGGCCGAACTGGTAGAGGATCTCGCGGATGAACTCGATGGGCTCGAGCATGGGGTTCGTGATGAGCCCCACGTGGTAGTCCTTCTGCGGGAGGTCCCGGATGAGGGCCCGCGACAGGGTCGTCTTGCCGCAGCCCACGTCCCCCGTGAGCAGCGCGGCGCCCTTGCGGCGCTGGACGGCGTAGACGAGGCGGGTCATCGCCTCGCGCCAGTGCCCCGAGCTGTAGATGAACTTCAGGTCGGGGACGATCTCGTAGGGAAAGGTCTCGAGCCCCCAGTGTTCCAGATACATCGAAGCAGTCCTTCCAGGGAGAGATAGATCTCCGCAAAACAGGTCCGGTAGTGATAGGGCGTCATCCCGTAGGGGTCCCGGATGTCGAGCCCGGCGCCGCCGCCCGGCGCGGCGAAGGATTTCAGCAGCCGGACCTTGCCGCCCGCGTCGGGATGGCGCCTCAGCACCTCGCGCCGCTGGGCCTCTTCCATGACCAGGACCAGGTCCGACCCGGCGACCATCGCGTCCGCAAGGCTCCGAGACCGGTGACCGGAGCCCTCCATGCCTTTTTCCCGGAGGATCGCGACGGCTTTCGGATCGGCCTCTGCGCCCCCGAGATCGAGCAGGCCCGCCGAGGCGGCCTGCACGTGCGTCAGTCCCGCCCGCCGCGAGAGCGCCCGGAACACCCGCTCGGCCATGAAGCTCCGGCACAGGTTGCCCGAGCAGACAAACAGGATTTTCTTCGGGGCCGCTTGCGCCGTCACGGGATCGACTTCCATACTCGCGCTCGAGGCATCGCGAAAATAGGGTGCAAAACCCATGCCTTGACGGGGCGGTGCGGCAAACGCGCCCCTGCCAACCGCGCGCGTTCCCGCCGCGGAAACGTTTGGCACATTTCCTGTATTAAAGACCGTGACAGCCCGACCGATATGGAAAAGCGAAAACCCGACAAGGAACGGACGCCCACGATGGACACGGCAAAGATGATGGAGAGGCTCGACATCTCCTCCATAACGGCCCTCTCCGAGAAGCTCAACCAGCGCAAGAAACTGCTCGACATCACCAACCAGATCCACGCCGCCCAGAACATCAAGGACATCCTCGTCGAGCACAAGGAAGGGATCCTCGCCCTCTTCAACGCCCTGCTGATCACGATCTACGTGGCCGACAAGCCGCGCAACGAGCTCTACTCGCTCTACCTGGCGGGCTCCCAGCTCAAGGAGCTCCGCGTGCCCATCACCAACCGCAGCATCGCGGGCTTCGTGGCCAACACGGGCCGCGGCGTCAACATCGCCGACGCCTACGACAAGGAGGAGCTCAAGCGGATCGACAAGACGCTCTTCTTCGACGAGGCCTGGGACAAGCAGTCGGGCTACCGGACCACCCAGGTGCTCGCCCTGCCCGTCATGCACGAGAACACCCTGATGGGGGTCATCCAGATCGTCAACCGCAAGGGCGGCGGGAAGTTCACGGCCGACGAGCAGAGCCTCCTGGAGGAGATCGCCGAGGTCCTGGGCATCGCCCTGTACAACCAGCACCGCGTCTCCTCGCGGCGCAAGACCCGCTTCGACTACCTCGTCAACCACAACCTCATGAAGGACGCCGACCTGGAGGCCGCCTTCACGGAGTCGCGCCGGAGCAACGAGCCCATCGAGGAGATCCTCATGAAGCGCTTCCGGATCTCCCGCGAGGACATCGGGCGCTCCATGGAGGACTTCTACCGCTGCCGCTACATCCACTACAACCCGAAGCACCCCATCCCCGACGATCTGCTCAAGAACCTCAAGCGCGAGTACCTGCGCCGCGAGCTCTGGGTCCCCCTGGAGAAGGGCGCCGACGGCAGGATCCGCGTCCTCGTCGACGACCCGAACAACATCCTGAAGAAGGACATGATCGAGAACCTCCTGAAGACGAAGTCCGTCGAGTACTGCGTCTCGCTCAAGGAGGACATCATCAAGTTCATCAACCACTTCTACCAGACCCAGGAGGGGGAGAAGTCCTTCACGGAGCTGCTGGGCGGCGACGGGCAGATCATCGAGGACCAGGACGACTACGAGGAGAACGGCGTCTCCGAGTCCGACAGCGTCATCATGCAGCTCGTCAACCGCATCATCAACGACGGCATCGCCCAGCGGGCCTCGGACATCCACATCGAGCCCAACCTCAGCCGCAAGAACGTCGAGATCCGGTACCGCGTCGACGGCAGCTGCTCCCTGTACCAGACGGTGCCCTACAGCTACCGGGCGGCCATCGTCTCGCGCATCAAGATCATGTCCAACCTCGACATCACGGAGCGCCGGCTCCCCCAGGACGGCAAGATCAAGTTCAAGCGGGGCAACGGCGAGGAGATGGAGCTCCGCGTCGCCACGCTGCCCACGGCGGGCAACCTCGAGGACGTGGTGCTCCGAATCCTCCAGAAGGGCGAGATGATGCACCTCGAGGAGATGGCGCTGTCGCCCTGGAACTACCAGAACCTCATCAAGCTCCTGGAGAAGCCCTACGGGATCATCCTGTGCGTGGGCCCCACGGGCTCCGGCAAGACGACGACGCTCCACGCGGGCCTCCACCGCATCAACACGCCGGAGCGCAAGATCTGGACGATCGAGGACCCCGTCGAGATCACCCAGTACGGGATCCGGCAGGTCCAGGTGAACCCCAAGATCGGCCTGGACTTCGCCCGCGCGCTCAGGGCCTTCCTGCGCGCCGACCCCGACGTGATCATGGTCGGCGAGATGCGCGACTTCGAGACGGCCAAGATCGGCGTCGAGGCCTCGCTGACGGGCCACCTCGTGCTCACGACGCTGCACACCAACAGCGCCCCCGAGACGATCATCCGCCTGCTCGACATGGGCATCGACCCGCTGAACTTCGCCGACTCGCTTCTGGGCATCCTGGCCCAGCGGCTGGCCCGGACGCTCTGCCGCAACTGCAAGCAGGCCTACACGCCCGACAAGGAGGAGTACGACTACCTCGCCTTCACCTACGGCGAGGAGCAGTTCGCCAAGCTCAACATCCCCTACTCCAAGGACCTCAAGTTCTACCAGCCGGGGGGCTGCAACGACTGCAACCAGACGGGGTACCGCGGGCGCGTGGGCATCCACGAGCTCCTGGTGGCCACGGACAACGTCAAGCGCCTCATCGCGAAAAAGGCGTCCGTCGAGGACCTGCGCAATGCCGCCATCCAGGACGGGATGTCCACGCTGCTGCAGGACGGCATCAAGAAGGTCATCGAGGGCATCACGGACTTCGAGCAGGTCCGCAGGGTCTGTATCAAATAATGCAGGCTAAGGGCTTAGGGCAAAAGGCTTAAGGCAGAAAAGAAAAAGCGACGGGGAGAAAAAATCAACCCCGTCGCTTTTTTTCTGAAATGAATCCGTTCCTTTTCCTTTCGCCTTACGCCATAAGCCTTATGCCTTTTTTAATCTTTCCCTCCACTGCGCGATCCGGTTCATCGCCTCGAGGGGCGTCAGCGCGTCGACGTCGGTCGAGGCGATCTCGTCGAGCACGAGGCTCTCCTCGTCGGCGAAGAGGCTGAGCTGGCCCGTCGCCGGGCGCCTCGCGCCCTTGCGCCCGCGCGCCAGCGTCGGCATGCCGACCTCGTCGAGCTCGCCCTTCTCGAGGTTCTCCAGCACCTCCCGGGCCCGCCGGATGACCTCGTCGGGCACGCCGGCCAGCCTCGCCACCTGGATGCCGTAGCTGCGGTTCGCCGCCCCCTTCATGATCCGGCGCAGGAAGATGATCCGCTCGCCCCACTCCTTGACGGCGATGTAGTAATTCGCCACCCCCTCGCGCGTCAGCGCCAGGTCCGTGAGCTGGTGGTAGTGCGTGGCGAAGAGGGTGCGCGACCCGAGGTGCGGCGCGTCGTGGATGTGCTCGGCCACGGCCCAGGCGATGCTCAGGCCGTCGAAGGTGCTCGTCCCCCGCCCCACCTCGTCGAGCAGGATGAGACTCCGGGGGGTCGCGTGGCGCAGGATGTGGGCCACCTCCGTCATCTCCACCATGAAGGTGCTCTGCCCCTTGGCGAGGACGTCGGCGGCCCCCACGCGCGTGAAGACCCGGTCCGCGAGGCCGATCCGCGCCTCGGCGGCCGGCACGAAGCTGCCCATCTGGGCCAGGATGACGATGTGGGCGACCTGGCGGATGTAGGTGGACTTGCCCGCCATGTTGGGCCCGGTGATCACGAGCAGGCGGTTGGCCCCCCGGTCCATGAGCACGTCGTTGGGGACGAAGCCCTCGGCCAGCGGCATCCGCTCCACCACGGGGTGCCGGCCGTCGCGGATCTCGATGACGTCGCTCTCGTCGACGGCGGGACGGACGTAGTTGTACTTCTCGGCCACCTCGGCCAGCGCGGCCAGGGCGTCGAGATCGGCCAGCGCCGCGGCGCTCTTCTGGATCCGGCGGATGCGGCCCGCCACGCGCTCGCGGATTTCCGTGAAGAGGTCGTATTCCCGCTCGCGGCGCCTCTCCTCGGCGTGCAGGACCGTCTGCTCGTACTCCTTGAGCTCCTCGTTGATGTAGCGCTCGGCGTTGACGAGGGTCTGCTTGCGGATGTACTCGGCGGGGACGGAAGCCGTCTGGGACTTCGTGACCTCGATGTAGTAGCCGAAGACGCTGTTGAAGCCCACGCGGAGGTTCGCGATCCCCGTGCGCCGGCGCTCCTTCTCCTCGAGGGCGGCGATCCACGACTTCCCGTCGCGCGCGATCGACAGGATCCGGTCGAGCTCCTCGTCGTAGCCCTCCCGGATGATCCCCCCCTCGCGCAGCGCGAGCGGCGGCTCGTCGACGATGGCCCGCTCGAGCAGCTCGAGGGTTTCGGGCATCTCGTCGATCCCGTCGCGGATCGCGGCCGGCACGGGGGTCTCGAATGCGCCCAGGAGACCCCGGAGCCCCGGCAGGGCCCGCAGCGAGGCCCGGAGGGCCGCAAGATCCCTCCCGTTGGCCACCCCGAGGGAGATCCGGGCCCCGAGCCGCTCCATGTCGTGGAGCCCCCCGAGGGCCCTGCGCAGGTCCCGGCGCACGAGGTGCGCCTCGCGGATCTCGCCGACGGCGGCCAGCCGCTCCCGGATGCGGGCCGCGTCGAGCAGGGGGTAGGCCAGCCACCACCGGAGCCTCCGGCCCCCCATGGCCGTCATCGTCTCGTCGATGACGTGGAAGAGGGTGCCCTCTTTCGTGCCCCCCTGGGTGGTGACGAAGAGCTCGAGGTTGCGCTTGGCCGTCTCGTCGAGGACGAGAAAGCTCTCCGAGCGGTAGGCCGTGATCTCGTTGATGTGCCCGAGGCCCTCCCTCTGGGTCTCCCGGACATAGCGCATGACCGCCCCGGCGGCGGCGACCAGGGCGGGGCGGCTCTCCGGCTCGAGCCGCGCGATCGACTCGGCGCCGACGTGCTCGCCCAGGATCGCCAGGGCGGCCCCGTGCTCGAACCAGTCCCGGGGAAAGCGGTTGATCACGCACCCTTCGAGCTCGCGCGCCAGGACCGTCTCCAGCAGGGGGTCCTTGAGGCCCTCCTCCATGACGACCTCCCGGAAGCCGTGGCGGATCACCTCGTCGAGAAAGGCTGCGCGGTCGCGCATCTCCGTGGCCCGGAACTCGCCCGTCGAGACGTCCAGGAAGGCCAGCCCGAAGGCCTCGCCCCGCAGGGCGATGCCGGCGAGGAAGTTGTTCTGCTTGGCCTCGAGGCTGTCGGGGTCGAGGACGAGCCCCGGGGTGACCACGCGGACCACCTCGCGCTTCACCACACCCTTGGCGAGGCGGGGGTCCTCCATCTGCTCGCAGATGGCCACCTTGTGCCCCTTCGCGATGAGCTTCGCGATGTAGGACGACGCCGCGTGCCAGGGGAAGCCGCAGAGCGGCACGCTGTCCTCCTTGCCCTTGTCGCGGGAGGTGAGGGTGATCTCGAGGAGCTTCGAGGCGAGCACGGCGTCCTCGAAGAACATCTCGTAGAAGTCGCCCATGCGGAAGAAGAGGATGCAGTCGGGGTACCGGGACTTGATCTCCAGGTACTGCCGCATGGCGGGCGTGAGGGAACTCATTCCCAGCGGTCCCCCTTCTTCTCGAGGTCGATCGCGCCGGGACCGCCCCGCCCGTGCATCGCCGAGCGGCCGGGTCCCCCGGGGATCCCGCGGTCGGCCAGCAGGGTTTGGAGCAGCCAGCTGACGACGCTGACGATGACGGCGCCGAAGACGGCGGGCCAGAAGCCGTGGACGTCGAAGCCCGGGATGAGCGCCGAGGCGAGCTTGAGCAGCGCCGCATTGATGACGAGGGTGAACAGGCCGAGAGTCAAAATATTGACAGGCAGGGTCAGGATGATCAGGATGGGCTTGAAGAAGACGTTGAGAAACCCCAGGATCGCCGCGGCGAAAAACGCGGCCCAGAACCCGGACACGACGATCCCGTCGACGAGGTAGGCCGCCGCCAGGATCGCCGCGGTGAGGATCAGCCACCGGATCAGGATAAAGGCCATTGTTTCCTCCTTCGATCAGCCGCAGGGAAATGAGAGTCATTCCGGGCAACGTGCATAAGGCACCGCCCGCCCGCGACGTTGCGAAGTGGGGAAGGCAAGAAGTTTGGCGTATCTCGCAACTCCCGATCTGCCGTGGGGGCAAACCAAGCTTCTCGACTTCTCAGCTTCACAAGTTCTGCGTTTTGTAGCACGCTTCGCCTTTTTTTTCACCCCCCGGCCGGGCAGAGGGGAAAAACCGTGAAAATGTTCGGGAAAGCGACGGGTTACAACATTTTCACCGTTGCATAATTTCGCAAGGGCTTGTAACATGACAAAACCATGGGCGATAGCGAATGTCTTCTCTATCCCGAGTGTTCAAAAAGGCCCGGATTCAAGGCGCCCTTTCCGGCAGAGGGTAAGAGGGCGTGAAGGTGAGAAGGTTGGAGAAGCGGGAAGCAATGACCCGGCTACCGACCCATCCAACATTCTCACCCTCTCACCTTCTTACCTTCTTTCGTCAGAGGGAGGCCCGGGTCAACAGCATACAAAGGAAGGGACCGTGGGGAAAACCCTGACGCACAAGCTCATCGAGGCCCACCTCGCTGCGGGACGCATCGAGCCCGGCGGCGAGATCGGCATCCGCATCGACCAGACGCTCACCCAGGACGCAACGGGCACCATGGCGTACCTGCAGTTCGAGTCCCTGGGGATCGGGCGGGTGCGCACGGAGCTCTCGATGAGCTACATCGACCACAACACGATCCAGATCGGCTTCGAGAACGCCGACGACCACCGCTACCTGCAATCCGTCGCGCGCCGCTACGGCATCCGCCTGTCGCGGGCGGGAAACGGCATCTGTCACCAGGTCCACCTCGAGAGGTTCGGCAGGCCGGGGAAGACCCTCCTGGGCTCCGACAGCCACACCTCCACCTGCGGGGCCCTGGGCATGCTCGCCATCGGGGCCGGCGGGCTCGACGTGGCGCTCGCCATGGCCGGCGAGCCCTTCTTCCTGACCTGTCCCCGGGTGGTGCGCGTGAACCTCACGGGGAAGCTCCCACCCTGGGTCTCGGCCAAGGACGTGATCCTGAAGCTCCTGCAGCTCTTCACGACGCGGGGCAACGTGGGCCGCGTTTTCGAGTACGGCGGCGACGGCCTCGCCGGCCTGACCGTCCCCGAGCGGGCCACGATCGCCAACATGGGGGCCGAGCTGGGACTGACGACCTCCGTCTTCCCCAGCGACGGGATGACGCGGCGCTTCCTGGCGGCCGAGCAGCGGGAGGCCGACTGGGTCGAGCTGGCCGCCGACCCCGATGCGGAGTACGAACAGGAGGTGACCGTCGACCTTGCGGGGCTCGTCCCGCTGGCCGCCAGGCCCCACAGCCCGGACAACATCGGCACGGTGCGCGAGATCGCCGGCACCCCCGTGGACCAGGTCTGCATCGGCAGCTGCACGAACTCCTCGTACCGGGAGCTCGCCACGGTGGCCCGCATCCTTCGGGGCCGGGTGGCCCACCCCCGGGTGAGCCTGATCGTCACGCCCGGCTCGCGGCAGGTGCTCGAGAACCTGGCCCGCGACGGCTACCTCGCGGACCTGCTGGCCGCGGGGGCGAGGCTCACGGAAAGCACCTGCGGCTTCTGCATCGGCGGCAGCCACAGCCCCGGTTCGAGGGGCGTGTCGCTGCGCACCTCGAACCGAAACTTCCGCGGCCGCTCGGGCACGGAGGACGCCGAGGTCTACCTCGTGAGCCCCGAGACGGCGGCGGCGGCCGTCGCCACCGGGGTCATCACGGACCCGCGGGACCTGGGCATGGACTGCCCCGCCGTGGCCATGCCGGATCGCTTCCGCGTCGACGACTGCATGATCCTCGAGCCCGCCCCCCCGGAACAGGCGGCCTCCGTCGAGATCCTCCGCGGGCCCAACATCGGCAGCCCGCCGGAGAACGGGCCGCTGCCCGGGCGTCTCGACGGCGAGGTCACCATCAAGGTCGGCGACAAGATCACGACGGACCACATCATGCCCGCCGGGGCCCGGATGAAGTACCGCTCCAACATCCGCCGGTACGCCGATTTCGTCTTCGAGGGGCTCGACCCCACGTTCTCTTCCCGGGCGGCGAAGATCCGGGACAGCGGCGGACACAACGTCATCGTCGCCGGCCACTCCTACGGGCAGGGCTCGTCGCGGGAGCACGCGGCGCTGTGCCCCATGTACCTCGGCGTCAAGGCCGTCATCGCGAAGAGCTACGAGCGCA
>ERZ795050.5046-NODE-5046-length-11554-cov-15.766241_pt1 | contig 11554 bp, 11 predicted proteins | sample MGYA00375134_ERZ795050 | MGnify/ENA primary metagenome ERZ795050 (study PRJEB30179, sample SAMN05720221) | activated sludge metagenome | isolation source: Anaerobic digester | place: Japan | collected 2015-05-26 ... | reverse complement strand
GTTAACTGCTGCCCAAACCGTACTTCTTTATATCTTGCCATATTCATAATACCCTTCTTTTTTAATTTTTTCTGTAAAATCTGATCTAACTTTGAGCTCTGTCTTTTGTATTCTGATAATTCTATCTTACCGAAGTCTTCTTCCATCAGTTCCCAAGGTTTACTGTGTTCTTCTAACAACTGGACCACACCACTATAACCTTTTTCTTTTGCTAGGTCTATCGGCGTCTTACCTTCTTCATTCCTTATGTTAGGATCAGCTCCATGGTCAAGCAGAAATCTAATTGTGCTTGTATGTCTTACCCTTACAGCTTTATGAAGTGGTGTGTCACCTGTATTGTCTTTTGCATTTATATCAGCTCCATGGTCAAGTAAAAGTTGAATTACACTTATATGTTCAGCGTGCATATATTTACTAATAATATTGTGAAGAGGTGTACAACCTCTTTCATTTTTTGCATTTACATCAGCTCCATGGTTAAGTAGAAGTTTGACCATAGCCGGATGCGCAAAAGATGCAGCATTATGAAGTGGTGTTCGACCACTCATACTTTGTACATTTATATCAGCTCCATGGTCAAGTAGAAGTTTAGCCGCGTCTACATATCCTTCACATGCAACGTCGTGAAGTGGTGTTCTGCCTTCACCAACTCCTCCGTACACATTAGCTCCATAATCAAGTAAAAGTTTAACCATGTCCATACGTATATCTGCACGTCTGTATCTCACAGCGTAATAAAGGGGTGTACGACCCTCACCGTCTCTTAGCTGTATATCAGCTCCGTGGTCAAGTAGAAGTTTGACTATATCTATATATCCATACTCTATAGCTTTATGAATTGGTGCTGCGTGATACTTCTCTCTTGCATTTACATTAACACCTTTATCTAGTAATTCTTTGATTCTAGTTGTGTTATACAGTTCAACTGCTTCAAGCAATTCCTTTTCATCATCTGTTAACTCTGTAAACTGTGCTTTTCTATGTTTTTCTGTATTCATAATACACTCCTTTTTTAATTTCTTCTGTGAAATCTGATCTAACTTTGAGCTCTGTCTCTTGTATTCAGACAACTCTATTTTACCGAATTCTTCTTCCATCTGTTTCCAAGGTGGTTTTGACCTTTTTCTTTTACCCAACTCATCAATCCAATATCTACGATGTCGTCTTTCTTCATTTGTAAATACATTCTCACATCGACGACACTTATATGTTTCTCCATTATCCGAGTCTTCTGTAATAATTGTCAACATCGTATCTTCTTTACAAAAAGGACAGTAACCAAATGCCTCAGGTCCTTCAGCAAATTCCTCGGCTTCTTCTTCTTTATAATCCTGCACCCAGTCATACATTTCTCTTATCTTCATTGTCTGTGTTTCACCTGTAACACTGAAAAAGTTTGGTTCTATGAATACAACAAAAACATCTCCCTGCCCCTGTTGTCTAGGAATATAAGTAATATGCTCGTCAATACCATGCCACATCAATTTCCCACCTTCGCCTTGTACTCTTTCTCCAAAATAACTATCGAGAATTCTAAAAATCTCTTGCTTTAACTCTGCAATATTCTGTGTTTCTCTTTTCATTATTATACTCCTTTAATATTGCGACGGCACACTTATTGACGCAAGCGTATACAAACGATAATTTAAACCGTCAATTAACCTTGGTACTGTTGCTTTATATGAAGTTAAACCTACTGGTTTTACAAGTCCTCTTCTTTTTGCTGTTTTCTTTAATTCAAGATACTCAGTTGTTGCACTTGTTAATAAACTTTGTAATGTCCCTCTTAATCCTGTAGGTTCAGGAAATATTAACCTTGAATTCCAAAATTCAATATCTGTTAATAATCTCATTAAACACTTTCTATATGCACCAATAATAAGAGCTGCATCATAATAATTAGGCATACTATTAAAATCAAATGATGTAACTGGTCTTAAACCATTTATTTCATCCAGTGATAACTGTAAATAACTATACCATTCATCCTCGCTAAAAAATCTAAACTTATATGTACCATAATAATCATCACCTACTTGATATGATGTCTTTATTAATACTCTACCATTTATAAAATCAGGAAATACATCTTCAAATAATGTTAAATCTTCTGTTTCTCTTCTAAATAATAAAAACTGTGTATCCGTAGTCCAAGGTTTATATGTATAAGTTGCATAAGTTACACTATCCAACGCTCGTATAACTGCTGGTTCGTCGTATACTGGAACATTTTGAAATGCTTGTAATAAAGTTTCCATTCCTCTTGCAATCAAAACACCTGAATAATCAACCTTAAAATCTGCACTTTTTGATACTGTACCACCGGTTGCTGTTAATGTATACACTGTACCTAATTGACTATAGATTGACTGTGTTATATCACAACTGGTGTAAATATAACCATTCTCGTCTGTAGTCACCGTCCAACCATCACATATGTTGTTACTATTTTGAGGAGAAACAGAAAATGTTATTACTGTAGATGGTTTAGCAGTGTCGTAAAACACAACATTTAACTTGTCTCCTATATACACATAAGTATGTTCAAGTAGTAAATCTATCATTTTATTTCACCCTTATTAATTTTATTTATTTGTACAAAAGAAGGGAGCACTTGAATCAGAGTCGAGTGCTCCCTTCTTTTATCATCTGTTCGTCTACAACTATGAAACCTGACCGGTAATTTCAGCCTTAGCACAACCTACTACTATTATAGCCGCAACACCGATGTACTCAAAGAATAACCATCCATATTCAATCAGCTGCGGATCAGGAGCTTCCCATACATTCAAATCCACCCTGACCGAAATTACACCGAAGTACTGAGGTTCGGCAACTACGTAAACATCACCGGCAGTTACAAGGAAGGATGTTCTAATCCTTGCATTCCACAGATCACCAACATAACCTGTTCTCAAAAGTTCATACTGTGTTACTGGATCAAGTTCATCTCTTCCCCAACATCTTATATCTCTGTACTGGTTGGGATGCATAATAACATTTACTACCGGAGCATTATACTGTTCAACCTGAAGGAAAAGATCAGCGAGTTTGTTTCTTGTTAAACCACTAGAACTAGTCACAACAGTGTTATGACCTGATGCACTCTTAGCTGCATACTCAATCGCTGCAAAAATCCTTCTATCTTCTTCCTTCGCCATCTCAATCCTTCCTTTTTCCTGAGCACGGTCAAGAATCGGAAATCTTCTAACTGCAACTTCAAGCGCTGGTACCTTTACCCAAGTTACAATTGCAAAGGGTTCCAGCTCGACTCTTTCGCCTCTCAAAACTTCATACGGAGCTGCACCATTCTGTGCCATAGTTACAGCACTAAACTGTGGGTCTTTGTCATACCACATTGGAGCTGCAGTAGGTAGAATATCAACAGCCATTATTTTACGACCAATAGAGCGATAATCTCTTCCTTTCTTAAAAGGTTCAAGCATCGTCTGTCCTATTTCTACCCGACCTTCAGGAGTTGCTAAAGCTTGTGCAAGCAACGCTTCCTTTTGCTCCTGTGTCAATACCCTGTTTCCCATCTGTTCTCACCTCCTTTCTACTTATTTCTACCCATACAACTATCTTATGTTACATACTCTGGATTCCAGAGTGCAGTAATCTTGTTCTCTGAATCCAAACCAGAAATACAAACACCTACAACCATATTACCAGCGACGTTAGTTAACTTACCATTTGTGCTAATGTACAATCTCTGCATCGGAGTAAATGTAACACCCGATTCAACCCTATCAGTCTCAATCACCGCTAGATCAACAACCATTGAACCTTTCCCAGATGCATAAGTCTGATCAACCGAATAATCTGTACCGGTTACTTCTCTCCGATACTCTAGTGCAAGGCCAACCAGACCTTTCGTAGTACTGTCTGCTTTCTTCAGCGTTTCTGCTGTAGCATCAATCGTCAAAATATCACCAGCTTCCCACTCTGTTGACGCACTATACGTAGAACTAACAGGAAAACTAGGTCTTGCTCTACCACCATACAGAATCTTAAATGCCATATTCTCACCCCCTTTTTATCCCACTGTTGTTGTATTTAATACTTTATCTATCAACAGCTTCATACAACAACACTGGGTAATCGATAGTTTTTAATTACTCTTCAACTTCTTCTTCTATTTCTTCGAGTTTCTCTACTATTGCTGTCTCCAATTCCTTTCGTGCTTCCTTATCCTCAAGAATATCCGCTAAAACATCAAGCAGTTCTTCTACTGCCAGTCCAGCCTTTTCAACCATCCCTTTTAAACCTTCGATCAGATCACTTTTTACTTTTTCAAACTCTGCACCGGTTTCTTCTAGTTTTTCATATTCATTAGGTATTTCTTTTTCCAGTGCTCTTTCAATATCAGTCTCAATACCAATATCTTCTCCTTCTGCTCTCTCTCTTACCCTTTCTCTTTCCCCTTCACCTGCTTGAGCTTTTCTTACACCTTTCTCTAATCTAGCAGCGAATAAATCGATAATACTCTTTTCCTTTTTCATCATTTCACCTCCCGGTAACTTTTGTATTACACTTTACTTTTTAACTGTTCTATTGTCTTCGTCAATCTCAGGCACACTTGTAAACACATCTTTTAAAGCCGCTTCTCTCGAAGGTAAACTTGTTTCAACTTCTTCAAAAGGAATTACATCCATTACATCAACATTTTCATCAGTACTTGCTGTAACAATCTTTTTCTTCCTATCAGGTAATTTCTCTACAATTGCTTGCACTTCTTTGAATGACTTTTCAGTCATATTCATTAAGTCCTTTATCTTTGATTCATACTCTTCTTCCTTTAACACGCCTTTTCTTAACATTAATTTCGCAAGCAGAACAGCTTTTCTAGCCTTTTCTCTTAAAACCTTTTCATTCTCGAGTGCAAACAACTTTTTCTGTAACTGTGCTTTCTCAACCTTTACCTGATTATATGCCTTTTCTAGTCCTTTTATAAAATCATTAACACCTGGAATCTTCTTGTAAAGCTCAATAACTTTTTCTTTAGCTGCATTTGGATCAATCCCCAGGACCTTGAAAATCGCCTCAACCTTCTTTTCTTCTTCCGATACTCCTTCTTTATGCTCTTTTTCCTTTTGATGCTCTATCTCACTCTCTAGTTTACCTTTAAACTGAGAAACACTTTCTTCGTCTGAAAATACGCTTTTTAACTGATCAATAACATCATTTACATCATACGTTTCACTTGCTGCAATTATAGGTGCTAATACATCAACTAACAAATCTACAACAGGTGTGCCTTTCTTTGCAACAGGTTTCTCAATCCTTTCCTCAGCTTCAGGTTCAATCTGCATCAAAGGAATTTCAGGTTTTTCACGCTTTTCTGTAACTGAACCTGGTTCAGCAGGTTCACCAGACACCTGTGCACCTTTGTAAAATGTTGCATAAATCCTCTTACCGTCACTAAAATATTCATCTAGAACTCTTTTTGCACCCTTTACATTTAACTCAGCAACAAGTCTCTTTCCATAAGCTTCAGACCTAAACATCGGCCATTGCTTAACTGCATCCAAACCCTTACCAAATGCATCTTCTAAGGAAATTTTAAAAAGAGGTTGACCTTTAGCTGTAGATACTTTCCAATATGAATCTAGTTTCTGTGGCTTTCTTATAAAACGAGCTGTGTAAATTGTTGTCTGTTGTTCACCACTAGGTAATGTTACTTTTCTTGCACCCGATAATGATTCTGGTAATTCGCTTTCACCAAGTGAAATTTCTTCCTGTTCTTCGTCAACAGGCATTTCTACCTTTCTTTGGTCGGGTTTTTCTTTTATTTCAGGTGTTGCAACTTTTTGACCTGTTGCTTTAACATCACCAAGATTCCTTTTACCCACCTGTTCTTCAGGTTCTTCTTTTTCACCTTCTTCACCTAGTTCAGCTTGCTGACCCTCAACAACAAGTTTACCTGAATCAATATCAGTTTTCGGTCTTGCAGATTCTTTAACAGCAGCTCTTGCAGCTTCATTTGCTTTCTTAATTGCTTCTGCTTTAACTTTTTCTACAGTAAGATCAGGTTCCTCTTTTTCACTTTCTTCACCTAGTTCAGCTTGCTGTGCTTTTGTTTGCTTACCTGCAGCCTTTGCGTCTTCTTCTGAAGTTGTTATTTCCTCTTGTTTTTCATCAGTAGGCATTTCAACCTTTCTTTGGTCGGGTTTTTCTTTTACAGGTTCAGGCTGATTTGCAATTTGACCTTCTCTAATCTTACTCTCAATCAATCCAACAATATCTTCAGCAACTTTTTCAATTGCTTCTTTTACCTCCCCTTTCCTATTTCTACTAGTCACATTATCACCCCCTTTACTTTCTTTGTTTAAATTTTCTGTTGAAGAGTTATTTACATCAGTCTGCTCTTTATAAAGTTCACGGAAAAACGCTTCTTCATCTTCTGGTGCTGCAACATTATTTTCTGCTGTGTTGTGTTTCTGAGCCAATTTTTCTAATTCTTCTTTAGGAATTGACTTCAATAAAGCAAGCTTTTCTTCTAGCTCACTATCAACATTATTTCCTGTTGTATTGTATTTCTGTGCTGATTTTACTCTTTCAAACGCTTCTCTTACTTTTCTTACCATTTCGCTATCGGAATATGAACTAGGTATAAATTCCTTTGGGGTATCACCGTGTAACTTTATTCTTTCCATATCTATCCTCCTTAATGTACTTTCAAACCCAGCCTTTTTACCAAATACACAAAAAACTCACCAGGATCAACACCTATCTCTTCCTTGCAAAATCTTTCATATTCAGCAAGTATTAATCTATCCCAATCCTCTTTTCTCCCATCAACATACTGTGCAAGAATTTGTCTTATTTTACTTAAAGAATCAGCACCTCTACCTCTAGTAATAACTGAATCCTCAAGACCAGTTAAACCGTAATTTATCTCGTGAATTAAATTACCGTTTTTATCTTTTTTACCTTTTAAATGTCTCATATGATAACACCACTGACTTTCATCATAAGCTACATTATCACAAACAGAACACACACCTTTCTGTACAATTACACCCATTGAAGTATCAGTTATTCTTCCATCTTCAATGTCTTTTGCTATAAGTGGATGTTTATTTCTATCGATTGTATCAAGCATATCAACTGACTTCCTTTCTTCTACTTCATGTGTATCAACAATTGATCCAAGCCTTCTATTCTGCTCATGATTCTCCAGAACAGGTTTACCAATCCAGGTCTCACTTACTTTACCACCCATCGGTGATAAACCAAATAACTCTTCTTCGGGAAATAGATCACCATTATCATTAGGCGGCCATCCACCATGTATACCTTCTGTAACAAAATACAGGTGTGTCTTTTCAACAGGTATCAAAACTTTACCACCCTGCTTTACCTGTGCTTCAACAGCTCTTTCGACGGTTTCATAAGGAACAACTCTAAGAGTTGAACAACCTGCAAATCTTATCATCATTTTTATCTACTCCTTCTATAAAATAATTTTTCAACATATAAAAATTATTACAACTGTTGAAATATTCTTTTGTTACTTAATTCTAAATAAATAAAAACTCTACATGCCAATCCTTACCACCGCACTTCGGACAACAACCATCAAAACAATGTATCTCCACATATTTTTTAAGTCCTTTGTCAAGATAATATCTTTTTGTTTTCTTTGAAATTTTATATGCAGAACGGGAGTCAGGAGTTGCCTGCGGTATCTGTATCTGCAATGGTTTAGGAGCAACAAGACAGAAAAGCAAAAAAGGTGTGATGGATACCCCTGAGTTAATGGGTATCTCTTTCACATCTGAGGGAAATGTAGCAAGACATACAGACGCTACATCACCGCTTATAGCAGAAAGCCCTGCGGCAACGAAAGCACCTTTCTCAGCCCCGAAACATCCAATAGCATCCTTTTTAACCCCGAGTTTTATTAATAACTGCAACCCAATCAGTGCATCTGAAATATCAAGGGAGAAGAGTGAACGGTTTTCCTTTTTGAGATAAACTTCATTGAGATAGTTCAGATTTTCCATTGTAGGGTAGCCACGGGGATATAAGGATTTTTCTCCATATCCATGACGGTCAGGTGTAAGTGTCACAAATCCTTCCTGTGCAAGACGTATTGATATAAGTTTGTGGTATTCCCAACAACGTCTCCCCCTGAAAAGTCCAACAAGAGGGTCTTTACCAGGTCCATGGCCATGCAGACAGATTACAGCAGGCATCCCTTTTATACCTGACAATGGATGACAGAGCCAGGCAGAAGTGAATACACCTTTTCCCACAGAATAAACAATCTTCCTGCGAATGTAGTTCCTGTATCTTCTTTCGGAAACTACCTGCGGGTGAGATGAAACACTTTCAAAACGGCTACAGATAAAACCTAACTGTAACCGTATGTCTTCAATCATATCTTTCATCTATCTTTTCCATTCACATCTAGACGATGATATAAAATATATCAGTTACCACAGCAACCCCAGAAAGTATCTGCCCTATTTGTTGGAATACCACCGAGTGTCTCTCCCTCCTTCTTCAGGAATGCTTCCACATGACCATCAACATAGAGAATATTCATACTGTTGTTATGCCTGAACCTGAAATAATAGAGAGATAGAGTAGGCATCGCAGTCCCATAAGCAGAGGCGTAGAAATCCAGCATTATCATCTTCCTTGACGGATTGCGCAATCTGTCAAGTTTCCACCAGTAATAATTAGTATCCCATAACTCTCCCATATACCTGTTCATAGCATAAGAAAGATATCTCGGTCTCCCACTATAACCCTGGTCTATATACTGAGCGACCAGTGTACCTGCTGGTCCAGCACACATACCATTAAGATACCCTTCTCCCATCTGTGTGGGACACCAGGTAATATGTTTGATATTGTTTATACCGTACCAGAGCCCGTATCTTTCCAGCCATGCCCAGGGACTTGCATCAGGAGCAGAATTACCAGGGACTGGTCCCCTTGGCTGTGCAATATATCCATTGAAGTCCTGCGCATACATAAATATAACTATACCCCACTGTTTGAGATTGCTGGCACATACCGCCTGTCTTGCTCTTTCCCTTGCCCGTGATAGTGCTGGAAGAACCATCGCAGCAAGGATGGCTATGATTGCCACCACCACAAGCAACTCTATCAACGTAAAACCTTTACTTCTCTTCATCTTTCCCTCCTTTTCCCCTCAGAGTTTTTTGAGAGGATATATGTTTTATTCATTATTTTAACGCTTTCTCTCATAACAAGTGTGGGTTTAATAAGAATACTATAAACTGGACTCTCTTCCTTTGCTGACAGTATATGTACAAGCTGCCGCACCGCCTCTCTTCCTGTCTTATCACGGTGTGTATCAACTGTTGTTAAAGGTGGTAATGTATATAATGATTCTCTTATATTGTCAAAACCCACAATACTTATATCCTCAGGTATTTTTATCTTTTTCCTTTTGCAATAGTTCATAATATGGATTGCACGGTAGTCATTTCCTGCAAAAATAGCGGTAGGTGGATTTTTTAAACTCATCAGGTCTTCAAATGCCCTTTCATCCTCTCTTTCTTTTATACCGGATGTCTCTTTTATGAGTGCCTTATCGCAGATAATCCCATTTTCTTCAAGTGCTTTACAATAACCATGGAACCGAGGAGCAAAAGGTATACTGTTCACAGGTCCAAGAACACAACCTATCCTTTTATGTCCTGAAAGGATGAGATGTTCTACCGCAATAAATGCACCATATTCTTTATCAACCCTTACACAGGGAAAAGGAAAGTCCTCATCCATAAGAACTACAAAAGGAAGATTATGTTTCTTCAGAGATTCACAGACAGAATTCTTAACTCCGTATAATAATATAAACCCTCTTTTCTCACCGATAGAAATATCTCTGTTGAAATACTTCTCTGAAATAAAGTCAACTTTTACACCAAGTTCCTTTGCTGTATCCAGTATGCCAGAATATGTTTTAAACACAACCGGATTCTGAAATGTCCTTTCTGTATATCCCCTGGGAATTATTACCTCAATAGATATATCTTCTGATATCTTTTTAACAATACTACGTCTTCCCCGACCTGTCTCAATAAGTCCGTCCTTTTCAATTTCTTCAAGTACCCGGCGGGCAGTAATCTGGCTTACATTAAATCTTTCACAGATTTCTCCAATGGTATAAAATTTTTCTCCAAAGGGCACATCATTTATCTCTTTTGCAAGTTGCTCTTTTATTCGCTGCCACAGCGGTTCTTCTGTTTTACTTTTACTGATTACTATTCTGTTCATTATTATTGCCCATAAAAAGCAACATCATCTACTGTCGCTTCTCCTTTTTCAACCCTGATAACAAATATACATTCAATTATCTCATCATCTGTAAATTCTATGGTTCCTTCATATTTTTTCCACTCGTCTGTAAGCATAAATTCTTCAGGTGTAACCTTCCTTAAATTGTATTTTTGTGGCATTGTCGCAGGTAGATAGGTATAGACATAAACTTTAAGCGTGCCATTACCTTTTGCATATAAACTGAATCTGTTGGGTTCCTTCAGGAGAACACCTGGTTCACCCGGGATTTTCTCTCTGTGTACAGTATATTTTCCATCCATAACGGCAGCATATGTCTTGGTTGAAATGAAAAGGGCCCTTTCTCCAGAATGCACTTCTTTACCGGGCGTACCTTTTACATATTTTAACGCAGAAGCACTGCCCTTATACCACCCATCAGATGGATTTGGTTCCCATCCAGCAGGCATCTCTACCATATCTCCTTCTTCAACTTCCACCATACGTGCAAGTAGTTCTTTGAATGCCCAGCGCTGTGTTGTATTTACAAGTGTAACTTCTTCAAAACCTGGATTTTTTATAAGATTTTTACCTGTTGTTGCTTCCTCCTCCGAATACATAAATACAGCAGAGACGCACCAGATTATCATCATTATTCCTTTTATTTTCATTTTGCTCCTCCTGCTATTTTTTCTATTTTTCCGGTGTAATAAGCAGTATCACAAAATTTTCAGCAGGTATCTTTATGCCTTTATCTTTCCAGTCAGATAAATCTGCATCCCTGTATTCATCTCTTATAGATAACATTTCTGGCAGCCCAAGTTTTTTACAGTCAATAAATAGATGGACTGTTTTCTCTTTAAGTGTCGGATTCCCTGCAACCGCTATAATCTTTTTTTCTCCCGGAATTCTGTAATAACTGAGCATTACAGAGGCATCATCCACCTTTATAGCAGGGTTCTCCCAGTATCCTGTGAATATTCCACCTTTCTCAGGAATTGCATCACTTACCACCACATTATGTTTTTTATAAATCTTATATACTTTCTGTATAGGACCTGGGGAGATATAGGCAGTAAGGCAGTCAATATCATGTGGAAGTAGCATCGCAAGCAATTGCTCTGTATACCATTCATAACCTCCCTTCTGATATTTTTCAAAATCCGAATACCCTGCCATGTCATATGCACGTGCAAGTTCAGGTAGAAAAATTGTATTAACTCCGTGGATATAAGGGTTCATCTCTATCAAATATTCTTCTCTGCTTTACCTGTGCTTCAACAGCTCTTTCGAC
>ERZ795050.5040-NODE-5040-length-11581-cov-7.429724_pt1 | contig 11581 bp, 19 predicted proteins | sample MGYA00375134_ERZ795050 | MGnify/ENA primary metagenome ERZ795050 (study PRJEB30179, sample SAMN05720221) | activated sludge metagenome | isolation source: Anaerobic digester | place: Japan | collected 2015-05-26 ... | reverse complement strand
ATAGAGGAAGCTCCTACACCACAAGTTACTCCGATAGAGGAAGCTCCTACACCACAAGTTACTCTGATAATAGAAAAGAAGGAAGACAACCCTTTATTCACAACTCAGGGGTTTGATACGAATCAAACATTAGAAACTCAAGAGTTTGGAGTTCAAAACTTAATGAAGTTCGGCACTAAGAATTTTTCCGGAATGTCTGAAGAGAGCGGGACTTCATACAATAACGAAAACAGCACAGTGATATTCAATAACACATTCAACATAAGTGGTTCAAATAATCCAGAAGCGATTTGGAGATTCATAAAAGGTAAGCTGGATTTAGAAGCTCTTAGAAGCAGGTGATACAATGCTTAAGCTCAAAAGCAAAGCAGCGGGCGAGCCAGTTGTACTTATAGAAACCGAAGTTTTGAAGCGAGGCGGAGGCAAGCCTCGCTTCGAAGTCTTCGAGGCGATGTCTGAGAAGGTATTTCATCTATATGAAGGAAGCGAGCCTAAAACGTTTTCTATGGTATTCACCACTGAAGAAAAGTCAATAGCAAATATCCTTTTTAGTTGGTATTCAGGTGCTCACGAATGCACGTTCATTATTGAAGATGTTATCGGATCTCCTGAATCATACAACGTTGTAATAGACGGATACGATTACGATGATGACGCAGAGTTCTACAACTGCTCCATAACCCTCACAGAGACAGCAGGAGTAGTAAGGCTATGACCCTAAAGAGTTCAGCAACCTTAATTAAGAAAGCATCAAGCATTATCGAAGAAGGGTTTCAGATACAAAGCCTGACAGACAAGAGAACGAAGGAAGATAAGATAACGAGCATTGAGATAAACCTGAGCCGAGACAAGCACAATGACACAGCAATAATAACGTGTGTGAGAGACTTCAATGTTGCAGAAATTTTCAAGCCAGCAAAAATACAGCATGGAACTATAGTCTTCAGTGGCGTTTGCAGCAAGGTAGAGAAGTCTGGGAATTTGGCTCAGTACACAATAGTCTCTCCGTCAATACTACTTTCGAGAAATGAAAGTAGGATATTCTTTGACAAAAAAACAGCTGTTAAAGACATACTATCCGAGCTTATTCCTTCAGAGTTCACAGTACACGCCGAAAGCATAATGAACAAAACTTACAAAAACGAGAACATGATAGGCCACTACATCATAAACATACTGGAGGATATAGCTGACTACTTCAAGCTAAAGCTGTTTATTTCTGGTTGGGATATATACATAGACAGCGAGTTTCCTCAAGATGTTGGAAGGAACATAACACTAACAAACGAAGAAGTGAAGAAGAACAGCACAGAAGTATATGGGGGATCCGACATATACACAAGCGTTTTAGGAAGAGCTCTTATAGATAACGATGGATTTGGAGGAAAAACAATACTCCAAACATACGAAGAGGATGTGTTTGATTCTCCTGTAAAACTCACAGATGTTTTGACAGTTGAAGATCTTGCATATGTAAAGACTTATGAAGGATTAGTATCAGCAGTACACGCAAGAGTTATGGAGATAAGAGAAGAAGCGCTCACATATGAATTTGAATTAAGAGGAATCAAGGACATTCGGCCGCTAGATGTTGTGTCAATAGGGTCAAAGGATTACGCGGTTACATCTGTCAAGCATGACATAAAGGTTCTAGGAAAGACGGTGATAACTGTATGCGAGGCGTAGATAGATCAATAAACCATATGCACAATAAAGATAAAATTTCATCAACCGACATAGGAATAATAGAGAAGTATGATTCTCTAACAGATGAATTTACAGTGCATCTACTGAAAACGAATACGAAAGCAAGTCTTCCGGTACCTGCATATATGAAAGGCACAATAACAGTGCCGTCTCAGGACATAACTATACAAGTGCCAGCCGATGCTTTCGGTTATGGAATACCGCCAGCAAACACATATCTCGGTGGAACATTCTCTGAGACTGTTATATACAGATTCTCAAACACGGATAAGTCGAATTGCGTAGGCAAATACGCGATAGTGTCAGATCCTCTTCGCTCTCCAACGATACTTGCCGTGATAGAAGGTGTGTGAAATGGATATAAAGATACCGTTCACGTTCGTCAACAACGACCTTATGCTTGAAGATTCGCTAGAGAACAGGATACGATTCATAGCAAAGAGCATAGACTTTATTGACGACAAAGGTATATACTGTGGGCTTCTCAAAAACGAACTTTTCAACAACGGAATAGTGGCTTCGGTTGGATACTATGGAGAAAAAATATCGGTCAACACAATCGAACAGGTGGTGATCCTGTGATTCAGACCATATACGACAGAATAAAAGCCGACTTCATCTCGAGATCGGGAATATCAAAAATAAGAGAGCCGGGGGTCATATCATCAATCATATATGCCTTTGCTAACGAGATAGAAAAATTGAACACAAACCTAGAAGAATCAATAGATCAGGGCTATTCAGATACCGCAACTGGAGAATACTTAGACAGGATAGCAGCTCTGATAGGTTGCGTAAGGATTCAAGGAGTTAAAGCATCAGGTGTTGTAAGACTTTCTGCTGAGAACGTCCCTGCATCTGATATATACATACCTGAAGGTACTAGAGTAGCAACAGCTACAGGAATAGGCGGATCAAAGTTTGTGTTCCTTACAGTTACAGACGCTATACTCCTTGCTGGCAATACATACGTAGATGTGGTTGTACAGGCAGAAAACGTAGGATCTGATTACAACGTTGCGGCAGGCTCTGTTATTATCATCGAGAGCGTAATACAGGGTATAAACTACTGTTCAAACTTGGAAGCTATTGCAGGAGGTACTGACACAGAGACAGACTCTCAGCTAAGATCAAGAATACCTCTTTACCTTTCCGGCCTCAAAAGAGGAACGAAAGAATCACTCGAAAGCGCGGCAAGAAGCGTCTCTGGTATCATTGATGCTCTTGTAATAGACGGAGAAACTGCAGGAACAGCAATAGTAATAGTAGCAGGAGACGGTGGAGAAATAACGGAACCAATGCTAGATGATGTTGAAAAGATTTGCGAAGAGTACAAGGGTGCTGGCATTCAGCTTGCAATATACCCGGCAACAAATGTAGATGTAAATTGCACATTCAACCTTTATCTAATGCCGGAAGCTGTGAGCGAAACAGTTAAAGCAGCAGCAGAAAACGCTGTAAAAGATTATTTAGACGGACTCGGGATAGGAGAGACGGCTAAGTTATCTCAAGTTATAAGTCTAATAATGCTAACAGACGGTGTAAACAATGCGAAAGCTATACTCTTGGATGGAGGTACAAGCGACATAGAGCCTTATCCAGTTGAGAAGATAGTAGCAGGTACTGTAATAGGCACGGTGGTAACATGATAAATGAATATCTCGCTAATTTCATATACGAGGAGTCTGAAGAGATTTATCACCTGCTAGAAGCAATCAAAGCGGAGATCAATAGAGCTTATATGAATGTTAGCCAAGAGATACTTCGTTGGTATATAAACACAGCGTCTGGAGAGGACTTAGACAGAATCGCAAAGATGATAGGCGAGATAAGGCAAGGGCGCACAGACGAAGACTTCAGGACGGCGATAATAACAATGGCTTCAGGTATAGCTGGAACAAAGGAGATCCTCCTTAACATAGCAAAAGAAGTTACCGACATTGACGCTGAACTTTTAGAACCAGCAGCTGGTACTGTGAAAATAAGAACTCGGTCGTCGGTTACTACAGGTAAAGTTGATATTCTAAAAGAAAGAATAGGTCTTGCCAAACTTGCAGGAGTAAAGTCTCTCTTTGAACAATTCGATGCAATATCCGATGCTCTGCAAATATCGGAATCTATCAGCAGTCAGATTAACGATCTTGACTCTAATGTTTGGGGTACTGCCGTATGGTCTTGCTCGGAATGGGGTGAGTAAATGAATGAACCTTTTGAGATCAAAGGGAAGATAACGATAGAGATTTCCGGCCCTCGAGGAAAAAGGGTAATCAAAAAAGATAACCTTATTGTAGATGTTGGAAAGAATGTTGTCAGGGATCTCTTGGCGAACGGAACAGGTAACGGAATATCGAGAATGGCTCTAGGGACAGGGACAACAGCCGCAAGTTCATCTGATACAGGTCTCGAGACACAATCATACATAAAGAATATAAGCACGAAAGAAAAATCAAACAAGAAGATAACAGCCAGAACATTCTTCGCTTCCGGAGAGGTTTCTGGTACTTTCAGCGAGATAGGTATGTTCTGCTCCACAACGTTATTCTCAAGAGTCGTTCTAGGAACGGCGATAGTTAAAGCGCCTGATGAGTCGCTGCTATTAACTTGGGAAATAACTTTCTGAGGTGATATATGGCTTATACAGCGATTGATATAGTAGCAGGTCAACCAATAGAAGAGAATTGGGGAGATAAGGTAGAAACACATCTCGAAAGGTTAGGATCTTACAGGGGAATGATAGCATCAGCTGCAAACCTCCCAGATGTATCTACACTAGACGAAGGCGACTGGTACATACTTAAAACTGAACAGCAAATACGAATGAAGATAAGTGGAGCATACGTTGCACTTAAATTTCCTCCTGCCCCTCACGCAAACGAATCACACAGCACTCGGATGGCGACGAGCTCGGAATTGTCAACTCATTCAGGAAATAAATCAAACCCTCATGCAGTAACTAAGACTCAGGTAAGTTTGGGGAGCGTACAGAATTACGGAATCGCTACTCAAGCGGAAGCGGAAGCCGGAACAGCTACAAACAAGTACCTCACTCCTGAACGCGTGAAACAAGCTATCATCGCACTCCAATCGGTTAAGAGCGTTGCTGGCAAGATTGGAACAGTAACGCTTGCAAAGGAAGATGTGGGGCTTGAAAACTTAGAAAATTACAGTATAGCTTCAGAGATAGATGCTCAAAACGCTTCGTCAAACGAGAAATATATGACTCCGCTAAGGGTTAAGAATCTTCTCGATGCAGACGCGAGGCTTGCTTCTGACAGAACGAGAAAGATAACAATATCTGAATCAGATCCGTCTGGTGGTTCTGATGGTGATGTCTGGATAAAGTATTGAGGTGATGTATGTCTATATTTCAAAAGTCCTCAGGAACATGGAGCCTTATTAAAACAATGCGTCCAAGAGTTTCTGGAGTATGGCAAAATCTAAAAGAAGTGAGAACAAGAATATCCGGCAGTTGGATTCACGTAGGTCATGATCCTAACTATCTGTTCACTTGGGGAAGGAACGATTACTACGGGCAACTAGGAGACGGAACTACGATAAATAAATCATCTCCTGTAAAGATAGGAACTTCAACATGGAACTTTATAGCAGCAGGTAGATACTTCACGATGGGTATTCTGTCAAACAACAGACTATATACATGGGGGAAGAATAACAAAGGTCAGATAGGAGACGGAACGACGACAAACAGAACGACACCGACTCTTATAGGAAGCACAACATGGAGAATCGTTGCAGGTGGTTATGAGTCGGCAGCAGGAATTACTCAAGCGTACCAGCTTTTTACTTGGGGTAGCAATAACGCACAGGTATTGGGGCAGGGAACAACAGTTGCATACAACCCAACACCTACTAGAGTAGGTACTTCTACATGGAAAGCAGTAAGTGCATGGGCACATATGCTTGCGATAAGAAGCGACAATAAACTGTACGGCTGGGGATCCGATTGGACAGGAGAGGTGTCTGGAGCAAACACAGGCACAAGAGGAACCCCATATGCAATAGGAACGTGTACATGGAAAGCAATATCCGCTGGAGGCAACCACTCATTAGGGATAAGGTCTGACAACAAGCTGTTTGCATGGGGTGGAGATGGTTACGGGCAATGCGGTCAAGGTTCTACAACATCTATACGTGCGATGACTCAAGTAGGAACTTCAACATGGAAAGCAATTGCTGCTGGTGGATATTTCTCTCTTGCGATAAGAAGCGACGACAAGCTGTACGGCTGGGGAAGGAATGATACAAGGCAATGCGGTATTGGAATGGTAACTGATCCTGTCCTAACTCTTACTGAAATAAGTAAATCAAACATGGACGCAACAGACATTCCGGCGCAAATATCGGCAAGTGGTGGTGGTAGTGTCTCTAACGGTCACGGTGCGCTTCTAACGAAATCTGGATTTCTTTTCACTTGGGGTTCTAGCTCACACGGGCAGATGGGAGACGGACAATCATTAACGCAATCTCGACCTACAAAGACAGTCAGGAGATACAGTTTCAAAATGGTTTCTTGTGGTGGAGAACACACGGCAGCAATAACGAGGTGATGTATTTGAAGTTGGCGGTATATGCGATAGCAAAGAACGAGGTAAAGAACGTAAAGAAGTGGTACGACTCTATAAAAGACGGTGCAGACGGAATCTTTGTAACGGACACAGGAAGCACCGACGGAACGGTTGAACTCCTAGAAGCGTTAGGCGTACACGTAGATAAAGCAACGGTGTCTCCGTGGAGATTCGATCTCGCAAGAAACCTTTCGCTAATGAACGTTCCAGAAGATTACGATATGTGCCTCTGCTTAGACCTAGACGAGATAATGCTCCCTAACTGGAGAGAGGAACTGGATAAAATCTACTTTGAAGGGTTGAACATGGTGAGATACCCTTATGTTTTCAGTTGGGAAGATGAAGAGTGTACAATTCCGAAAATGTCTCTATACCAATTCAAGATACATTCGAGGAATGGTTACTTATGGAAGTATCCTATCCACGAAATACTTGAGTGGATAGGCGACGGGGAAGAAAACGAAATTATCTGCGAATCGATAGTTTCGCACCATTTTCAGGATACTTCAAAGCCGAGAGACTATCAGACTCTCCTTGATGAGGCCGTGAAAGAATATCCCGACGACCAAAGAATGAGCCACTTGAGAGGAAGAGAGCTATTCATGTTCGGGAGGCACGAAGAAGCTATCGAGGAATTGAAAAGGCATTTGAAGCTAACTGAATGGATAGACGATGTATCTATACTCAAGACACGAGCGATGTCAATGAGATATATAGCGAGGGCTTTGTATTTCATCAATCAGAGAGATGGGAAAGAAGATGGAACAGATATAGTGAGATGGCTTATGCGAGGCGCTGCCGAATCTCCAGAACAGAGAGAGAGTTGGATATGGCTTGCTAACGCATGGTTCTCGGTAGGTAAGTACAGGCTCGCTCACGCTTGCGCGGAGATGGGTTTGACTATAACTGACAAGAAAAACAGTATAGAGAATGAAAGTATCTGTTGGGGCGACTTTCCAGAACGACTTATTAAAGATTCTCTGCAATTATTAGAGGAGGCTGAGCATGAGGCTTCAAATAACGAAAGGTGAGACTTTCGCATACACCATAACTGAAGGTACTAATGAAATACAGTTTGGGTGTGAAGTAGTAGAAAACGGATTTTACAGAGAACCGACGAGTGAAGAGACCATTGTTTGGTCTTTAGAAACTCCGGTAACAGGAATTTCTATAAACCCATCTACTGGTTTGCTTACGATCGACAACACTGTTGTTAGTGGTTCGAGTACAAAAGTAGTAGCGACTATGGGAAGCCTTGTGGATAAATGCCCATTCTCGGTTTTCGATTACGTAGAGCCTACACCGCCACCCGACTTAAGTTCGGATATTGAGGCTTTGAAGCAAGACAATCTCGTGCTTCAACAGGCGATTATCGAGTTGACGATAGTTCTCGGCAGCATGGTAGGTGAGTGAGATGTTTAATGAAAACAGCGCGATAGTTAAAGTCTGGCTCAAATGGTACGACGAGGGAAGAGTGCCTGAAATTGCAGTACCGAAGCTGTACAACCTTAGAGACGTTATAAGAGATTTGCTTGTAGCAAGATGGATACTCCTAATCAACAACAATCAGGCGACAATAAACGACGTTACAACCGACTTCGGTGTAAAGGCAGAAGTCGAAAAACTTCTCGGAGGCGAATGATGTTCACTCGTACAAGCGGAATAGTGAAAACATGGGTAGCAATGATACTGATAGGCGTGTATTCATTCGACGATGTTCCCAGACTCTTGAATCTGAGAGCAGCTGTCGCTGAGGTGCTTGACCTTATAGGCATACCTCACGGTGAAGAATAACTTAGTAAAGGTAGCTGTAACGTTAGTCCTTCTAAAGATCCTCCCTTATTGGATATTTCCTAAGAAATCAAAAACGCGAAAAATACTCGGAATGATCGGGTACAGATGAGGTGGAGATATGGCGAGTTATTTTACACTAACTCTCGACACAACTGGGCCAGCAAGCCCATCGATTTCTCTTGACGGTGGTGCTGAGTATGCGACGGCTCAATTAGTAACAGCGACTATTGGAACGACTGACAGCCCGACTACTGGCTATCAGATGAAGATTTGGGGAGACGTGGATATTACCCACAACCCTAGTATTCAAACAACGGAAGGCGCGTCCTCGTGGATAACATACTCGACTTCTCAGCAGGTCAAGCTATCTTCTGGAGACGGAAGCAAGACTGTCTGTCTGAAGATAAGAGACGATGTGTACAACGAAAGCTCTCAGGCAAGCGACACCATAATTCTGGATATGACGCTGCCTGTCGTAACCGTATCCAACGTATCTGCCACGAAAATCTCTAAGGTCTCTGGAAAGGACGAGATGACTTTCCAGTTCTCCAGCGATAGTATTTTCGATGAGTACAAAGTCAAGGTTGTTGCCACGTCTGGTGCTGCTAACGGCACAGGAACTCAGATTGGAACGACTAACGGCTCTGCAAACGTTTCTGGAAGTACTGGCAATTATCCTGCTGCCACTCCTATAACCGTTACCATAAACGGAGCGGATCTCGAGGTTGCCAGCGGAGGAGACGGAGCAAAGATAATCAAAGTGTTCGTGAAAGACGACGCTGGAAACTGGTCAGCTTAACGGGGAGGGGCGTTAGCCTCTCTCCCTTTGGGGTGATTGCATGAATTACTTCATATTGGAACTTGACACCACGCCGCCCGTCATTGAGATTGAGTGCCCTGATTACACTACAAAGAGAGAGCCTTTACCGATCATCATTCAGGCTAATGATGCTCTCGATTCATGGCACGACGTATTCATCATGGACTCTCAAGGAACTAGGCACGACGTGATACTAACTCTGAACGGGGATAAGCTAGAAGGGTTTATATCCTTCAATGACGTTCATAACGGGGTGGCTACGATATTCGCTAGGACGAGAGATGAGGTCTTCAACGTATCAAACATAGCTCAGAAATCCATTTTTGTTATGGCAGATGCCGAGGTGCTTCTTGACATTCTCATTAGCGAAGAAACAGCGGACATACAAATCACAGAGGCAACTATGCCGATACAACTATCTGAGGCTGTTATGGCTCTCGTTTCGGCAGAAGAGACTCAGGACATTGAGACAGGAGAAAGTGATAGAGAGATAGAACTTTCTGTTGAGTGGGAGTGAGACAATGCCTTATCAATCAGGTAACTCTATAAAACTAAATGCTTTGTTCAAAGACTATTCTGGCGATGCGGTTGACCCCGATCTCATCAGGCTTAAGGTGTATGACAGCAACCTGAACCTTTTGGAGACTATTAACATAGGAGCGGAGCATAAGCTCGCTGTAGGCAGTTACTTCTATATCTACCAGCTTCTTGATCAGTCGGAGACAGCGTACCCTTCAGACCCAATCACAATGTACTCGTATTACTACGAATGGTATGCAGAGATCAGAGGCTCTGTCTCCCTCAAGCGAGCGAAGCTGGATGTGAGCTTTGTATGAGCGTAAGCATCCTGTCCGTAAGTAAATACAGACTTTCTTACATGAGTGGCTTTGATTCAGCATTGGTAACGTTTGAGTCCAGTCTGGATATGACCGCATGGCGCATTATGAAAGACGGCTCTTCTTACGATACAGGAACGCTCCTAGAGGAGCTGACTAAAGACTGGTCTAACCTATCAGACGAAACGTGGGGAGCGCAGAGTACGAAGAGCTGGAACGAGCTACTGAAATTAGATGCTGGCGTGGACGTTACTGTGCAAATTTATGCAAGCGAATTGGACTTGGGTTCAAACACAATCAACGTCTATGCTAAAGGCACTAACGGCGTATGGTCGTTGAGGGAGGGCTGACATGGCTACTACAACTACTAATCACGGATTGACTAAGCCAGCCGGCACTGACAACGTAGATATATCCGTAATAAACGGGAATATGGATAAGATAGATCAAATGCCTGTCCTTTATAGAGCTGCTTCGGAGCCGACGAACAAAGTATCTGGAAAGACACTCTGGTATGATACGGCAAATTTGATGTTGAAACTGTGGAATGGATCTTCATGGGATACGGTCAGCACTGCGGCAGTAGCAACCACATCGGTTAGTGGTCTTATGAGCGCGTCAGATAAATCAAAACTCGACGGCGTAGCGGCAAACGCGAACAACTACGTTCACCCAACGGACGATGGAAATAAGCACATACCAGCCGGTGGATCGAGCGGGCAATTTCTCAAATACAGTGCAGCCGGAACGGCAACGTGGTCAACAGTTACAAAATCAGACGTTGGTTTGGGAAGCGTATCAAATTATGGTATAGCCACTCAAGCGGAAGCGGAAGCTGGAACATCTTCTACAAAGTACATGACACCGCTAAGAACGGCTCAAGCGATAGCGGCATTACAGGCTGTTAAAAGTGTTGCTGGGAAGACAGGAGAGGTAACTCTGTCCGCTTCTGACGTTGGCGCAGCCGCTTCAGACGATGCCGGATTGACCACAAGAAGCAGTACTGCTCCTTCGAATCCAGTGGAAGGTCAGCTCTGGTACGACACTGCCAACGACAAGCTGAAAGTTTACGATGGTTCTGCTTGGGTAGCTGCCGGAGGCACTACTTACAATGACGATCAAGTAAGAAAAATCACGATCTCTACAAGCGACCCATCAGGTGGTTCTGATGGCGACATATGGATCAAATACTAAGAATGGATTATACATTCACCGCAGCGAAGTACACTCATATAAAGAATGGTGATGCGAATGAACGACAAAAAAAACTATCATGACCCTTGTTATTTCAGAGACATTGAAGCGGAGTTCATTAGCAAGATTGAGAAAATGATTGACAACAGAGTACAGATTGCAAATTCAGATCAAGACCAGCAGATGCAGAAACTTATAGCGGAGCGGTTTGAGGAGTTCAAGGAAGTATTGATTTCATACTTCAGTGATAAGTTCAGGCCAGACTTGACAGACAAGATCATGGAAATGAACAAGACTCTTCTCGAGAATGCTTATCAGATAAAGATTCATACACTGACTTCTGAAGAGAAGGCTAAGCAGGTGAAAGAAGAGACGCGACAGAAGAAGATCGAATTATTGAAAATAGTTCTGGCTGGCCTTTTCGGAGCGTTGGGTATATCGATAGTGCAGTTGCTCTCCGAGGTGGTGAAGAAAGGTGGGTAACCCAATAGTGAAAAAGAAAGAAAAGTTTATGGAAACATACGCGCCAATCGCATTTCTCATTGAAAAGCTGGTCGGGATAAGCGCGAAAGCTATGCTGGCACAATGTGCTTTGGAGACTGACTGGGGAACAAAGGTAAAAGGCAACAATCTGTTTGGGATCA
>ERZ795050.5034-NODE-5034-length-11588-cov-190.289257_pt1 | contig 11588 bp, 7 predicted proteins | sample MGYA00375134_ERZ795050 | MGnify/ENA primary metagenome ERZ795050 (study PRJEB30179, sample SAMN05720221) | activated sludge metagenome | isolation source: Anaerobic digester | place: Japan | collected 2015-05-26 ... | reverse complement strand
AAGGAAGTTACAACCCTAAGGCGCTCAAGTTGGGTTAAGACAGGTCTGGAAGAGATGAGTCCTATTAATGTCAGAAAAGAAAATAGAACCCGAGGACATGTGTTTATATGCATGTTGGCTTATAAACTTTTATTCCATATCTGGAAATACTTTGAAGAAGATTTGTCAACTTCCGATAAATTTGGTAGCAGATCTACTCAGCAATATATTTTGGATTGCTTGGACGAGATAAATTACATCGAATATCAATTCGAGAATACAACCATAAAAATATTACCCAAAATTTTTAATGATGATCAACAATACATTTTAGACAAATTAAAGATAAAGTTGCCACAAATATTATAAGCAATGGATTTTCTCATTAAAATTCTTTTAAATAATTAACATACAAATTATTTAAAGCTAAATATAGAAGGAATATATAGGAAAATTTGATGAAAAATTGAAAAATTCAGTACTCCAGATTCTATAATTGCATATCAATATTTTAAAAAATAATATCCTATTCTAAATTGTCGTATTTTCTGGCAAAAATTTTCTAATATGTAAACCTAACAGATCTTAAAAGCACTCAGAAAAATCGATTCAATCCTCGGTGTCTTTATGCCTATGCGCGAATTCTTTTCTCGCCAAGATGCCAAGAACGCTAAGAAAAATCATTTCAAATCCTTAGCTCCGCTTGCAACCCATTTCTCGTTAACAAGCTAAGAACCATTAAAATTATCACGTCAGGAAAAGAAATTTAAAAAAAGAATTAATGGTGGTAGATGATGGAAGTAATCCTCAAGAGTATGATAAGAGTGGTGATTAAAGGAGGTAATGCTGTCACGCAATCATCAAAACCACGATAAGCTGATTGAAACCGAATCAGGTGTTATGAAATTTATTACACTATCATTCATCGAAAGACAGTGCAAGATGAGGATGGTCCTTTGTAATAATTTTTTATGAAATCATTACTCTTATTTATTAATAATTGAACCTGACAAATAACAAACATTGAAATGGTCGTAATGGGAACTCGGTTACCAGATTAACATAACTGCCAAGCTGATTGTAAGTGTATTTCCCTGCATCGAACAAATTGTTGATCAATAAGCCTGTTTCCATTTTCGATGATAAAATCTTCTTTATTTTATAGCGAATACTTAAATCAGTAAGAAAAATACGGTTTTTATTCAAATCATTATAAATAAATGAAGCCGTTACAATTAAATTTTTTCTACTAAAATTTCCGGTAATGGAAAGCTCATGACGAAACCAATCGCTATTTTGCTTCTGACTAGAATTGCCGAGTTCGGTGTCAATGTTCAACCAACGGAAAGCATAAACCAGATCGAATACCGAAAAATAATGATAAATAGTTGGGTTTAGGGTGATGTAATGTGTTTTGCTGTCATTTAACTCTCCATTGACTAAGACCTTTCCTTTGTCGGATTGCAAATTCAAATTGATGGCGAAATTGGTTCTTACATCGGGTAAGGATTTGGAGATAGAACCTCTGAGCGAAGCAAGTTGACGGTTGTTTGCATAATTTTTTATAGTGTAAATACGGCTGCCATTGAGGCCAATAGAATCAGACCTTAAAAAATCGAACTGCTGGAGAGAGTAACCAACACTGCCATAAGCCGAAAAACCCGTTACAATATTGTTATATTTTATGGTGGCATTGGCGTGGTTTACTGCATATAATCTACCGCTAACGAGGGGTTCGTTCTTCTTCAGCAAATCGGGGCTTGCCAAAATATAACCATAAAATATTTCGGAAGAAGCAAAATATTGATAATATCTTTTTGCAGAAGCCGTTACATTCCAATTATTTTTTATTTTTTTGCTGTAAAGCAGAGAGGGTTCGGCAACTATTTTGGCATAATTCTGAGAGACCATATGTATGTTCGACTCTTCCGTCAATAAAAGCGAACTTAAGGGTATTTGAAAATTCCATGTCGTAGTAGCCGTCCTTTTCATCAAGGTTGGCCTGAAATATATCCTGAACCTTTTCTGAACATTGTCATTCCAATAGTTTGTATCCTGCCCCGTAAAATCGAAGTTAGCTTCATAAGAATGCAAATTGGATTCTATATGTAGGCGTTGATATGAAAATCCTGCGTCCATCCTTAAGCTGAATGATTTCAAGCTGGAATACAGTGAAACATAATTCTCACAGGCAAGCCTGTTTCCCGAAAAATACTGAATGACAGAATCGGAGGTTTGGTTTAAATGAATGTATCCGGGAAATGTTCGTAGTGATAGGTCGGGATTGTAATGATAGTCAATGAAAGAATAGACTTCTATGAGTTTTTTTCGGGTAGGGAAAATCCAGCGACCATTCCAGTCCAATTTTTGTGGTTTTTCAGTAAATGATTCTTTATAGGCAAAAGAATTTCTTGTAAATATTCCGCTTTGCTTGGCTGGCTCGAGTGAAAAACTCAATCTGTTGTCGGCATAATATTTCTCGGTGTTGTGTCTTAGATTAATTTCTGCCGTCCATATTTTACTCTTCGAAGTAAAAGCCGACGTTTCGTCGAACATTAGCGTATCAGTAGGCAATAAATAAGATGTTCGCCCCGACCAGTTTTTATCTATCTTATCGTTTTTATACGAAATTGAAGTTCGCCATTCCCATTGATTTGTGGAACGCGTAAGTATATAAGCCGATGTCAAGAGGGAGGAATTATCGATATAAGATTTGGGAGGTAGGTCGGCTACAGGAATATTTCGTGGCGAAGGTGAAGGTATGGAAACGGGATCGTCGAAGCGAAGATTTGGCTGGTAAGTGAGCATGGGGCCAAATGTCTCGACAAAGGGTTCGCCACTGTTGTTCGATTGAAAGCTAAAAAGTGATTGTAACGTTGGTTGAAATAAAATAGGTGTCAGATTGACTTTATGCGTAAAATATGGAATGCCACCAGCCAGCTCGGCATTGCCTGTGAGGGTTGTTTTATTCCTTAATCTCAGATTGAGAGCAACTTTCCCCGACGTTGAATATTTCTGAAGAATTTTTACTGGCTCATGATTAGTAATCACCTCAACGGTAGAAACCTTATCATAAGGCAGATTGTCCGTTAGAAGAGAATAACGGTCTTCCATCAAATCCATGCCTTCTACATAAAGATTCGATATGGGTGTACCCTCGTAAAGTATCTTACCGGAAGGCTCTACTTCTATTCCGGGAATACGGCGGATTACCTCGTTAATCGTCCTGTCCTGTTCGCGTGCAAAAGGTTTTACCAGATAACTTAAGGTATCGCCTTTTTTAATGACATGCTTGGCTTTTATGGTAATCTCCTTGAGGTCTTTCACCGACTCTTTCAGAATGATATCAAGATGCTTACTTTTACACTCTATTGTAGCCTTAAAATCTTCATGACTGACCGAAGAGGTTTTTATACGTACAGAATCTCCCACACAACGCAGATTGATACGAAATTGTCCCTCATCAGTGGTAATATCGAAACCAACGATATTATCGGAATGTAACATAGAAACCATTACATGAATATCGCTCAAGGGTTTATTTTGCACGTCCTTGACTTTCCCTTCGATTATTACCTGCGAAAAAAGAGGTAAAAAAGTCGTTAGACAAAATAAGAATATAATAAGCCTGCGCATTTTCATAATGTGGAGGAAGGCTTATTATTTAAGCTCTATTGGATTGTTATGCGAACGCATATTTCGAGCTGCAGTTTGCTGTGCTCCGGCATCCAAACCAGCTTCCTGTGCCCTGTTGATGATGTCGAGACGTAAATTGCGATTGGCTTCCAGAAATTTCTCTCTGGTGGTTTCTATGTATTGATTCTCTTCGTATGTAATATTTTCTCCCTCGGCTGGCTGTTCTATGGCAATAGCCTCGAATATATAATGCTGTTTCGAATCCTCGACCTTTAGAATGAGGCCGGGTAAACCCATGAATTTATAGGGACCATCGCTGATGGGAATGGCAGACGTAAACCATGCATGCCAAATGCGACCGCCATAATATGTCCAGGCATGCTGTGTGGTATATCCAAGAATATTGGCCGTATCCGACTCGAGTTTCCAGATTAGATGTGGAGTTTCTTCATACCTGTAATGCCCGCTCATCAAAATATAATCGTAGTAAGTAAGTCTCTTTAATTTTCTGTTTTTAATGATAGTAAAATTTTCATGAACCATCTTTGCTGTATTTTTATATATCCAGTCCTGCAATTGTTGTTGGGAGTTTATTTTACTCATTTCATCCTTATACCACTTTTTTTTAGGATCTTCGAATGAGGAGTAATTATCGCCTATCAATAACCATATCGTTCTTTTCCTAATCTCGTCTGGATTGGTAGAATCAAGCTGGTAATGATAGCGATAAATGACTTTGAGCTTTGGTTCTTCGACAAAGATATCTTTTGGGATGGGAAAGATTTGCGAAAAGCCCAGATAAGAAGAGCTACCCAACAGAATGAAGAAAAAGAGTTTTAATTTGTTGTAATTCATTTTGTTAATATTGAAGTTAGAAAAATAGCAAATTTATAAACTGATACAGCAGAGCCTTTAATAGCTTCATGCTATCGTAAGGCTCTGCTAAATTAATTGAATTAATTTGGATTAGCTCCGCATAGCTCAGCTATCCAAACTTCTAGATCTGTCATATCACAAATAATAGCATATCCTGCTATGGTTCCGTCATCGGGACATACTACAATTATAGTGCGACAGGCATCTTCCTCAGGGGCAGCATTTATTTTATTTGGCTGTCCCATTCCAACAGAGGAGGGCAAACTCAGGTAAATTTTACATGGAATCCACGAATCTTTTAGATTTTTTAGTTCCAATCATACATTTCTTCTTTGTTCGCAGGGAATCGTATTTTTGACTCCATTCATTGAAAGTTTTCGCAAGTGCTGAAAAAATTTATAAGTTTGTCCTTTCCGAAAATATAAATACCATGTTAAAGAAGTACACATTTTTTATGATGCTTATTATTCTAACCTCCATTGCCAATGCACAGGGATTCAGTACAGTGGGAAAACTCAAGAAAGTTAACTACACCTCCAGTTTCATCGAATTATTTACGACCAATGGTCAAGTTAGAATAACTCCATATAGCGATAATATCTTCCGGATACGAATCGTAAAAGATGTATTCGGACCTGATGTTGCTTATGCGGTAATTGCCCAACCCGAGGCAGTAAAATACAGTCGAAATGAAGATGCCGAAAACATCATTCTGAAAACTTCGACTACTATATTGAAAATCGGCAAGAACCCTGTAAGATTTACATTTCTGACCCTGGATGGTCGAATCATCAACGGGGATGACCCTGCATTAGGGACAAACTGGAATGGCACCGAGGTAACCACCTGTAAAATTCTGCAAGCAGGGGAACATTTTATTGGTTTAGGCGAGAAGACAGGAAACTTCGACCGCCGCGGGAACGCCTATTGGCATTGGAATACTGATAATCCTCGTTATGACGAATATTCCGATCCCTTATATTCCACTATACCTTTTTACATTGGGCTGCATTCGGGTTTGACCTACGGTATTTTCTTTGACAACACCTATAAATCCTATTTTAATTTTGGAGCTTCGCAAGAAAGGTTCTCCTCTTTTGGGGCCGATGATGGAGAAATGGATTACTATTTCATCAATGGAGAAAATGTAGCCGAAATCATCAAGAATTATACATGGCTTACCGGCCGTATGGAGCTTCCTCCTATCTGGGCCCTTGGCAATCAGCAATGCCGCTGGAGTTACTACCCCGATACCGAAGTACTCGAAATTGCATCTATGTTTCGTGATAAAAAAATCCCTGCCGACAATATCTATCTCGATATTCACTACATGGATGCCTATAAGATATTTACATGGCATCCTCAGCGTTTCCCTCATCCGGATCAGTTGGTCAATAATTTGAAAAAGATGGGATTTCATACTACCGCGATTATAGACCCAGGAATTAAAGTAGAAAAAGGATATACTGCTTATGAAGACGGTTTGAAACAGCACATGTTTATCAAGTATCCAGATGGTGAGCCTTATCAGGGGCAGGTTTGGCCGGGATGGTGCCACTTTACCGATTATACCAAACCAGTAGCCCGTCAATGGTGGGGTAAACAGTTTGCCAGCCTTGTCGAATTGGGTATAGATGGATTCTGGAACGACATGAACGAGATTGCTACATGGGGTTCGGCCACCCCGACTTTTATACAGTTTGATTGGGAAGGATATAAAACCACTTATCGTCAGGCAAAAAACATTTATGGAATGCTAATGGCACGCAGTACTTACGAAGGAACCAAGGAATTGATGCATGGGGGAAGGCCCTTTGTTCTCACTCGCTCGGGTTATGCCGGAATGCAACGCTATACCTCCATTTGGACAGGCGATAACCAAGCTAACGACAATCACATGTTACTCGGAATCAGGTTGGTAAACAGCATTGGATTATCTGGCGTTGCTTTTACGGGATACGATATTGGCGGGTTTGGAGGTGATGCCTCGCCAGCACTTTATGCCAGATGGATCAGCTTAGGAGCTCTCTCTCCCTTTTGCAGAACTCACAGCGCCTATAATACCAAATCTTCCGAACCTTGGAGCTATGGAGAAGATGTAGAAGATATTGCCAGAAATTATATCAACTTGCGCTACCGACTCTTGCCGTATCTGTATAGCCAGTTCTATGAAGCATCACAAACCGGTATGCCAGTTCAAAGAGCACTGGCTATTGAATATGCACAAGATCCTCGCTCCTTGCATACCTCATACCAGAATCAATATTCTCTTGGACCCTCTCTTTTGGTAGCTCCTTGCAAAAGTACCGACGAATATGTAAAGGTATTTCTGCCTCGTGGCAACTGGTTCAATATTTATAATGATGAATTTTTAAACGGTGATAATGAAATCATTGTAGAATCGCCTCTTCAGCGGCTACCCGTATTTGTGAAGGCGGGCTCTATAATTCCAGTACATCCTGTACGTCAGCATACGGCCGAGGATCCCGGAGATACGCTCGAACTCCATCTTTTCTACGAAAAAGGACTTCATGAATTTATTTATTACGAAGACGATGGATTAACCTACAATTATAAAAATGGTGAATTTTACAAACGCATTATCCGTTTTAATGGCGATAGAAGAGAATTAACCCTATCGTCCAAAGAGGGATCATTGCCTTCTCATTTTCATAGTCTCAAAATTGTTTTGCACGGATTCGAAAAACTCGACTCCAACTTTCAAAAAAATATTACTTATCAAAAAATTTCAGTCTTACCCGATGGATTTGGCTACGATATCAAAAATCCATGCATTACACTTACTTTCGATGAAAACGAAATTAAAATAAAACTTTAAGTAAATGATGAGACTCGATTCTAAGGTTGCAATAATTACAGGTGCATCATCGGGTATTGGTAAAGCCATTGCCCTCGAATTAGCCAAAGAAGGTGCAAAAGTGGCAATTGCAGCACGTCATTTAGATTTTCTCTATAAAGTAGAAAAGGAAATTCTACAATCAGGTAAAGAAGCTATTGCCTTTCCGATGGATGTGAGCAATAAGGACAATTGGAATGAATTTATCCATAAAGTCATCGAAAGCTGGCAAAAAATAGATATACTCATCAACAATGCCGGGATTATGCCCTTATCATTTATTAGAAATTTGCGGGTAGACGAGTGGGAAAGAATGATCGATGTGAATTTGAAGGGAGTATTGTTTGGAACGGCAGCTGTGCTACCATATATGCGTTCTCAGGGTTATGGCCATATCGTTAATATTTCGTCAACTGCAGGTCGTTGGTTATTCGATGGGGGTGCGGTTTACTGTGCCACAAAATTTGCCGTCAATGCTTTTTCGGAAGGATTCAGGCAGGAAATTACATCGACCGAAAACATCAGAATGACTCTAATAGAACCAGGTATTACGGCCACTAATCTTCCCAGCACAATCAACGATCCCGACATCAGAGCCAGCAGTGAAGACAATCCTCCCATTATGCCTTTGCAACCCAGTGATATTGCAGCTGCAGTCATTTATACGCTAACACAACCTCCTCAAGTCAATGTGAACGAAATTCTTGTCATGCCCACACAACAAAAAATTTAAAAACAGTTCAAACGATGTTTACACCCAACGATTTACAACAATTAGCCTCCAAAGGTATTAGCAAAGAAACCGTTGAAAAACAGATTCAATATTTCAGGGAAGGGTTTCCATGGGCTGAACTTGTAAGACCTGCAACGGTTGGAGATGGAATTCTCAGGTTCGATGATGCGCAAATTTCCGAACTTGAAAATTATTATGAAAAGAATCGTCATGGATTGGATATTCTCAAGTTTGTACCTGCATCTGGCGCAGCTTCGCGGATGTTTAAACATCTCTACGAATTCAGGGAACAATATGATGGTTCGGAGGATGCACTGGCAAAATTAGAAAGCGATAGAGGCTTGCAATCGGTTTATACTTTCATTCATCGGATTCGCGATTTTGCATTTTCCGAGCAGTTGGAAAACATTTTTCATCAGAAAGGCACGTCTATCGACAAAGTTTTAGAAAAGAAAGATTACAATTTGCTTATTTCATGTGTACTCGAACCTTGGGGACTCAATTATGGAAATCTACCTAAGGGTCTTATTCTTTTTCACAAATATCCCGAAGGGCCACGTACAAGCATAGAAGAACATTTAGTAGAAGGCGCACAACACGCAAGGAAAAACAATGATGAGGCAAGAATACATTTCACGGTTTCGCCCGAGCATAAAGAAAAATTCGAAGAACTCATCACAAGAAAAGCCCCTTTTTATGAAAAAAAACTGGATGTGCACTTTAGAATAGAATATTCCATCCAGAAGTCATCTACGGATACCATCGCCGTCGATTTGAACAATCAACCTTTCCGAAATAAGGATGGAAGCTTACTCTTCAGACCAGGTGGTCATGGCGCCTTGCTCGAAAACCTGAACGAACTGGAAGGTGAAATCGTTTTTATCAAAAATATCGACAACATTATTGGCGACAGGCTCAGAAGTGAGACTATTAAATATAAGAAAGTCATAGGAGGCCTTTTACTTAAGATACGTAATCGAGTCGATGATTTTTTGCTACACCTCGAACATACAGCCGTAGATAATGAGTTATTAAATGAAGTCGAAAAATTTGCTTCCGAGACTTTATTTATTTATTTACCCGATGAATACAAAAACATGTCCAATCATGCGAAAGCTGCATGGTGGAAGGATAAGCTCGATCGCCCTGTAAGGGTTTGTGGCATGGTAAAAAACATTGGAGAACCTGGGGGCGGACCTTTCCTGGTGAAAAATCAATCGGGCGAAATCAGTTTACAGATTGTTGAATCTTCACAAATCAATTTAAATGATCCGAAGCAAAAAGCCATAATGGCCCAATCCACTCATTTCAATCCTGTCGATCTGGTTTGTAGTCTCACCGATTATAAAGGTCGTCGATTTCATTTGCCCAATTATGTCGATCCTTCCACGGGCTTCATCTCTATCAAGTCAAAAGACGACCGCGACTTGAAAGCCTTGGAACATCCGGGTCTTTGGAATGGAGCCATGGCAAAATGGCTTACCGTTTTCGTCGAAACTCCTCTCATTACCTTCAATCCCGTGAAAACTATCAACGATCTTCTACGTCCCGAACATCAATAAACAAGAAAAATTATGAAAATATTAATTTCAGGCTATGGCCGAATGGGAAAAGAAGTCGAACGATCTGCCCTGGAATCAGGCCATCAAATTATTGGAATTTACGACAATGCAAAAGATTGGGACGATAAAGCCGAACTCATTCCACAGTGCGATGTCGTCATAGATTTTAGTCTTCCTGCCGAAGCACCACGAAACATCATTCGTAGCATCGATAATCATAAACCCATTGTTTGTGGAACAACGGGATGGTACGACCAATTGTCGTTCATAAGCAACTACGTTGGACAAAAACATGGAGCCTTGTTTTATGCGCCTAACTTCAATTTGGGGGTTAATATTTTTATGAACTTAAGCGAGATTTTGGCAGATATTATGAAAGATTATCCCCAATATGAACCTGCTATTACCGAAATCCATCATACCCGGAAACTCGATGCCCCAAGCGGAACAGCCATTGCATTGGCCGAAAGATTAATCAAAAACTTGCCGCAAAAATATGAATGGACAAAATGCAAAGAAGGCGAGCAAGCCCTGCCACATCAAATTCCTATTACTTCTATACGTGAAGATGACATCACGGGCATTCACACACTGGAATTTCGTTCGAAAGACGACAGGATAACCCTCACCCACGAAGCTTTCGACCGCAGTGGATTTGCCATTGGAGCCATCATGGCCGCACAATGGCTTTTAGGTCGCAAAGGCATCTTCAATATGAACGACCTCCTTAAAAATCATCCAACGATAACCGACATCGCCTAATCACCAACCTCCATCCACCAATCACCATCCTCCGTTTTTTAAAATCTCTTTGTTTTTTAAAATTTTCGAGGTATCTTTCTCCTATAAATAGTACCAAAAAATTATCACCTTTGGTGTTGCGAGTTTCTCCTGCGAGTTTGGTCCAGCCCAGTATGCTGAACATTAACTCATGTCTATGTTCTTAAAGTCCTTTTCAGGACAAGTTGCATTGGCCAATTCGAAAACGGGGTTTTACCCTCCATAAAGATGGCCGTCCTTTGCGCATTAGTTTTCAAAAAGGTTTTCCAAGCGTTTGAACCTTTTTGATGGTAATCCATTTTTGCTTGGACCTTCCCCGGTTCGTACATGATTAACTTTTGAGGATTGTACTTTTCCTTGCAGCGTTCCTTCTGCCTACACAGCAGCTAATATTCCTCCAGCGATATTCTAATAGAACAAGATGCTACGAGATGACATGTCCTCTTAAAGATTCTACTATTGTTTTTCTTTTATGCTTATTGACTATCCGACCATGGATATACCCAGCAAAAACCTCAGGATCGTTTTCTCCTTCTATGAGTGCATGGATGACCTTCATAACACTCTTCCCAGATATGTTGCTCACAAGGCTGGTGATCCGAATGCTACACACCTCCAGGGTTCGTTCCATGTCCTGGAGTACTGATGTTTTCCGTTGCTGCAATTTGACATACCGCCGGCTATAGGTTCGCAACTCTCGTATTTCCTTGCAGGGAACTAAACTACTTCGTAATAACCCCTTATGCAATAAGGTTGCAATCCATTGGGCGTCTTTTACATCGCTTTTCCTTCCTGGCATCTGCTTTATTAGATAGGGGTTAACCAGCGTCAGGTTAAAGCCCATCTCTTCCAAAATGTTCCAAACGGGTATCCAGTACATTCCCGTACTCTCCATCGCGATTTCCTTAACTTCCTCTGAAAGTAAGGCTGCGCCCATGGCCCGGATGGAGGTAGTCAGGGTTGAATACTCTATCACAGAGCCGTGTTTCTTACCATCGTATGTCGCACAAAAAATCGTATCTTTGTGTACGTCCAGTCCGCATGTTCGTTTCATAAACCAAAAGTTTAATTAATTATGCGCTAATATACGATTGTGCTTCGAGCACGTAAAGCGCTTCGGACACGGACTGGATTTTTATTCGTCTGTGTGTCAATCGAAAGTTTT
>ERZ795050.5028-NODE-5028-length-11598-cov-24.862687_pt1 | contig 11598 bp, 8 predicted proteins | sample MGYA00375134_ERZ795050 | MGnify/ENA primary metagenome ERZ795050 (study PRJEB30179, sample SAMN05720221) | activated sludge metagenome | isolation source: Anaerobic digester | place: Japan | collected 2015-05-26 ... | reverse complement strand
GTTTAAAGGGCTAAATGGGATTTGAGAGAGTCTAAGGCGCGGTGAATCAGCACTCTGACGTTGTTTTCTTTTTTGTTTAAAATTACTGCCAACTCTTTAACTGACAAATCATCAATGTAATGAAGGATAATGACATCAGCATATAAAGGATTTATTTCTTTTAGGGCTTTTTTAATTTCTTCCATCTGAAAATCTAATTCAATTCTATTTTCAATTTCATTAGGAGACGGTAAATCAAATCCCTCTTCAAAAAGTTTATCCAAAGAAAGAGAATTTCTGTCTTTTTTACGATAAAAATCAACCAAGAGATTCCGTGCCATTTTATAAAGAAAAGATTTTTTATCCACAACGGTCTTTTCGCCTTTTTTCTGAAAAGACTGGTAAAATTTTAAAAATACCAAAGAAGTTAAATCTTCGGCTTCTTCTATTGAATTCACTCTTAAAAAGAAAAAACGAAAAATTTTATCTATCTCACTATAATATATTTGAGAAAATTCTGCTTTAGTCATAGTAAAGAATCAGAAATTATAAATCAAGAATCAAGACAAAACAATAAAAAATTACCATTTAAAATTTTTCCTTCTAAACACTTTCTACAATCTTTGCAATTACTTTTGCTAATTTGTCGGGGTCGTGTCGCAAAAGTGGTCCTTGACGAAGCAAACGAGCCGTAATTATCTTACAATTTTTAAAATTAGTAAAATTTTTTTTGTCAAAAACCACCACCTGCGATTTTTCTTTAAAATATTTTTTCAGATATTTTGCTTTTGGTTTTGAACTATTGACCAAAATATAGTCAATTACTCCTTTACCCAAATACTTTTCCAAAGTTTTCACAAAATCAGAGGCTTTAAAATTATTCGTTTCTCCATTTTTGGTCATAATGTTCAAAACATAAATTTTTTTCGCTTTTGATTTTTGAATTGCTTCTTTTATTCCTTTAACTAAAAAATTCGGCAAAATAGAAGAATACAGGTCTCCGGGGCCAATAATAATGAAATCAGCCTCTTTGATTGCTTTGATTGCTTCTCTATTAGCGCTAGCCGGCGGGTTTAAAAAAATTTCTTTAATTGAGAGTCTTGGGTCGTGCTTGGGAATATCAATATTCGTTTCTCCCACCACCAAATAATTGTTCTCTAGTTTAGCAAAAAGTCTGGTTTTGTCCAAAGTCACGGGCAAAATTTTCCCTTTGATTGATAAAATTTTTGCCGCTTCGTTGATTGCTTTAGAAAAATCGCCGGTGATTCTTTCCAAAGCAGTTAAAAATAAATTGCCAAAACTATGACCTTTTAATCCCTCGCCGTCTTTAAAGCGATAAGTAAAAAGTTTTGCCAAAAGAGAAGAAGAATTTGACATTGCCACTAATGCTCTTCTAATATCGCCTGGCGGCAAAATTCCAAATTCTTCGCGTAGAACTCCGGAAGAACCGCCGTTGTCAGCCATTGTTAAAATTGCGGTTAAGTCATAAGGATATTTTTTTAAACCGCTTAAAACTGTAAAAACTCCTGTTCCTCCGCCAATAACGACAATCTTCTTCATATTAAATTAAAAATAAAAGATAAAAAATAAAAGATACAAAGTAAAAAACAAAAATTAATTTATGGTCCTTATCTTTTGCCTTTCATTGTCAAAATGCTAGCGGCTAATATCTTGGCTATTTCTTCTGTTTCTTGCAAAATATGGGCATATTTCGGAAATAATATTTTTGGCAAAATCTCGCTGTTTTTTAAAATCACCAACCAAAACTTTGATTCATTGGCTGACTTTAAGGCTATCCTGAAAAAATTCTGAAAATCTTTTTTTGAACTAGCAGCCTCCGCTTCAAAATAATTAGCCCCAATAGAAGTACCGCTCCTTAATAGTTGTTTTTTTAATTTCGACTGTAATTAAATCATTAGGAATTGCTCCCAAAAACTTTATCAGATTAATAATGTATTGATAGATTCTAATCTTAAATTTGTTTTTATTGTTTTCTTCTAACGGTGGGGCCATAAATTTTTTATTTTTAATCTGTGTTTTTAATTTTTAATTTTTGATTTTTGATTTTAGATGACGAAGTTAATCAGTTTGTCTTTAACGAAAATAACTTTTTTTGGTTTTTTTATGAGATGTTTTTTCACCGAAGAAATACTTAAAACCAATTTTTCTGCCTCTTCTTTTGTCAAACCAATTTTTGCTTTAATTTTGCCGCGAGTTTTGCCATTGACTTGAACAATTAAAGTAAATTGTTTTTCTTGAACAAATTTCTGATTGAACTTTGGCCACTTTTCTTTTAAAACAGGTTTTCGGTTTTTTAAACTTGTTTGCCATAAATAGTCGGCAGTATAAGGAGCAAATGGCGACAAGAGCAGAATTAAAGTTTCTAAATGTAATCGGTTAATTTGAAAAACCGGCGCTTCTTCTAATTTATTCAAATAACTCATTAAAGCAGAAATTGCGGTATTAAAATGAAAGTTTTCAATATCTTCCGTTACTTTTTTTATGGTTTTGTGTCTCAAAATCTCCAATTCTTTTGAGTTTAAATTCAATTTCCTTTTTGCTTCTCTTGTTAATTCAAAATTATCCTTTTTTGTTTTCTTTAAAGAAGTTGCTTCATTAACTAAATCAAAAACCCGACTTAAAAAGCGATATATGCCATTTATGCTTTTAGTATTCCACTTCATCGAATAAGTTAAAGGCCCGGCAAACAGTTCGTACATTCTCAAAGAATCAACACCGTAAAGTCTTATTACCTCATCAGGAGAAATAGTATTACCTCTTGACTTAGACATTTTTTCCCCATCTTCGCCCAAAACCACTCCCACATTAATAAATTTTTTAAACGGTTCTTTAGTGGAAACTATTTTTAAATCATACAAAAATTTATGCCAAAACCGGGCATACAGCAAATGCAAAACCGCATGTTCGGCGCCGCCAATATAAATATCAACCGGCATAAAGTAATTTTCTTTTTTTTGTTCAACTAGTTTCTTTTTATTTTTTGGGTCCAAATACCGTAAATAATACCATGAGGAGCCTGCCCATTGGGGCATAGTATTAGTTTCTCTTTTTGCTTCGCCGCCACAAATTGGACATTTAACATTTACCCATTGTTTTATATCTGCCAGCGGTGATTCATAAGTGCCAGTTGGTTCATACTTTTTAATTTTAGGCAATCTTAAGGGTAATTGAGTTTCTTTTAAAGGCACATTGCCACACTTCTCGCATTTTATGATCGGAATGGGTTCTCCCCAATATCTTTGTCTGGAAAAAATCCAATCTCTTAATTTATAGCAAACTGTTTTTTTTCCGCCAGTGTAAAGCATTATTTGCTCAATCGTTTCTTTTGATGGCCGGCCGCAAAAAGGGCCGGAATTAATTAATATCCCTTCGCCTTCAAATGGTTCTTTCAAATCTAAACTTTCTTTTCCGTCTAAAGAAATTACTTCTTTTATCGGCAAGCTGAAAGTTTTGGCAAAATCCCAATCTCTTTTATCGTGAGCCGGTACTCCCATTATCGCCCCAGTGCCATAATTCATTAATACATAATCAGAAATCCAAACCGGAATTCTTTCTTTATTTGCCGGATTAATCGCATAAGCGCCGGTAAAAACTCCGGTTTTTATCTTTGTTTCCTTAATTCTTTCAAATTCTGACTTTTGAGAGGTCTGCGCTATATAATCCTCAACTTCCTTTTGATAGTTCAAAGAGGTAATTTTTTCAGTTAATGGATGTTCCGGAGACAAAATTAAATAAGTGGCGCCAAAAATAGTATCTATTCTGGTAGTAAAAACTTTAACATACTCTTCTGTATTTTCTATCCGAAAATCTACTTCTACTCCTTCGCTTTTTCCTATCCAATTCTTTTGCATTGTTTTAATGCTTTCCGGCCAGTCCAGCAAATCCAAATCTTTTAAAAGCCTTTCGGCATAAGCCGTGATTCTCAAAAGCCATTGCTTTAATTTTTTTCTTTCTACTTCGGTGCCGCATCGCTCGCAAGTATTGTTAATCACCTCTTCGTCAGCCAAAACGGTTTTACACGAAGGGCACCAGTTAACTGGCACCTCGGCTTCATAAGCCAAATTATGTTTAAATAATTGAAGGAAAATCCACTGGGTCCATTTATAATAATTCGGATCTGTGGTATTAATTTCCCTTCTCCAATCATAACTAAATCCCATTTCCTGACACTGCTTTTTAAATTTCTTAATATTGTTTAAAACCGCTTCCTGGGGAGGTTTTTTGATTTTCAAAGCGTAATTTTCTGCCGGCAACCCAAAAGCATCCCAACCCATTGGGTGTAAGACATTATAATTTTTCATTCGGTAGAAGCGCGACAAAACATCAGTGGCAGTATATCCCTTAATATGGCCAACATGAAGCCCCTCTCCTGAAGGATAGGGAAACATATCTAAAATATAAAATTTTGCTTTTTTAACATTATCTTGCGCCCTAAATAAAGCAAAATGATTTTTTGCCCAATATCGCTCGTATTTTTTTTGAAATTTATTTGGATGGTACATAATAGATAAGTCAAAAGTCAAAAATTTTATCCGCCCAAATTTCTCTAAAGAAATTTAAGCGGGCAAGAAATACAAAATACTAAATCCATAATTCTTGATTTATGATTCATAATTCCTTTCTCATCTTTTCTTCAAATTTCTCAATTGGCATTTGTCCCAAATCGCCAATTTTTCTTTGCCTTATGGCAATTTTTTTTGCTTTTTCTTCTTTCTTGCCAATAATCGCTAAATAAGGAATTTTTAGAAGTTCTGCCTCTCTTATTCTTTTTGACAGAGTTTCGTTTCTTAAATCTATTTCTGTTCTAAATCCTTTTTCTTTTAAGTTTTCTAAAACCTTTTTCCCGAATTGTTGATTTTCTTCTAGAATCGGTAAAACCATAACCTGGACAGGCGCTAACCATAAGGGAAATTCTCCTTTATAGTGTTCAATTAAAATTCCAATGAACCTTTCTAAACTTCCTAAAAGCGCTCGATGAATCATAATCGGCTGCTCCTTTCTGCCGTTTTTGTCAATGTAAGTCATTTCAAATCTCTGGGGCAAATTAAAATCAACTTGAATGGTGGTGCATTGCCAGGCCCGGCCAATTGCGTCTTTGATTTTAATATCAATTTTAGGACCGTAAAAAGCGCCGCCTCCTCTATCAATAAAATATTTAATTTTCTTTTTTTCTAAAGTTTGGGTTAAAGATTTAGTGGCGATATCCCAAACTTTTTTCTGACCAATAAATTTCTCTGGTCTGGTGGAAACATCAATTTCAAAATCTTTAAAACCAAATTTATTTAAAATTTTTAAAGCCAATTCTAAAGCGCCTTCAATTTCTTTTGGCAAATCTTTTATGCTGCACCAAATATGAGCATCGTCTTGGGTAAAACCCCTTACTCTGTTTAAACCATGCAAAACTCCTGATTTTTCGTAACGATAAACAGTTCCTAATTCTGTATATCTTAAAGGTAAATCTTTATAACTAACAATTTTATTTTTATAAATTAAAATATGAAAAGGGCAATTCATTGGTTTTATTTCATAGTCAATATTCTCTTCCTCATTTATTTCTTTTAGGTGCATCGCCGGATACATACTTTCTTTATAAAAATCAGCGTGACCGGATATTTTCCAAAGTTTTAACTGGGCAATATGAGGGGTATTGACCAACTCGTAGCCATTTTTTAGATATTCGTTTAAAGCGTATTCTTCAATAATCTTTTTAAGCATTGCTCCTTTTGGGTGCCACAAAACTAAACCCGGTCCTAAATTCTCGTCAAAATGAAACAAGTCTAATTTTTCTCCCAAATATCGATGGTCCCTTTCTTCTGCCTCTTTAATAAAATTAAGGTAATCTTTCAATTCTTTTTGGGTTTGAAAAGCCACCCCGGTAATTCTTTGAAGCATTGGGTTCTCTTCTTTGCCGCGCCAATAAGCGCCTGAAACCTTGGTTAATTTAAAACTTAAAGGCAGTTCTGAAGTATTTTTTACGTGAGGACCGCGACATAAATCCACAAACTCGCCCACCTCATAAATAGAAACTTTGTTTATTTTATTTGATTTCTTATTCTTTATATTTTCTTTTTCGTTTTCTACTGTCGTGCCGTATTTTCTTAAATCTTTGATTAACTCTAATTTATAGTTTTGTTTTAATTTCTTAAATAAAGTTTCCGCCTCTTTCAAAGACAAATATTTTTTCTTAAAAGGAAGTTTCTCTTCAATAATCTTTCTCATCTCTTGTTCTATTTTCTCTAAATCCTTTTCTGTTAAAGTTTTATTTAAAGTTTTGTTTTTAATTTCAACATCATAATAAAAACCATTCTCTATTGTTGGTCCGACGCCATAAATAACTTCGCCATAAATTCTTTTTAAGGCTAATGCCATTATATGCGCCAACGAATGACGCAAAGTATCCAAAGAGGAGCCGTTTTTATTCTTGGCCATATATTTATACTTCTTATTTAACTACAAAACTAATTTAAAGTCAAAAAATTGTCTGTTTATGCCTCTAATGGCTTGATTTCTTCAATCTTTTCTCCAATTAATTGAAAATCTCCATTTCTTTTATCAAGCTTCCCTTCTACTAAAACCACTTTATCTTCTGCCAAAAGAAACTGATTTTCTTTCAATGCTCGGGGAAAAAACACAATTTCCATTTTCCGGCTGTTATCTGATAATTTTAGAAACACCATATTCTGGCCGGTTTTTGTTCTGATTTTTTGAATTTGGGAGATGAAACCGCCTATTTTTATTTTCTTGCCTATCATTGAAAAATCAATCTTTGAAAGAGGAAAACTATATTTAGCCAAAACTTTTTGATACCCTTCTAATGGATGAATTGTCAGATAAAGCCCTAAATATTCTCTTTCCCAATTTACTCTTTTTAATCTGTCAACAGGCGGTTCCCCTTTTTCTTTTTTAAGTTTCTCTAAAATATTGACATTTGTTTCCCCAAACAAATCCAATTGCGGATGGTTAAAATGATTAAAATTATGATTTGCCCAATTTAAAATTTCATCTAAATTTTCCACCATTAACTCGCGCGAGCCAAAACAGTCTAAGGCTCCTGATTTCATTAAGCTTTCCAGAGTTTTCCGGTTTAAAAGTTGCCTATCTAGCCTTTTTAAGAAATCTGCTAAACTCTGAAACAAGCCGTTTTTTTGTCTTTCTTCCTGAATTGCCTGCGCCACTCCAACTCCCACATTTTTTATCGCCGCCAGACTAAAATAAATTTCCTTTGTTTCTTTATCAATTCCAAATTCAACGAATGAACTATTGACTGAAGGAGGTAAAACTTTAATGTTTAATCTTTCGCACTCACCAATTTCAATTGCTATTCTGTCCAAATCTCCAAAATCAGATGTAAGCAGGGCTGCCATAAAAGCGTTGGGATAATGAGCTTTGAGCCAGGCAGTTTGATAGGTTATTCTTGCGTAAGAAGCACTATGACCCTTATTAAAACCATATCTGGCAAAAGGTTTTACCCACTCCCAAATTTTAAAAGCAATTTTTTCTGGAATTTCATTTTGTTTCATTCCCTCAATCATTTTTTCTTTTTGGGCTTCCAAAAGTTTCTTGATTTTTTTGCCAACCGCCTTTCTTAAAACGTCTGCTTCAGCCATTGAAAAACCCGCCAAATCGTGAGCAATTCTCATTAACTGCTCCTGGTAAACACAAATACCATAGGTTTTTTCTAAAATTGGTTTTAATTTTGGATGAAGATAAGTAATAGGTTCCTTTTTTTGTTTCCTTTTAATAAATTGCGGGATCAGTTCCATTGGTCCCGGCCGATATAAAGCCAACATCGCAGTTACATCTTCAATATTTGTTGGCTTTAATTCTTTCAGATATCTTCTCATACCTTCAGATTCCACTTGAAAAACTCCAATTGTCTGACCACTGGAAAGAAGGTTAAAAACTTCTTTATCATCAAATCCAATTTCATCTAAATTAATTTCTCTGTCATAAACTTTTTTAATGATTCTCAAACTATTTTTAATCACGGTTAAATTTTTCAAGCCTAAAATATCCATTTTTATCAAACCAATCTTTTCCAAATCGTACATATTATATTGAGTAATTATTTCCTCCTCGTTTCTTGAAGAATGCTGTAAAGGAACATAACTAGTTAATTTTTCTGAAGTAATGACAACTCCAGCGGCATGAGTTGAAGCATGCCTCGCTACCCCTTCTAATTTTTGAGAAATATCCAAAACTTCCTTTGCTTTAAAGTCAGTTTCATATAATTCTTTTAATTCTGGAACCGTTTTTAATGCCTCCTCTGCTGACATATTGAAAGGAATAAGTTTGGCTATTCTGTCACCAAGAGAATAGGGATATCCCAAAGCCCGATTAACGTCTCTAACTGCTAATCTGGCTTTCATAAAGCCAAAAGTAATAATCTGAGCCACATGGTCTTTGCCGTATTTTGAAATAAGATAATCAATTAGATCCTGCCTCCTGTTATCAGCCACATCAACATCAATATCAGGCGGCTGAATTCGTTCTGGATTTAAAAATCTTTCAAAATAAAGTTCAAATTTTAATGGGTCTACTCTAGTAATATTCAAGGCATAAGCGACTAATGAGCCGGCAGCAGAACCGCGAGTATTAGTTAAAATGCCATTTTCCTCCGCAAATTTAATAAAATCATGAATAATCAAAAAATAGTCGGCGAAATTTGTTTGTTTTATTACCTCCAATTCATAATCTAATCTTTCTTTTGCTTGAACATCATTTTTATAAATTTTATTAAAACCTTCATAAGTGAGTTTCTTTAAATATTCAAAATGATCTTCATTATTTGGGGTTTCAAACTTCGGAAAAGTAATTTTTCCCAATTCAAGTTCTAAATTACAACTATCAACGATTTTTTTGATATTTTCAAAAATTTGGGGATAGGAATTAAAATTTTTTTCTACCTCTTCTTTTGTCTTTAAATGAAGGTCGGTTTTTTTCATCGTAAATCTTTCTTCATCTTCAATTCCCGTTCCGGTTTGAACCGCCAAAAGCACTTCGTGAGTCCTTTTGTCTTCTAAATTCAAATAATGACTGTCGCAAGTAACAACTGCGGGTGTCTTAGTTTCGTTAGCCAGTTGTATCAACAAGTCATTCACTTTTTTTTGCTCTTCTAATTCTGAATGGTCTTGTAATTCCAAATAAAAATTTTCTTTTCCGAAAATATTTTGGTATTCTTCTAATAGCTCTTTTGCTCTACTGAAACTATTAGCTAAAAGCGCCTGACAAATTTCGCCCCGTAAACACCCTGATAAGGCGATTAATCCTTTTGAATATTTCTTTAAGACTTCTTTATCAACTCGCGGTTTGTAATAAAAACCTTCCAATTCGCCAATGGTAACCAATTGTAATAAATTTTTATAACCTTCTATATTTTTTACCAAAACAGGAAGGTGATAAAATTTAGTATCAACTTTTGGAACTTTGTCATGCAGAGTTCGGGGCGCCAAATACAGTTCGCAACCAATAATGGGTTTTATTCCCAATTCCTTTGCCTTGATATAAAACTCTAAAGCACCATATAAAACCCCATGGTCAGTTAAAGCCAAACTATCAAAACCCACTTCTTTTGCCTTTTGCAATATCTCCTCAATTTTTGGCAAGCCATCCAAAAGAGAATAATGACTATGAAGATGAAGATGGGTAAAATACATAATAAATAATTCAAAATTTAAAATTCAAAAGTCAAAATTATTTCCATTGTATCACACGGTCAAGAAAAAGCAAAAAGTTAAAACTAAATTTAGATAATATGTCAAGAAAATTAATTTTATGGATTTAAAAACTGAAAAATTTTATCAAAAAAAAGGATATAAATATATTTTTGGGGTAGATGAAGCTGGAAGAGGAGCTTTAGCCGGCCCAGTAGTGGCGGCAGTAGTCATAATTCGCTCGCCAAAATTTTACAAAACAAAACTTGGGCGGGTAAAAAATAAAAGATTAGAAATTTTGAAAACATTAAAGGATTCGAAAAAATTAAACACTAAAAAAAGAGAAGAAATTTTTAAATTAATGAAACAAAATCCTTTAATTAATTTTTCTTGGTCAATGGTTGGCGAAAAGACTGTTGATAAAATAAATATTTCAGAAGCGACATTTCTGGCGATGAGAAGAAGCATCAAAAAATTAAAAAAGAAAATGAAAATAAATCCAAATTTAATTTTAGTTGATGGCAATCAAAAAATTTCAAAATTAAAATCTCCTCAAAAAACAATTATTAAAGGCGATGAAAAAATTTCTTCAATTGCTCTAGCTTCAGTTGTCGCAAAAGTAATCCGCGATAGAAAAATGATCGCTTTGGCAAAAAAATATCCTCAGTATAAATTTGAAATTCATAAAGGATACCCAACAAAACTTCACAAGTCTTTAATAAAAAAATATGGAATCTGTGAAATCCACCGAAAGAGTTTTAAAACAAAATAATAAAAAACTTTTAGTTATTTTGGGTCCCACTGCCTCTGGAAAATCAGATTTGGCTATAAAATTAGCAAAACTTTTCAATGGCGAAATAATCTCTGCTGATTCCCGCCAGGTTTATAAAGGAATGGATATCGGCAGCGGAAAAGTTCCTTTAAAGAAAATTAAAGGAAAACTTTACTCTAATGGAATAAGACATCACTTAATAGATGTCGCCAATCCGCAAGAATATTTTTCTGCTGCTCAATATCAAAAACTGGCTTTAAAAGCCATTAAAGATATCCAAAAAAGAGGAAAACTGCCAATTTTATGCGGCGGCACCGGCCTGTATATTTCTTCAGTAGTTGAAGGTTGGCAATTTCCAAAAGCTAAACCAAATTTAAAATTAAGAAAAGAATTAGAAAATTTAACTGGGGAAGAACTTTTTTTAAAACTCAAAAAATTAGATGCGAGGCGCGCCAAGGCAATTGATAAAAATAACAAAAGAAGGTTAATTCGCGCTTTGGAAATTATTCTTCAAAATAAAAAAATAGAGCCGCTTAAAAAAAATCCTTTAAAAATGGAGGTTCTTGTTATCGGCATAAAAAAAGATAAAGAAGTTTTAAGGCAAAAAATCAAAAAAAGATTGGAAAAAAGATTAAAAGAAGGAATGATTAAAGAAGTAAAAAAATTAAAACAAAAAGGGGTTTCTTCAAAAAGATTGGAAGATTTTGGTCTGGAATATAGATGGGTTAACCGGTATTTAGAAAAGAAAATCGATTACAAGGAAATGAAAGAAACATTAGAAAAAGAAATAATTAAATATGCCAAAAGACAAATGACTTGGTTTAAAAATAAAATAAAAAGGGTAAAATGGGTACAGTTAGAAAAAGAAGCTATTATTCTAGTGAAAAAATTTCTAGAGAAGAAAAATTAAGTTTTAAAATAACGTTCTTTCATTGCCTCTTCTATAGCGTACTTTTTTAATTTCCTTTCCTTTTCTAAATTCTTGATTTCTTTTTGTATTTCTTCCTGTTTCTCTTTATCTATAACCTTTAACAGTTTTTGTGTTAAAACGGTTATTCTATCTTCTAAATTTTCTACCGCTTTAAATAAAACTTCTATATCTGGCGGATACTCGGGTAAATCTTGAGGGGTAATAATTTCTATCTTATCTTCATCAGGATTATTATTTTCTGC